>Ga0233440_1001354_pt1 | contig 22840 bp, 26 predicted proteins | sample SI_123_September_5_FD_182791 | JGI IMG/M metagenome (GOLD analysis project Ga0233440, IMG submission 182791) | Seawater microbial communities from Saanich Inlet, British Columbia, Canada - SI_123_September2016_120_MG | ecosystem: Environmental > Aquatic > Marine > Inlet | place: Canada: British... | reverse complement strand
TAGGGAATTCCCGTCTGAATGCGCACCATATTTCATTAGGGAATTCCCGTCTGAATGCGCACCATATTTCATTAGGGAATTCCCGTCTGAATACGCACCATATTTTATTAGGGAATTCCCGTCTGAATGCGCACCATATTTTATTAGGGATTTCCCGTCTAAAACAAGGTCTAAAATTCAAATTAACTTATGAGTGACAGGTTTGACAATAAATATTTATTGCATCAAGCAATCCATTTCACATTGCACTTATTTTTCACATTGCACTTATTTACTTAATCTCATTAAAAAGATGAATTCTGATGAGAAACGAGTTGTGATAAAGATATTAGTTAATGTCATCGAGTGCAGGAAAGTCAATAAAACCAGATTGACTGTAAAACTGAAAGATATTGTGGACAAAGTTGTTGATATTCTTCACGGTCATCACACAACATCTCTCAAGAATAGAGACAAGACCTTATATAATTTCATAAGAAGAACCCATCAATGGAAAACGTTCAAGGAAAATCAAATTGGTGAGAAATCAACAATTATTAAAAAAGCCAAGGATACAAAAGTTCCAATTCGAACAAGCGGAATGAGACGCAAAATATACGATATTTCAGAGGAATTGTCATCCAGAGATAAAAATTTTGAACGCCCAGACCAACACGCATTGAACCTGGCAGCGGATTCCAAGAATGAACGAGAAATCAAGAGATACTATGCGTTATGTGATAATGACTTGCGCACTTCATATACTCGTTCTACACTGGTTAAACGTCTCAATAATCAAAATATTTGTGCGATTGGTGCTCGAAACCTGAAGTCATTTAATGTTTTGTCCGGACAACGAAAATTAAAAGAGTTAATGGATTTGTTGGTGGGAACTAAAGTGGTCGCTATTAATTTGGGAGAGAACCAATTTATAAATTATTGTGAACCATTGGAAGCATTGAAGAATCATATTTTATCTGGGGGTAACATTCGACGTTACTTTATTGAGAGTTGTTTAATTTCAAAGCAGAGTCGTCGGGAATCAGGACTATTTCAGGTGATGAAAGCTGCGCTCAAGCGTGATTCAATTTATTATAATGTGATGAATAAATATCCTATTGCACCTTGGCTTCAATTGGATAGCGCTGGATGGAAGGCAATTGGCGAAAGCAAATGTGAAATGGGTATGGGTTGCACTGAAGTTAAGGCGAAGTTGATTTACGATAAGTGGCAACAGTCCTTGTAGTATTAATACTTAATTCACTCACCAATTCGCTTCCATATTTGCTATCATTTTGATTTATTATTATAATTATTTTATGCACATAATTATGAAATCTGATATATTTTTACATAATAAAAAATAATACTAACTAGGAATGAATGATTATTTAATTGTAAATCCATAATAAAAATAACACAAGTGATACTATACGCGATAACATGATGGCATAAATAATTTTAAATAACAAATAAACTATCTACTCTATCTATTCTGCTGCGATGCTGATGTGATGAGTAGATCATATAAATATAGTGATGAGTAGATCATAACATGATGTCATAAATAATTTTAAATAACAAATAAACTATCTACTCTATCTATTCTGCTGCGATGCGGATGTGATGAGTAGATAATAGAAATATAGTGATGAGTAGATCATATAAATATAGCATCATGAAGAGAATATGAACCTGTAATGACATATTAGGTAGTAAACGGTCCAGATTATTTCTCCACGTATAATGCATGTATATAATATGATATATGGTTCAAAGTTTTCCTTAATCAAAAAGCGAAAATCTGAACACAAACACAAAAATACTTAGAAAGTGTTAGCCATAAACTCTTTTACACTTAGTTCCATATTCAATTTTTCTTCCTTTAAATAGAAAATTGTTTCCTTCAATTGTTCATTTTCACACTGAAAAATATGTAGTTGTTCCCTAAAAGCGGCAATTTCGTTTTGAAGAGTTTCGTAATCGTTTTGAAGGGTTTTGTAATCGTTTTGAAGAGATTTATGCTCATTAAAAACAATTTCCAAACTTTCTTGAAAAATATTTGGATCGCGTGTTAATATTTTAATTTCTTCATCATCACCTTGATAATGACCCTCAAACACTCGGTTCATTGATGTGTCCACAATGATGAGTCCTTCTTCATGATCACTTTGATAATAATCATCAAACACTTGACCCATTGAGGTGTCCATAATGCTGCGTGCTTCTTCATAATAAAATCGCAATTCAATATCACTACAATCATCTGAGACATAAAAGCGATTTGGAAACAGTGTATGACAGAATTTTTCATACACGGTGTCTTTGTTCAATTCATAACTATATCTTGGCGGATTCAATAACGAATGAAATAATTCAACAGCATCATGGACTTTTATGTCAAATTGACTACATTCGTCTTTAATATCCTTTAAAAGCCTAGAAATAATTTCCTTCCCATATGATGCACCTCTCATGACAAGGTTGAACTTCTCAATTGATAATTCAGCATAGAAGCCAATTTCATACACTTCACTTAAATTTGTCATAAGAAACCGACAAAGAGAATAGAAATAAACACAATTCAAATTGTGCATGATTTTAACTACATCTCGAGAATTAATACACAACTTAGTATATTCCACACCAAACTCGGAAAAGAATGAAACCGCGTTGAATTCGTCTTGCTCTAATAAGTCACCAAATTTTAAATACTGGACAGGTCTTGAGAATCGTAGATAATAACCTGGTAATATCACATTTAATAAATATAATGAGAGTCTATATTAATAATTGTATTTCAGTTATCAATTCTTACCGAAAAGTGCGATTGAATCCAGACCAGCAGTGCAGATTGACAACATTGAGTTCTTGTTGGAATTAATAACAGGAATTTTTTCGATCATATGCTTACCATTCTTATTACTTCTGAAATCCTTAATTGTAAATAAACACAACAGTTTTGAAAGGTTTACCTCATTAACATTATCGATAATCATCATTGACTGTAGATTATTAGTCAATCCTGTTTGATTCTCCATCATAACTTTAAACAATACTTTTCTCATACTTTGAATATTATTTTCTTTGGTTTTGTGCGTAGTGTAAGCTATCTCACCACATCTTCTTGACCACACTAAATCAGAAATAGGATCCAATTTTGAGGTTTCACAATTTTCACAAATTGGTTTCACTATTGAAGTATTAGGCTCTCGACCACTTATAATTGAACCATAATTTTTGCATTTAGAACAAACCAAACGTTCATTTTTAATCACTCTTTCAGTAGTTGCTGTAAGTAATTCAGTTTTCTGAATAAATTGTGGTTCATTCACCAAAATATCATAGAAGTCTTGAAATACAGATGAAATATCACATTCAATATTGGACAATACTACAAAGTCAATATTTGGGTTGAACTGCCAATCCACAAGACATTTGTAAACATAATCAAATGATAAAATTTCATCAGAAAATAAAAGACTCCAAATGGGAAAGTTCTTTTCAATTCCATCTCTCCGGTCCACTTTTATCAAATACTTTTCCATTTTCTTCGTGGAAGAAACGAAAACAAACCAATATATGAAAAATGTTTATTATTTAATCTTTCATATATTGGAAATTTTAATGCAAATGCAAACACAAAATAATAATCATCATCATCATTATTGATAGAAATTACTTTATATTGTTTATTTTCATCCACACACTGGTCTTGTAAGCAGCAAACAGATCTACTGGTGAGCCCTCTGGACAAACTACTGGTGAGCCCTCTGGTCAACCCACTGGTGAGCCCTCTGGTCAACCCACTGGTGAGCCCTCTGGACAACCCACTAGTGAGCCCTCTGGTCAACCCACTGGTGAGCCCTCTGGTCAACCTACTGGTGAGCCCTCTGGTCAACCTACTGGTGAGCCCTCTCATATCCCATATTCCATTATTCTCCCACAACCACTGGATCTTCATCGTATGTATCTTGAAGGGATAAATTTATTTCATCCGCACAAGATTTAAAAACTTCTAGAAAGAAATACAAGAGAAAATGAATGAAATCTGTGGTATATGTTGCGTCTGTGATATATGGAATGAGAATTGTTGTGTTGTATTATTGTTGTTGTGAGTTTTGGTGACTGATCATTAGGCAAAATTTTGAATTAGAAAAAATATTTATTACTACTATTTATAGGCAATTGAACGCAACGTCAACGTTTGCTTGTATTTTTAATGAATAACGGAACCGGTAGTCATTCTTATAATTTTAACATATATTTTATTACCATAACTATTGTAATTTGGCTGAAAACAATACAAAATTATAATCAGCATTTATAACGGAAATATCTATATTTATATGTTTTATAAAAAGAAAATATTCAAAAATCGCCAAAAACAACCTTCCACGGGATTCCAGAAAAGTTTTCATTCATTCATTTCATTTCGGTTCATTTCATTTCGGTTCATTTCATTTCGGTTCATTTCATTTTATCTTACTGTTTATAAATGTCAACAAACGCTTTAAAACGTGACCGGTCCAATGATAATCATGATTATTATCAACTTGTGTTGAAAGAAAAGAGATTCAATAAATATTTTATGGATAAACTTAAAGAAGAATGCGTTGGGGTGTTTTATAAAGGAAAGAATCAAAAATATATGAAACATCTTAAAGAAGTCTTGTTCCCTGAAGCTTTTGAAGTTTATGGTAGCGTCTTCGTAAAAATGAATAAACTTCATGAACTGATAACTGAATTGTCTTCTTTTCAATTAGACCTACTCCCCACGCTAAATCAATTTCGAAGTGGAGCTACGTGGGCAAAATTTACACCTTCTTGTGATGACGATATGGAGGATCAGTATGATATATGTCGTGATTTATGCGAAAAGGAGTGTCAAGAATTGACTCCAGAGAAAAGAGGAAAGTATTTTAAAGGTTCTGTATTTTTTATATATCTAAAAAAACAACAACTTCAATCTTTGATTGACAGTTGTTCTTGGTTAAAAGCTTTTTGTGCAATACTTTCATCAAAATGTTTAATACAATTGTCTGTGATGTCTGATTTTGTTGATCAGTTAAGTAGTGATACACAATCATATGTTCATCGTGACCTGCTTATGTCATCTTCATTGGCTGCGAATTTTATTGTATTTCTGGATAGAGATATTACTGGACTTGATGGTGCTGTATTTAAATCTCATACTAATGGCACACAACATGATATATCTGTATCATATATGAGGTCATCTGTATTATATATGTCTGGTAAAGTATATCACACATCATCAACATCTCGTGCACACGGGATTCATCACGCTGAAAGGAACAAATCCAAGAAGGGTGATCCAGGTTATGTAAAAACCCAACGTCGTTTTTTATTAATTAATTGTTGTCCATATAGCAAACTAAATATGCTTGACCAATTACTTAATAGTGACTGTTATACTATGATGTCACCTTATTCACTGAAAGAATCTGTCTTTATTTATGAAAATAATATTGTGTCTGAATTATCTGACAGTGAAATTACATCTTGTTTCAATACATTAAAAATGGTAAAACAAATTTACAAAAAATAATAGATAGATATTTGTAATTTATAAAAAAATAATATATCCAATTAAATCAAACAATCAAGTCCTTTACTTTAATTACAAAAGAACTCTGGGCAATTCAAGGAAAGCATGCATAAATGACATTATTGTAAAGCAATGCTTCTAGTGTACCTTTTTATTGTAATGTAAACGACTACAGTATCATTTTATTAGTGCCTTACTCTATGAATGCTTTAATATTTTTAAACAAATGAAACGTTATATCTTACAATTTATTAATTGATTATATTTTTTCGTTTTTATGTTTGTGATGTTGTGATAAAAAATAAGAACAGCAAATTTACATATATATCAAGGAACAGTTACAGTTTATAAAGAAACAACTTAAAATAGAAAGTACATAAAAATCACATATGCTTTTGAAATGACATTGACATTGACATATTATCGAAGACAAAACACAAAACCGAGAGCATATATTAAACCAACAACTGAATAAGATGGTGCTGTAACTTTCATAGATATTGGAATATACAAATAATTTGAAAACAACTTTAACACTTAACACAAACCAATGAGTTGGAAATTTTTACTCTGTTGTATAGTTGTATCGTTACCTAAAACAAAGAATATATCTGCTTCACCTTTCCGGGGTGTATAATATAATCTTGCAACTTTAAAAATTAATAGGCACATCCATTGGTAATTCTTTCAGGGTCAGGGTCTAAATTATTTCTTTTTCAATGCCTTAATTTGTCGAAAAGATGACCTCACAACTTTCATTCCGCCATACCCAGCACCGAATATTCCCAAAGTTGCTAGTGTACGTTCTCCTCGCTCAACTGTTTGATAATAAATCCAATTTGGCCATGATAACGCACTGACCAATTTATTCTCATGCCATTTGTGGTAATGTAGACAAGCTTGGGCAACAACTTCTTCATCTTCTTGTGTCTGCTTGAAGTTAAAAACTCGCTTCATAATATTTGGGTCTTGTGAACTCACACGATTATGCAAGTCTCTTCGTACATCTTCAAAATTATTGTATTTGTCACATCGTGATGTTTCCTGAAGCTCACGAACAAATGCACTTGCTGTTACATCAGGACTTTTTCTTCTGCTCTCATGACACATGATAAGGTTCTGATATATTGTCTGACACTTCATTTCTTCAATAGAGGACATCCCTTTATATAATTTTAGTTTATAATATAACTAATCACTGAAAAAGAAATATAAGAATTGTGAGATTTTGAATCATTGAAAACAAAGAACAAAGAAAGACAACATGATTTTCTCAAAACAAAAAGATGCGATAAGGTTAATATATTCCATTACACATATTCCGTCCAAATAAGAAACAATTCAGCGGTAAATTTTGATTCTATTCACATACATCGCACATCGACAATTTTTACTTTTTTCTCATTCATCACTCAACAATCACCAAAATTGTTTAACTCTTTCTTCCACTTTTCATTTTGGTAATCATGTCAATCGAACGCTTTCATGTTCAAGAAAATGCTTCTTTGTTTCACGGTGACTTCTTATTTCAACCAATTGTAGTTTCACACGATGACAGATTTGGACAACTATGTGATGATAATATAATAAACACATGGTTATGCGATAGAGGAATGTTTATGACTCCAACCTACGAAGAAGCGAGAAAATATTGCAGATTTCCTCCATATTTTGTTTCAAGGTTTAAAGCAGTGAGAAGTTTTGATGTAATTGTGGTCTCTCCTGAACTTTTTGATATTTTACAAAATGACAAGGATGTTCAAGATATTACATTAAATGGAGACGGAATGGTTAATTGTCCACTGAGCAAGGTGATAGAATTTCATGCAAAATCAATGTTCGAGGGAAAAACGCCAACCCCGTTTGAAGATGCGGGTTTAGAGTGTGCGTTAAGATTAAAATATCCTTTGATTAATGGATATAAACGAAACTCATTTTCTTCAACAATTGGTAGAATAGTTGAAGAGTTTTGTGTATGGAATACTGTAGACTCTCCTCCAATTGTAAAAAGTGATATAGTTCTACATATTATAAATTAGTTAAAAATAATTGCATACATAATTATACATTTCATCCCATTGTTTTGTTTTATGAAGTAATGTAGTTAAATTGTTAAAAGAATTGTATCCTTCAAAATAGTATTGTTGGGTGGTTTTGTTAAATATTATTTTTATATAATTTCCCATCCCAAGACCTCCATCATAGAGGTAACATATAGATTTATCTTCGTTGTATATGTTGCGATATGTGGCACAAGGATACAAACATTTTCCATTATGTATGTGTGAAAAAATATGGTTATGTTGTTTATTGTCGTTAAATGAAATAATATCGGTATATATTTTTGAATTAAACATTTTTATATACTCCATGCTATAATTACTAATGAGTGGTTTCTTTTTATATAGGTTTTAAATTATAACTTAAAGAGTATGAAAAATAACCTGAGTTATTTTGTTTTTGTGCAACAATTTGACATTTATGATAAATGTTGTACGTAATATCTTTATATTGATTTAAAAATTATGTTGTAAGCGAATTTGTTTCAAACTTTTTGGTCTATAATTGCCTTTGGACGAGTACTATTAACCAATATGCGGTTCTGTTTTTACCGTTCGTGTCAAATTTACCGCTAGTTAAATAGTGTTTAAATAGTATAATGTAGTTTGTTTGTTATTTACTATTATTTATATTTATGTCATCGCGTATTGTATCGCTTGTGCTATTTCTATTATGGATTTACAATTAAATAATCATTCATTCATTCAGATTTAATTGAATAATAATAATAATAATAATAATATTTCAAGTTTGTAGGAACGGAAAGAACACAAGCATAAGGAATATCAAAGCACCAAGTCATTGTTTTTTATATTAATTAATCATCTTCAATAATAAGGGAAATATCTCTTAATTCAGGTAAGATATATGAAGTTGTAGTTTTTAAATCAAAAGTTTTAAAAGCACGATGTGTTTGTGATCTCCATAACCCAAAACGCGAACCAAATATGAGGAGTATGATGAATACACGGTTGCACTGGTTGACTTGACACCAACAAGAGGACATAAGTTAAGTCTTGCGAACCCGTCATTTTTGACTAAATTATATCCTGGAGCACAGATTGCCGTTGCATTTCGTAAATACGGATTAATTGCTTGGCATCATGGTATTTATATTGGAGATGGCAATGTAATTGATAACAATCAACATAAAGGACAACCTTCTATTCAACAACGAACAATGCAGAGTTTTATTGAGGTTGGAAACATTGACCAGTCCGTTGTAATGTTGATTGAATACGAAAATGATAATGAAGAAGTCCGTAATTCTACTGTTGAACTTGCATATGCGTTGATGAACTCGTTTAATAACAATAATACTGAATTGTATAATGTATTTGCAATGAATTGTGAGACATTTGCGACTTTCTGTAGAACTGGAAAGTTCAGGTATGAGTTGTTACATTTAATAAATTCATTGCTTAATGTATATATTGATGAGATTTTGATTAATAGTATTTCATCATCTAAAACATGTAAATAAAGGTCAGAACAAGTTAAGAAGGCAATTCAAGACATACTGACGCTTCGAAGTATAGTCATGAAAAATTATGCACAACCATAAAGTATTATGGAGACATTAATTCATTAAAGAAAATCATTCAGAAGTGGTGTATTGATTGGTTGAAAAATCATCCGACATATGATTTACATGGAGACAATTGTCTTATTCGCGAGCTGAAAGCAACCACACGAATTTTAATTGAAGCAATGTGTTGATATTAATATCACACACAATACCAAAAGAACCATACCAAACTTTTTGTCATGTTTCAATTGTTTCAAGGAAAATACAAGAACATCCGATCAAAGCTAATGCTGTTGAATCAACTGTACTTAATTATTGAGAGAAAATAGAATATTGATATACCATTTCTCCTTCCAAACTCTTTCTTACTAATTCCCATTGTTCATCAGTAAGATTAAACACAATTTTAGTATTTGTACTACATTGAGATTGACATAAAAAGAGACAAATTTTGCTCCATTCACATTCGCTTCCAACAAAATAATTTACATCAAAATAACGACATAAATATCTTATTTTGGATTGAAAATCGTCAATTTGCACAGCATTTAATATGATATTTCTCCAATTATTAATGAATTCATCATCACTTGAATTCATTTCAAAAGGATATTTTTTCCATTCCTCTATAAGATTATTTATATTTGCTAAATTTGTCGTCACATCCAGAGCAGACAGTACAACATGCAACATATTCACCGACAAGTTTCCAATAATGATAGACATCATTTTTAACGTTTTTGTTTCATAAATATCATTTGCATAACCAAAGGACTTTCCAATAATAGACAACGTTTTGACTTCATCACGAAGTAAGTTTTGACGTGCTATGCACTCTTCTTTACCATTAATATGATATCGATAACACAAGTCAATGAAACATTCAAAGAACCAACCTGCATGAAAATAGTTTTCTGGAAATATGCAGATTGTTTCTAAATAACCGGAAACCAATTTTGTAGATGGACTTTCTTTCTTCACGCACATGCGTACAAATTTTTTTGTGACAAGTTTAACAATTTTTTCTCTTGTCTTATTATTCCGCTCAATATTTTCACGAATAGTATCTTTGATGAGAACCAAGACATTCATAATTTCACAGTCAAATTCAACGAGATACTTTAAACGAAATAATAGAAGTTTTTCATATACATCAATTGAAAGGTAAAATGAAATCATTGATAACAACATTATACATGTATAATGTAAAATAGATTTAAATAAATATAATACAAACTTTATTGGTTTTTCTTTCGCACGCATACCCAAACAACAAATCTCAAATGCTACCCAAAACATTGTCAATAAAGTTAAATGACAAATTGAAGGATAAAGAATTACACTGATGTGAGAGACAAACGATTTTAAAAGTAAAAGATAACTGCAGTTATTGTGCAAAAGTGAGATTCCTGAATTGCGAAAGGTGAAATAAAATTCTCACAACAACCACAAATTGGTTAGTCTTTCCGTTCCATATATTCCGTCCAAACGTGAAACCAAACTGGCGGTAAATTTGACACGAACGGTAAAAACTATAGTCCCACAATTTGAAACATATATTCCATCTTGTTGGCATCGAAGAAGATTCTTTCATAACATCTGTTTTTCTTTCAATTCGTTTTAATTAATTCAATTTTATCTCATCATATATGAGAAATAAACATGCAATCAAATCAAACAATCAAGTCCTTTGTTGAGACAACAAAAAAAGAAGGATTTCAAGAAAATGAAATGATGACACTTTGTGATGTGATTGATTTTATTGGTAATAAAAGAATTGATGACATACCCAGAAGAATTAGAGGTAAAGTGATGTATCAATACGAAGAAATAATAAACACGTCTATCTCATCAAGATTAAATCATTATTATACAGGGTTTGATGAAAATTCATGTACAAGCACAGCAGCGGCTATATTCTTTTTCTTGAAACATGAAGAATTAACAATTAGTTCGATTGGAGATATTTTTAACAAGTCTTATTTTGAACAATTGCCAACAATTTTGGAAATGGGTAATGTGCTATACACATTTCATACACCTTTTCATAAATTTTCTGTAGTACAAGTTGGAACAGAGGCTTGTATCATACAATCCAATCAAGATACATTTCATTGTAAAGATGAAGACCCTCAATATACTTTTATTGAATATTTAAAGTTTCCACATTGGTTCCCCAACAATGAATATCTGAATTTATCAAATGATTTGGCAGATGTACGTAATCATCGAAGATTTGTGAGATTTAACAACTTGAATGAACTTGAAGATTTTTTCAATGAATTAAGACAATCACGTGATGTAAATATTTGTGAAAGTATTTACGAAAAGTATTTTGGAATACGTTTTAAACATTCAAGAATCGAAGATGATCACTGGTTTACTGCTGTTCAATTTTCATTTGATGGCAATTGAACAAAGGCAAGACATTTGTTATACTTTTGTAGCTGGTCGGGGTCTATAAGTTGATGTTGGTACATTGCTGTTATATCCAGCAGATTTCTAACAGGTTGTGTATCTTCAAGAATGTACATATCTAAAAGTATTCCTGAAATATTAGTACATAAGGTAAAATATGCTTTTTGTAAACATCTTTGTCTATATATATTTGTGTGTTCTTCGCTTCCTGAAACAATACTACCGTTACGAAGAAGAGATAATAATTCTATGAGATGTTTATTCAGGTTTCTTTTGTCTTTAGATTGTTCTAGAGTTTCTGTTTGATGTTGCATATAATATATTTAATAATTAAAAATATGTGACATCAAACGCAATTATACATCGAGATGTTTCTATCATGTCGTATCTTTAATATTAAGAAGACAAATATATTTATGTATGTTTATAAATAATGAATTTTATCTTATTTATTGTTCAACCTTTCATTCCTAAATGTACTACTTTTGTGAAGAGCAACAACATAATGATAATATAATAGGTATTTATTAGTATCTATTTATGTATTGTATCCCTCATTTATTATTCATCATATTTATTATAACAAACAAATCATTCATTCAATAGGTAATATAATAAGTAAAACATACATATATATTGTTAGCAATGCTCTTAAACTTATCGGTTATCAACAAACGCTGTTCATCATCTTCTTTGATACGCTTTTCTTCTTCAACGTGCCGTTTATATTTCACCATGCGAACCCCTTGGTGATGACTGATGCAAAGATAAATGTGTTTCGATATGACATAGTTCGTGATACTTTCGCAGTTATACTCTCACCTATAATCTTGGAATTGCTTACATTTTTTTCCATAATGAAATTAGTTATTATCACAGTTGCAAAAATAAATAATTCAAATTTTGAATGTAACATTAAACTAAACTACGACCCTCGACGCATAGATAACATTAAATATGAGTATAAAGATAGTTCACTTTCTAAAATTTTGAGTCATATTAAAACTTTAATAAAATAATAAAATATATGTTTGTTTCTGTTCAGTCTCGGAGTCTATTGTCTGTTTCGAATAGTACTGCGTTCATATACCCTTTGCTTTATATATGTCATACAGTATTGAAGAATGTTCTGGATCAATGTAATATGTACAAGATGGTGACCTATGTTGTTCAATAATTTTGTCATCCTTCATATACACAGTATTTTTCCAGATAAAGCAAACAACAATATATTTCTGCTGGTGTTGAAAAGAACGAAAGTCAAGACGACATCCAGAGTTAGCGTCTCTATAAAAATGGCACTTGTAAGTTTCTAATGAGTTACGGAGGTCTCCTCTGTAGCCGTTCCCCACCGATTGCATATATTCTCGCAATAAAGTGGTATCATTACTGTTAGGAACTTCTCCAGACATAGTACCGTAATGGATGCGTTCAATATTAGTACCGTGAAGACTAAAATTTACATCTAGTGTGTACAGTGGTGGTTCTAATCCTTCCGAATTAATGAGTCCAACTTTGTAAGTATTAAAATTTTCCATAGTGACTTTAAATGTAGTGGGGTTCATCGTTAAATTATCATTCATTTTTTTAATAAATGGGGTCGCAAAGAAATTCCTAAAGGATTTTTGTGTTTCATTCCGAATGACACGCCTCATGGTCATTTTGGAAAAGACCCCCCGCCTGATTGTTTCACAATTGGATGTGAATTACCTCCAAATTGGCAAGCAGTTTATACGGGAATGATGACATTGCGTCTTATAAATTGTGACATAACAAAGGCACGTCACTGTTCGAAGGATATATCATTTGCATATTTAAATTGTTCGAAGGAAATATCATTCGTTGTTGGTGCTATTAGAGACAGTGGATGTGAGTTAGAAGTACTTAATGAAATTAGTGATGACATTGGATTTTATGCAGTATACGTCGGTCATTTTACATACTTCTTTCGAATTTTATGAAATTCTTTTTTGACAATATTTTGAATAACTACTATTCGCTTCCCTCTTTTTTCGTTCCTTCTTGATATTTCATCCATTACCTTTGAATGATATTTTCTATTCTCCGGAGGGTCTAAACTGTAAGGATACCTGATAGATTTCTTCATTATATTGTTCATCGTAGCCAATGTCCAATGCAATGTTACAAAACTTTCAAATTCGTTTAGTGCTGGAAAACGAGGTAGATTATTATAATCCAAAATGTTTGTATAAAAATTTGAAAACTCTCTTCGATAATCATCCAACTTTTTTAATTCTTCTGGCGTAATTTGACTCATTTGATATATTTTCGACCAAATATTAATCTTGTTTGCTTTCCCTTCAGCATAAATCTCCGCAAGTTTGATTAAATCTTTCTCTGTATCACAATCTGATTTTGTAACCTTGTAGCATATTTCGAAAGCTTCTTTTTGAAGACTCCTGATTTTGTTATATTTTTCTGTTGTGTCAATCATAATTTCCCTTCTTTCCTTTTCTTTGCGTTCTAATATATCATGTTCTCTCCAAAGTTGGTCTCGCTCACTCATGTAGTTTCTCCATTTTTCATCATTCTCTTTATTTCTTTCCTCTTGTTTTTTGTCCTCTTTTCTCCATTCTGATTGAATCAATAGAGAAGAAACAGTTGCGGCACCTATAGTTGTAAATATTTTATAATAATTAAAGCTCATTTTTATACTACTTGATAGTATTATATTTTTATTTCATTTTTATTTCTTTACCTGATGTCATTAAAAAAAGAATACAATCCTTCTTGAATGGACCCAATTGATTTTTAAAATGCATCTTTCTTTGATTTATAAAATTCTTCCTGTATTGGCTGCTTGATATTATTAAACGAACTTTTCGACACACAGATACCATAATCGTTGAGAAAACAGTTCTTGTACTACTCGTATACGCCTGCTTGAGCGAAAATGAACGCGGAATATCTCTTGAATTACACAGGTAAGTTTCGTTTTTTATTGAACAAAATAATGAACAAACAATAGAAGAGAGAAGAAAAAGAGGAGGTCTTCATGAAAAAGAGGCACCGTCATCACTTTTGTTTTTGCAACTACTACTGTCAGGTCTTCCTTTTCTCACACAAAAAAATAAAGCAATGCTTCTGCCAAAACAACATGAACTTCCGCAACATTTCCATTGGTCGCAATTTCTTGAAGATTCTCATCGATAGCTTCTAAAGCAACAGTACGTAACTCTGCAACCATTTCAATAAAATCTAAGTCATCAACATATACTACATAACATGTTTATATTGTTTTACTGCTTTAAAATAATAAAATAAAAAGCTTAAAATATATAACACACTATATTGTTAGTTAGTTAGTTATATGTGCTAAATCATGACAGATACTTCAAACAAGCAAACATTAACTAATAAGACAACAGTCTCACACCTGCAAAATTGTCGTGAATTCTTTTGGCAACGCATTGAAAAGAACTTGCACTTAACTTTCTTAAAGGCAAGGCGGCACACTAATTTCTGTAATTAACAATTATAAACAAGTCTATCTGCGATTATATATTATGACTGCTCGCAAAGCATCATCCCATAAGTCTTTTTCATCCATACTATCTTTTACGCATGCTTGAACAACAGGGCCATCAGCACATGAAACTTCAAACAGTACCGTATGGTCCTCTTTATTATTAAAAAAGTTTGCTCCTGACAGTGGTGTTGGACCCACTATTAAACTTGGTGGAGTAAGAAGTTTTCTTTCAAACCGTTTCTTAATTTTCTTACCTAAATAGTTGTACTTGACAAAGCTTTCCCATTCTTGCATCCCATTTGTTGTTAATAGAAATGTGTAAGGAACACCATATAATGAGGGATCTGCACGACGACTTTTATCAACATGTCCTTTGTCATAAACTAATATAGCACCACCATCAAAATGTAAATCACAATAGTCGTAACGTTGTGTCCCACTCCATCGTGACGCTTTATCAGCAAACTTGCCAGCAAATTTGAAGTCATTCGTTAAGTAATATCCAGAACCAAACGATTTTTTCCCATTATTTGAGTTTAAACTTATGCCGTTTTGTGCAATGTGCCATGCGGATTCTATATTCGTTCCATGATACCAAGGGTCTATTAATTCCAGTGAATCAATAACACCTTTAAGTGCACATGCAGACACATGTAGTCCAGAATATCCAAAATTGAGATCAGGAACAAAACTATATCCCTTGTAACTTCTTGGTGTTTCTTGTCCATCATTAATAAAAATATCAACAAATTCATTTTCTGTCCATTCATTTCCTAATGGTTGAAAAGGGTCACCCACACTATGTATAACCATATGAATAACATCTTCTCTTGTAAAACATGCTTCAATATCATCTTCCCACTCTTCTTCAAATTGTTCAGACCAAATGTTCGAATGTTCAAAAACTGAATTATACGCCGTCCAAAAAGATGTCTCACGATCAAGTCCCTCTTCTTGTTGTAATTGATAAACATAATCTAAGAATGACAATTGAAATATATTGTCATCATGTTCTGATTGTATATTTTGTTCGTTATAAGTATCGTTAATAATGCCTCCTTTTTTAAGAACCGTTGTTTCATATTTGTCGTCTTCTATCATTCAAAACAAAATATTGTAATATATGTAAGTTACAAAATTAGTATTTATATTTATATTTATATTTTATATATTAGTATTCTATATTACAAAGATTAAATAATTACCTTCTCGTGTGCAAACCATACCCTCAATATTCTCTACACATGATACAACTTCAACTTCGGCAATTGGCAACATCTATATTAAATAAACAAATAAATTAAATAATTTAGAACATAATTTAGAACATAATTTATATTTATCACCTGAGAACATTGACGCTCTGGACATAGAAAACGAAATTCTACAGGAAAATTATACATTTCCAATGGCACATCATTAACAAAACCTCTTGAATCCATATAATCACTCTTAATAAAGAACTCAACCTCAGTATTTTTTTCATCGTGAACTTTCATTTTAGACTTTACAGAGGAAGCTAAATCTTTTATAGTTGCAAACGTTGTCGGTACACCTGACCAAACTGTTTTTGAATCAATACGAATTTCGTTCACATATTTTGATGATTGTTCCAACGAAAAAATAGGTGGTTCTGATTCTACCAGTTCAAGTTTGTGCATATCCCCTGCGACAAGCAGAGGCAAAGGGTCATTATCGTATGAGTTTTTAACATAAAAAAGGTTAGACCCTGTCGTTAGAATAACTGCTGTTGGCACCACAATGTCATTAAATGATCTCAGAGATGTTAGAATAATATCTTTATTAACGAGATACTTTTTGAAAATGTCTTCTTCTGAACAAATAAAGTTAAATTTTGAGTTCAATACCACATCGAGACCAATTTCTTCAGTCATTGTGACCACTTCAATTTTTCGAGTATCTTCATCTATTGTCAAAGAAGTCCATTCTTCAAATTTGCCACCGACATATAGTCCATGAGATGATGCTGTGAGAATCTTGAATGACTTATTTGAATTCATCTCTTGGTCAGCACCCAATTCCAAATTCCTAATATTTTTCTGACCAACTTTTCGCGGTATATGTTCTTTGACATTAAACTTATAGGACGGTTGTTCATTCTGTTCAAAAAAGCAAGACACGGTGGTTGTAGGTTATAAGCAGTTCAAACCAACAAAATATTACAAACATACCTTGAACGAATTATCTTGATAATTCAGTAAGTCAGTAAAATACTGTTCGTAATCCAAAAGGGTTGCAAAATCATCACATTCGGCATCTTCTTTAATATGACAAACCAAATCAACAAATAGTTCTATATACTTTTTGTCAATCATCTTGAGTTCAGGATATTCATATTTTCGTAATTGCTCTTGTGCAATGTAGGCTGAATCAACATACATTGAACCAATGTAGTTAAAGTATGAATAAACTATCATTGCAAAATTCCATGCATAATGATCGTAACCATCCTCGAAGGGAACGGGTTCTGCCATTGCAACCATTTTCATACAATGAAACGAAAACTGTCTATTCCTGTATAATACTGACGCACAACTAACTTGATTCCCTTGAGGGTCATTTCCAATCCAACAGTGCACTGTCTCATTTAATTTGGGAAGAATTGTACGATGTCCAGGCGGATCATTGTCAACACAAAGTTCAAGATTATCGAACAATTTGGAATCTTTCTTTAAACAATAACAAAAGAATGTATTGATATTCCATTTATTTACTTTTTTATTGTTCCCTGAATTATGAGTCTTCTTTCCTCTTTTCGGTTTTTCGTGATGTGTATATGCTGTTGAAACATTGCTATTTGCGACATCATCACACATAATATGATACGCATTTCGTTCCACCAAGTTATTTTCATCAGGCAAATCTGTCACCGTGTGACCATAGCACTTCATAAAATCTTTAACACTATTGCCATGTGCAAAATTATAGTTTCTTACAGACAATCCGTTTGGATTACCATTTTTGAAGGATCTTTCTGCAAGTCCGTCATCAGTAAAAGTATATGAACCAATTTTCACATGATTTTTCATCGCTTTTTGTTCAGTAATAGTAACAGCACCATCTTCAAATGAGGCAACAGTAGATGGCAATGGAGCTATGCTTGGCATTTCACTGAATTTGATACTTCTAAAGAGGTCTTCAGGTGTCTGTGTTGTCATATTTAATCTGGCAATATCCATTTTCTCATTGACTGATAACATATTGTAAAATAAACGAGTTTTGTTTTTATATTGTTTGCAACCTAATACAAAAACAAAACAATCATTTGGAAAATCGGAAACACTTTCCATGTCGAGACCCAAATTTCAAACAAAATTTTCAGACAATAAAGACCTTGTTTTTCTTAATTAAGAACAAACTCATTTCTGACCACAAATTTGTTACAATTTCCTTTACACATATTCCGTCCAAAAGTGAAACCGAACTGGCGGTAAATTTTGACACGAACGGTAAAAATACCTACCTTCTGTGGGCGAACTATTATTGATGTGTGTGTTGTTGTTGTGGAATGATCGACTCGTAATTAATTCGATCTAGTCTTGTCATCTCCTACTTTAGCTCTTGACAACCCCTTTCCAGATAACATTTGTTCAAATCTGCCAAGCACTGATACCAATACTCAGTTCATTTAGTCTTTATTGAGGAATTATTTGACTAAAAAAATGAAACATAAAGACAAGAAGACAAGAAGAAAAGGCAAAATGTCAAAAGAGAGCAAAGTTTGGTATCGGTTTAGGAATGTTATCAGAATCAAAAATGTTTCCAACTGTACAGTATATGTTGAAGTTATTAAGCCATCAGAACATATCCCGTCAACAAAATCCGCATTTGGATATTTTGAGAAAGGTGGTACTGTCATCGAAGAAACAATAATTCGTTCCAGAGCACCTCTATATCAAGAACATGAAACTGAAATATCGGGACACAAAAGGCTTCGAGTTCATATATATGTTGGTTGTTTCAAAACGTATACTGCTGATCTCAATCGTGGCGATATATTTAGGATACAATCACAACATTTAGAACCACCATATGATATTACTGAAAATGATAAGCAAATTGTTCCAGTTAGAAAGAACGAAAGTTTGTTGTGCAAAAAAACACTTATATTGACTGCTGTGTTGCTTGCAGTATGCGGTATATTGTATTTGTATGTGTAACTCTTCTTTATATAGGTGTTACCGATTGCGGAATGTAAACACAATTGACATTGGTCCGGAAGAATTTACAAGTGAGAACTTAAACGATGATTAATGTAATCTATATAGCAACTTTATTACAACCGTTTCCACGACAAATTTCTTCTTTTTCACATTGCACATGATTGCAATTTGTATTTATTATTACTCTGTACAATGTGCTATAAATCAACTCTAACTAAGTTGTTCAAGGTTATCACTAATTTCATGGAGTACTTCTAACTTACATCCACTATCTCTAATAGCACGAACCACGAATGATATTTCCTTCAAACAACAATCCGCCCCAATCCGCTACAAAATTTACTTCTTATTCCACAAAAATTGCTTCATATCACATTGTTTTGGTAAGATCTCCAACAAATATTTTACAGTCTATGTTTTCATCATCAAATGATGTTTTATACATTTGCAATCTCCCCATTTCACCAGGTTTAATAAAAGGAAGTCAATATTTTGCACATACAGTAAAAAAAGCATTGATCATTTCTTGGTCATTTACTATTTCAAGAACAATACGCTCGAACCTTAGTTGCTGTTGTAGTGAAGGTGACTTTGCAATCAATTTCAATGCATCTTGAGCATCATCACGCAGTAAATCAAACGAGGATGGATGAAATATCTCATTTCTTTCATGAATACATTTATCCGCACGACGACAAAAATCTTTAGTCTTGTACTTATTCTTCACATAACTTATCAAACGGCTCAATTTCTCGTCCTTCTTATTCCTTGAAAAATAGTGAGATTTTGTTGAAGTTTCAAACTTCACTCCAGAAATATGCTTCAAAATTTGAGTACAAATATTTAGAATGAAAGGCTTTGCGGTTACTGTCTCCAATGAATCAATTCTTTCATTCTGTGTACTGTCATTCTTCTTGAGTTCAGTGTTATCCTTCTTAAGATCCTTAATTTTGCCATTTAGTTTGATGTTCTTTGTTTTGAAAGCAGTGTTTTCAGTTTCAATGTCATTCAATCTGTTGTCGACTGACTTCATCCAATTGGTCATTTCTTTGTCTTCCGATAGGAAGTCATCATCTTCGTTGATATCTTCTAATTGGTCTTCTATTAACATTATATTAAATTGCATTCAGACAACTATATAATATAACAACAAATTACCTTTAATATGTAAATACAAATTTCGTTCACTCGCAAGTCGTCTTAAATTTTGAATTGATTCTGAGTCCCGCTTCCTCTTTTTGGAACCAACAGGTGTGAAGCCACGACACTGTAAAGGCATTTGAAAAGAGTAAAAATACAATAAGGAAAAGTTTTAAGTGAATGGTTTTAACAAATACAACATCACCAGAAAACACATTTCTTGTCAAAATTACTTGTGAAATAATTTTATTGACCACGAATTGTGTGCAATTACCGTTCGTGTAAAAATTTACCGCTGGGTTCGGTTTCATATTTGGACGGGAGTGAAGGAAAATAATATGTTTCAAAACGCCTACAAATAGGTAGTAAGGGAACAGTTTTTTTTTGTTTTCAACAATAGTTTTTCTGACGGTTGTCCGTTACACAAAAGCAATAAAATTTGTGGTCAACCGAGCACCTGAAATTAGTATGAAAATTGGGTCTATGAAATTAGTTTTACGTTCTGGTTAGGTATATTTGGACGGAAGATGTGCAAGGGTAATTTAATTTGTGTCAATATCATCGAGACGAATTTTGATCAATATATTTCTCCTTTTTTCCTCTCATCTTTTTGTTTCCTGTTTTTCTTCAGAACATTTACAATGCAAGTCAATCATTTCCATTTGTAGTATCAATATGAATGACCAAATGACCAGAGAAGAACTTGATGAACTAGTAACAGAAGGTAACGGACGCACCTTAATTTTAATTGTGTGTACACGATACGCAAGAGAAGATTGTGCAACAAATTATGTGCGTCCAACTTTACAACAAAAAGGATGGATAAAGGAAATTATATGGGACTTCGTGGTGTTTACGCCAGATTTGTTCCTTGTTCCGAACACCAAGAGTTTTTAGACAAGGTTGAGATATTTCGTCGTGAAACTGCTGATGCAATTCAAAATAGATTGCAAGATTATTCCAAAGATGGAGAAACCTTGGAATTGGAATTGGTTAAGTTGTAATCCTTCAATCACGTGGAAAAATGTGGAAGAAAACTTTGATAAACCTTGGGATTGGGATTGGTTAAGTGGAAATCCTTCAATTACGTGGACAATAGTGGAAGCAAACCCAGATAAACCTTGGGATTGGTATGGCTTAAGTTGTAATTCAAATATAACTTGGGAAATAGTGGAAGCAAACCCAGATAAACATTGGGATTGGGGATCATTATCACGAAATAAATTTACAAAAGCAAAAGAAGAATTTGAAAAAAGAGTATCGCATCAGAAGTTTATTCAGGAAAATATATTAGAAGAACTAGTGAAAGCATATATGCATCCGAAGCGAATCGTAATGTTGTTAGATATGGGATATGAAATAGAAGAACTAGATGAAATAATGTAAAAAAATCCAGACATATATCAATCTATCAAGCGAAATAAATAAAACAAATAATATTTTAATATTTACAGTAAGAACCAATAATATTAAAAATAAAACATACAAAAGTGTTTCAGAAATTGTTTTTTGGACATTTTAGAAATGTCCATTTTTGCGATTTCTGTAAAAATATGTTGAAAAAAGAGTAAAAAAATCACATCCTTACCATAACAGTCACAATTCCGAAAAATCGTTGAAAATATTGTGACTGTAAATTTTTGGATATTTTTGCTTGTTTTGCTTGCTGCTACTTTGCTGCTACAAAAAGTAGCAGTTATTGAGAATATAAATAACCAATATTAATATTATTACCAAAAATGGTGTTAGAAAAAATGATTACATAAAGTATATTCATTAAGTCTCAAAATAAGTAGCAGCAACGTAACCGAAAAGTAGCAGCAAAATATATTAAAAAACAGTATTATCATCATAACACCTTTGAAAACTTCCCAAATGTTTCGGAATTCCATCTTCGTACTGATGAGGACTCACACGGCGATATACCCTATCAAATTGCTCACTGACTGATGACATGTTACTTAATATAAAAGTATTACTTTTTTATTATTGTTTCCACAATAATAAAAACATTCAATAATGATAAGAGTCAATTTGTGATTGAAAAATCAGAACAAATTTACATACAACAATCACTGGTAAATAAATTACTTTTTCCACTACACATATTCCGTCCAAATGTGAAACTGAACTGGCGGTAAATGTTGACACGAACTGTAAATATACATTTTTTATTTTTTATGAACAACCAATCGTATCTTCAAGTGAATAAAATAAACACTTAATATTTTAGAATTTACAGTAAGAATCCAAAATATTAAAAACAAAACATACAAAAGTGTTTCAGAAATTGTTTTTTGGACATTTTAGAAATGTCCATTTTTGCGATTTCTGTAAAAACATGTTGAAAAAAGTGTAAAAAAATCACATCCTTACCATAACAGTCACAATTCCGAAAAATGATTGAAATATTTGTGACTGTTAATTTTTGGATATTTATGCATGATTTGCTTTGCTAATACTTTGCT
>Ga0233440_1001341_pt1 | contig 22960 bp, 16 predicted proteins | sample SI_123_September_5_FD_182791 | JGI IMG/M metagenome (GOLD analysis project Ga0233440, IMG submission 182791) | Seawater microbial communities from Saanich Inlet, British Columbia, Canada - SI_123_September2016_120_MG | ecosystem: Environmental > Aquatic > Marine > Inlet | place: Canada: British... | reverse complement strand
TGCTAGGGCGAGAGGTGTTGCTAAAGAGCTTATAGTACCGTTAGTAATAAAGATATTGTCTGCCTCGATCTTAGACTGACTTAACTTAAGTTTAGTAGGTACTCCTGCACCATCATAAACTATCTGCCCCGTTGTTGCAGGCAGCCCTGTGCCTGTAGTAGAGGTTGTAGCTGTACCTAACTGCAGTACATCTTTATACGTATCTGCAGGAGATTTATTTTGTAATTCATTAGCCATTTATATGCTCTCCTTATGAGTAAACTGCTGGGAACACTTGCTTCCAGCTGCCAGTACCCGAACCTGTTGCGATTTTAATATTTGAACCATTAACCCATATATCTCCCGCTTTTAGAGCAGTAGGGGTAGAGGCTCCCGTAAATGTTTTAGCGTATGTTGAGTTATGATCGTGGCTATTTTTTGCAGTACTTCCGTCACAGGCAGTATTAATCTCTGCTGCAGTAGCGTTTATACCTAGATTAGTAATAGCGGTTGCTGTATTATCTAAGTCACTTAAGTTGCTAGACTCATCTAAGAATTTAGCTTCAGCTCCTGTTTTGCTATAATAGTCACTGCTCGAAGATAAAGGGGCTACGTCTCCAGAGCCTCCAATAGATATATTCCAAGCATCTGCTGCTCCTCCATAAGAAGCTGCTGCACTGTTCTTAATTCTATTACCAACTTTAAACTCCATAACTCCTGTTACAGGGTTAAAAGTAGTAACAGTTCCATCAAGAAACCCATCTAAAGTACTACTAGTATAGTGTGCTAGTCTTATGGGCTGCCCCGGGGTAAAAGACTTATTTACACTAACTGTACTTCCAGCTACTACTGCTGTAGCAGATGCTACAGTCCATGTAATAGTGGCTCCTCGTTGTGATGATGTATTAGTTAGATCAATGGCTTGGTAAACCAATCCAGTGTGTATTGATGCTGCGTGATTAGCAAAATCTTCAAAAGCGTCGGGCATTCCAGTTACATACGCAGTACCTTCGAAATCTGCTGCGTTGTAAACTCTGCCATTAAGTGTTACGGGCCATGCCATATTATAATAACTCCTCTATTTCGTAAGATCTAGTCCAATATCCACCAATGTTATGTTTCATAGGGGATATTTTAGCGATTCGACCGTATACGGTTTGTTTAAATAATTTATGTGCAGGTGCTGTAGTATCTGTATAAATAAGCACATCTCCACTTGATCCTTTGGTTCTATCTAACTCCAACGCATTCTCAAAGATTTCGTCTTCTGTTAGATACTTCAAATTAAATTTGATACTTCTATACTTACTAAGAGTATCCACATAGGTCTGACCGCCTAGTGACCTGGTGACCTTGGACGGATCTTTATATGTTAGAGTCCATCCACGGCTCATGTTTCTTGAAGGCTTCCAAGCCTTTCCTACTACAATACGCCCTACTTCAAAGTATTCAGGTGCTGCAGTATCTTTAATTTCTATAGACACGTACTTGGCGTATACAGGGTCATCCAATAATAAATGTGATGAAAAAGGTTTATAACTTTGTAGTTGGTCCTCACTTAGGTACGTTCCCCATAAGAATACGCCCCAAGGTAAAGCCCCGAAAGAACCAATTGTAGGCCACACATCCGTCCATTTAGTATGCGCTACGTAACTCCATAAATTAGGTACTGTATCCCATTTGTGTACTGCTGCATTCGCCCAGGTCTTATTAGGCCAGGCATCCATCTCAGCAGTTAAATCAGTAGCGAAGCGTACTCTCCATTGAGCACCTCCAGAGAAGTTATGGTTTAGAAGAGACAAGCTATCAATAAGTTTTTGACCCTCTAATTCAATCAATATACTAGTATTCTGCTGTCCCCCAATGTGCCCATTCTTCATTTCGGTATCTTCGTGCCAGCCTGCAAAACTCTTGTAGTAGTACCCGTTTCCATAAGGAGCAGTACTAGCCCCACTAGGGTAAGATGCTACACCTAAAGAAGCTTTTATATTGAAGTGAATATGTCTATTATGCGTTGAACCTTGCCCCTCTGTCCCAATAGTTTGGGCGCTTGAGGCTATAGACCCCGTTGGGGGGTTCCAGGTTCTTAAAGGTCCTCCAACGTTAAACTCTAAGTCATCTACTTCTCCTGAGCCCCCTAAAGCCGCATACTCTTTTAATACGTACCACATCTCTGCCACAGTATCGTCAATATCTGCCCATATACGAATTGTTCTACTCGCAACACTAGAAGTACCTGTACTAATGAAAGTGAAGCGTAAAGCGCTTGCGCTAGTATGCCCAAATTCTACCCAGTCTGCAGTAGTAGGCGCGCTTAAAACATGTAAGTCCCCTTTAGCAGGTTGATCTCCTGTGCGCCAAACCTTTGTAATCTGCCTATCCTGCAAGTTTTCAGGCGACAAAGTACTAGCGCTAGATTCAGTACTAATATAAGTAGTAGGATGGTCTATATAGTTATCACCAACAATAGCTAGACTCATCCCCAAACCTCCATAGTTACTTCATTCTTTAAGGCATCTTCATTTAATGATACAATTCTCATATTTTTTCCATTATCTAAGCCGTACCTATCTAGCTTAATTTGTATAGTGTCGTTCAATTCTAACATAAAGGGCTGAGTCTTTACTTTTATCTTAAATAAGTCCCTCTCAACTCCATATAGTGTTTGTTTACGTTTAGCTTCCTCGTACCCTAAACAGTTACAAGTAAGATACGTATCTACTTTTTCTGCTTCTTCCGCTAATAAGTGTTTGGTCTTAACTGTTAAGTCTTCGTAGCTTTCGTCTACGAATTCATTCTCTAGTCTGTTTCTATAAGGTTCATCACTAAGTACAGCTCCCGCCATGTCACCCTCAGAAAATACTTTCCATTGTTTTCTAGTACCCACAGTTTGTGAAACGCTAGGTATACCTACTGATCTACGACTAATACTTATTAACTCAATGTCAGTGAAAGTTTCTTTTGCAGTTACCGAAGGCTCTGTTAAAACCCCCACGACTAATTTCCCCGCTCGATCAAAAGTGTAGAAGGCCCCTAGTGATGATATTAGTTCGTCTAACACATTAAGAATATTTCCACCTTCCGGTATATAATACCCTAAGTCTCCGTATTGGATTGTAGTAGTCGCCGTATCAAATTCTGTAAAAGAAGAAGCATCTATATCAGTTGCTATAAGTCCGCCTTTTGTCAAAACTATTCTTTTTATCAAGTCTCCAAGATGACTAACATACCCAGAATTAAAAGAGTCTGTCTCTGCAGAACCTTTAACATCTGCTGTAATTACGTAGTCTGCTGAAGACCCTCCCCCAACACTGCTACCAATAGTAAATTTACCATTTGCCAAGTCTTTAGTAAACCCAGACACTCCCGCAGGAACACTCCAAGTATACCCATCAGCTTCACAGTCAAAGGCATTAGTATAGCTACCAGAACTACACGAGCCAATCTGAGAGCCTCCGGCATATACTGCCGTAACGTCTCCGATTGCTCCGTTATGTACTTGAAACACTCTGTTACTTGGGTCTATCTCAATAGGCTCAATATGAGCAACTTCACCATAGCATAAAGGTTTGATTTTATCTTTTAGTCTATCTTCACCATTACTATTATTGTATATTTTGTATACTGAAGTAGTATCTGGTACCGTAACCCAAGGAGTAGTACTTTTAATAGTGGCTACTTTAGTACTTGAGTCATACGCAGTAATTTTACGCTTTTGGTCATACCCTGTTCCACTAGTTATCTCAATATCCATATACTTATAGTAACTAGGAGTACCTGAACTAGAAGAAGCTAAAGTAATGCTGCTAGTAGAGGCAGCTTGAGGGTTCCCAGTTACTTCAATAGTACCTGTATATGTATCTATTTCTATATCTTTGTCTAATTTATGTTGATAATCTCTTATCTTAATTAACACTTCAGTAGAGGACCACTCGATCTGGTCCATCGTACCTACAAAAATATTAAAGAAAGAGTTATAAGATGTACCATCTCCAACCTTTACTTTAATATCTCTACCATTTAAACTATAACTTTGTAAAAAGTCTAAAGCGCCGTCTGTATTAGTTAGCTTAATAGTACCAAACGATGGAACACTGCGTCCTCCGATCTTACCAGGAGAGTACATATTTCTAGACATACTTAACGCTGACTTAACTCTAGAATCGAAGTGTCTACTAGACGGAGTATCTGAAGGGTTTGAAGTAAAGCCGTCTGTAGAGTAATATAAACTCTCCACACTACTAGTCCCTAAGTTATAAGCCTCGAACTCCACTAAGTAATTACGAGGGGCATACGCGTCTCTTAAGTACTTAATTTGGGCAGTAGTTAATGCCATTATGCTCTGCTGTACTCTACACTAGTAGCTACTCTTTCTACAGAACTGCCAAAACTCTCTGTACTACCACGTAACTCAATGATTTCTGCTTTTAGGTCTTCCATAGTTTCTTTCATCTCTTCTCTTTCTTGTGAGCTAATAGTGACTGCACTTTGCATTAGTTGTGCTTGTTGTTCTCTAAATGTTCTAAGTTCTGAAACCATAGGACTGTCATTCATAACAACTGGTATACTCTTACCATCAGGTAAAGGTACAATAGCTTCGTTAAAGCGGCCTTCACCTACCAGACCAAGAGTCGGTTGGTTGACGGTTCCGCCAGCTGCGAATGCTCTAAAGCCTCCTGAAACAACACCACCCATAGCAAAGCCCATTAAAGCTCTAAAGTCTTCAAGCTGCTTAAGTGCCCAGTCTCTGTCCTTCATGAAAGTACCTACGCCACCGAACATATCTTTAGATAGTTCAATGAAAGTACTCATGCTATCAGCTAGTTTCTCCCCTGCTTTAACATCACCTGCCATAGCGTCTGCAGCCAATTTCTCCGCTTCTGTCTTAAAGTGCGAGTACTTGTCTGCAGCTGTAAGTGAAGATAAGTCGCCATACTTCATCTCATCAATAAGACCAATAATGTCACCAAAAGCGTCTTTTAAATCGTCTGCAGAGTTAGTCATATCACCAAATGCTTCACCTAGACGAATCATAGTAGCTAGTTTATCTGGATCATCAAAGAATCCAGTACCTAACTTAGATTCATACCAAGTTCTAAAGTCATCTACACTAGTACCTGCTGCTAGTCCTAATTCTGAGAGGCCTGTACCTACTCTATTTTTTGCACTATCAAGTGCGAATTTAGCTAGTTCTCCCTCGCTGTATAAGGCTTTTCCGAAATTCTCTAAAGAGGTTAAGAAGCCTTTAATATCTCCGAAGCCACCTTTTTTAGATTTTAGAACGTTTTGCTGCCAATCTAATATATCTTCGATTCCTGTAGCACTTAAGAAGTCCCCAGTAGTTAGCCCAATTCTATCGAAAGCTTGTTTAAACCCAAGCATATCACGGTATACTCTAGATAACGCCTCTAAGTACTCTTCACCCGCATATCTCCACTGCTCTACTGCAGGGATCATCTTCAAAGTAATATCATTAGCAATTGCAGACAGAGCGCTTTGTACTGCAGACGCTTGCTCTTCAGGACTTAGACCCATTAAGTCTATATCTTGTACTGCTATTTCAAAGTCTTTTAAGTTATCAATTAAAGCGCTTCTGGCAAAGCCTAAGTCCTCTCCTAGAGATAGTACTGCATCTCCAATATCAAATAACGTTTTAGCTAAAGAGTTCTCTGCATCAGTGTCAAAGTCTTTCCATTTAGTTGTAGTAGAAGAACTAGTGCCTCCCCCGAAACCTAAAAAGCCTGATTTAGTAGTAGTAGATTTGATCTTTTCCCAAACTTTTAACTCTAAATTTGCCCAAGAGCCTGCGTCTAGGTCAATTACATCTGCTAACTTCTGGGCAACAATTCGGACACCCGCTCCCATTAACTCCGTAGTAGTAGACTTACCTCCAAACAATCCTAAGAAAGCTGGTTTAACTGTTGTACCGAACCAATCTCCGAACACAGTTTCCATATCACCAATACTAAATGTACCTACTCCACCTAACGCCTGCATGCCTTTAATAATGTCAGTAGATAGTTTAGTCATGCTATCATCAATTGAACGGAGGGCGTATAATACGTCCCATCCTTGTTCAAATGCTTTTATTTCAATTTCTTCAATATTAGCAAGAGCAGTCTTTAATGAATCTGCTTTTTCTTCAGGAGTCTCCAATGTCGCCGAAGAAGATACTCTTTCGGTACGTGGAGCAGCTGTTGAGGTAGAGCCCCCACCTCCCGCAGACATAACAACGGCAACTAATGCGGCCATTGCTGCCATCCTAGCTGGGGCAGAGTAAGCGTCACCCTCTCCTTGGGTAAGAATAGCGTTTGCTCCCTTAGGCCCCATTTTAGCTACCTCAGCCCCGATTACTGTAGTAGAACTAGCTACTGCTTCAGTAGCTACCTCCCCGTAACCTAGCATCTTAGCTACTGACATTGCCATCTGCGCCAAATGTATGCCTTTTTCAATAGCATGAAACGCTTGCTGTGCTTTACTGCCTTCCTTCATCATAGACCCTAAAGACCCGAATGTTGAAGCATAAGACGACAGCTTTTCTTGCTCTTGTTTAAATACTATGTCCTTTTCGTGTGTTGCTCTAGCTTTTGATAAGCTAATATATTCTTTATCCCCCTTCTTATACTGCTTATTATTTGATTTGATTGAAGCCCCTACGGTCTTGTCCCAATCCTGTAAGCCTTTGTTCTTACGAATATTTAACTGATTTTGTGTAGTAGATATCATATCCACAGACTTAACAAACGTGCCGAAAGTCTTAAGCTGAGATAGCCCTACACTCTCCGCTGCGGCTTCCCACTGCATTGCTAAGGAGTCTAGCATTATTTGGTTTCTATTTAGGTAACTCTCGAAGTACTCATCCTCTTCCTCTGTAGTTAGGCCTGTAGTAAGATTTTTCTTGTCCCCCGGCGCTTGCCCCCCTAGTATGGAAGCTGTTTTAGATTCGTTTTCTCCTTCTGAAAGGGCTTTTATAGGGGTTTGGGCGATATTGCTACCTGTAGTGGGCTTACCTAGTTTCTCCACTACTAAATCCATAGATTTTTTAATACTTGTAAGTAACATTAATGAAGAATAGGCGTACTTTTCTAACGTTTCTAGATCCGCAGATATAGACACAGTTCCATAAGCTACAGGTATGGCGGGAGATGTAGAGCTAATAGCGCTATTGCTTGCACTAGCGCTAGCGCTAGTGCTATTTTGAGGTATGGTCTCTATAGAAGCTGACTTGTTTTTTGAGCTGTTTACTGCTTTACCATTGTTGCCGGCTGTATTTTGACGTATTGCTTCAGTCAGCCCTGCAATTGCGCTAGTATTGGCTACTAGCGGGGCGTCTTTAGCCATGTTAGCTTTTAATAATTTATTATACTCTGCAGCCATGAACTTTGCGTTAAACTTTAACTCAGCTACTTTTGCGTCTAACCCTGCCATAATAGCAGCCTGGGCTTTTTTAAGTTGGGTAATTTGAGTCTCGAACCCTTTCTCAAATAATTGTTGCTCTTCCTTTAGTGCCACCTTATGTTTATTCTTCTCGGCAGTTATTCTCGCCTCAATCGCGTACAACGCTTTAGTCTCTTTAGCTACTTTTCTTAGCGCTTTAAGCTGAGGGGCTACCTTTGTAATATTTACAACGTCTGTGGCAGCCTGTACCATAGGACCCCCAGATACTTTCTTTTCAAAAGCTTTTAGCCTACTTTGGTAATCTTTTAGTCCTGTAGCTTCTATAGAACCCTGGACTCTTTTTGCTTCTATTAAGTTCTTCTCTAACCTTAATCTAGTCTCTACTAGGTCCACCTGGGCTCTTAAATGCTTTACTTGAGCTTCTGCGGCATCTGAAACAGCTTTAGAAGCGTCAGTGCCTTCTCTATTTGCAGCGAATTTCTTAGAAGTAGCAACTGCTATCTTATTCTCTAAACTCTCTAACTCTGAGGCGTATTTCACTTCTAGGTTTCTCAGTTCTGTAATAGCTTTACGCTCTATTAACAGCTGTTGAGTTTGGGGCACTAAACTTAAGTATATATTCTCTATTTTTTCTTGTATGTTCAACTGAGCAGCTAACTCTTTACTAATCTTACTATAGTTACTACTTTGAATATCTAAGTTGTCTTTCTGCTCCTTAATTAACGAGTTTATTAAGGCCTCTTCCCCGGATATAAAGTTTAATTCAGCTTTTAGCTTCTTTATAGTGAATTTTCTCTCATTATAAGCTTTCCCCCCCTTTGCTATTTCTGTAGTAATCTTTTGCTGGTGTTCTAGTTCTTTTAACAGCTCTTTTTTTCCTGCAGACTTTAATACTGCTGCACGTCTCCCCAATTTATACGCAGACTCTAGCCCTACTAAAGTAGTTTTACTCAGCTCTTGCATATCCGAGATATTATCTTTTAAGAAAATAGAGTCTATAGCTGCTTGTAGTATAGTAGCATACTTATGGTATATAGCTGCACGCTTATCAAACATCCTCTCTAATATACTGTTTTTTTCTTCTTCTTGTGCTTTTACGAGTTGTAAATTTGCTTTTGTCGTCTCCGCCTCTGCAGCTAAGATATCTTCACGTATTTGGGCAGTTATATGAGCATGTTTTTTTAGTTCCTTAACTCTATTAGCTAATGCAATTTTCTCAAGAGCAGCAACTTGCTCAAGGAAGCTATCCTCCACAGATTGCTCTCCTGAGTCAAACAGCGCCTTATAGGCTATTTTTATAGAGTTTATCATAGGGTCGAACCCTTCCCCCAGTGCGTCTGAAGCAGGGGAAATTTTATTTACAAAAGCTAGTAAGCTTTTAGTAGTCCTATTTAGCTCAGTTTGTAAACCACCTAAATTAGTTTTTGACTCCCCTAGTTTTTCACTTAACTTGTCTAGCTTATCAAAATCAGGTTCGACTTCTAAGTAATCCTGCAGGTCTTTATTGTCCCTGAAATTCTCCACAAAAGCCGCTGCTTGGTTATTAAGTACCCCTAGTTTCATTACTAGGCTTTGGAAAAAAGTTTCAAAAGTATTAACCACTTTATCATACTCAGTTTTAGGTAGTAGAGACTTTGCCATCTCTTTTATATTTTTAGTTAATTCTTTGGCCCCTTTCGTCGACTCCCCTATTGCAGAAGATATCTCTAGTAAATTACTACTAACTCGGGCACTCGATATATTTAAACTATCAAAGACCTGGGTAAGCGTACTTAAACCTTTCTCTCCTGCCAGGTTACTAAGGCCTTCTACTGTGGTACCTGCTGAAGTCATGGCGGCCTGAATAGCTCCATTAATCTTAGTATCCCCAAAACCTTGCCAAATCTTTAAGTTCTTTGATAGCTGTGCACCTACCTTATTTACGTCATTAAACGCTCCTAGTTCTTTTATCTTTTTTATGGCTACTAACTGATCCGTAAAGGTATCTTTAAACCCCTTTAGAGTGTTGCCCATTATCTTATATTGCTGCTCTAAATCCGCAGCGCTTTTTAAAGTATAGGCTTGTATAGCATTATACTTGGCTAAAGCTTTTTCTAAAACATCATGGTCACTTTTTAATTGGTCGAACGTGTCTGTTAGGGCTTTGTTACCTGCAGTTAGAATACCTAATTGCTCCCCCCACTTTACTATTTTATCCCCAAACATAGAGAACGCCATCATAGCCAGCCCTACCCAACCTAATGCGGCGGAGAATGCTGTCATTATAACTTTACCCGCAGAGGCTGCTGCAACCTTCATAGTACTAAAAACGGACGCAACTGCAGTACCTGCAGTTTTTGCTATAAAGGAAATATTTGTCCAAGTTCTAGTCCACATGCTTGTAATTGCTGTAGTACTTTTCTTAGTAGACTTTTCACTTAATATATTAAGACTATCTACGGAGGCTTTAAGGTGCCTCATATCATTGATATTAACCAGAATACCCTTATGACTAACGAACCCGTCTTTTGTAGCAGTGTGTGATTTAGCTAGGACTGCATTAATAGTACTAAGCATTCTCTGGCCTTTTTGCTTGGTCCACTTTTCATCAAAGAAAGTGCCCTTAGCCATCTGCTCCCCCGTAACTTTACCAAATACCCCTGGCTTAATATTAGATGTTTCAGCTTTTAGTGCTGCTTTTGCTACCCCTTCTACACCTCCAGTGAATGACGCCTTAACAGCCTTTCCACTAGTAGCTAACTTAGTGCCTGCTTTTGAGGCTGAAGTCGCTAAATCGTCCCATGCTTTACTCATAGCCTCCATAGGTTTTGTTGCTGCAGCATTAAACGTATCATTAATAGCCATCATCACGTTTCTAAAAGCAAATATAATTAGAGCCGCAGCTGCTTCTATATTCTCACTGAAGAACTTGAACGCAGGCTCTAATGTGTTATTTATAAAACCTAGTATTTTTTGTACTATATCCGCCAGGTTCGCAGCTAATTTATCGTAAGGGTTGGAGTCTAATTTATCTGCTAAGTCTCCGAATTTTTTTATACCTTGCTCAATCGTTTCATTGGCGAAAGCCTGCTGTCTTTCATACGCAGATAGCTCATTAACACTCTTACCTAAGGCTCTAGCATACTTTTCTGTTGCTGGCCCTAGTTTTACAATTAAGCCTAATTCGTCTAAGATTTCCGGCTCTAGTTTTACTACACCTCGGGTTAATCTATCTACAGCGTCGGGTAAACTTCTACCTAATGCTAGCGCGGCGCCTTTTGCCACCTTTGCTAATTGAGTTAATTGCTTCTCCCCCATACCTGCCGAAGATGCAAAGGATACTGTACGCATAGACTCAGCTAAACTTACTGCTCCTCCAGCTGCCTCTCTGAAACCTTCTGCCATTCTGCGAAGATTCGTACCCGAGGCTGCTCCCATATGCTCAAGACCCTTGACCATAATAGAGGTATCCATGGCACTTTTAAGCAGCTCAAAAGCCGCACTTAGTGCGAAAGCTTTCGCAGCAATCGTTGCATAGACCGCAACAAAGCCGCCCATACCTTTGGCCATGTTAGACATATCCTTTCCGGCCTTTCCGGAAGAGCCGGAGATGCCTCGATTTGACCGATAGACATCACTAGCGGAATCTGAATACTCTTTATTAGCTTTAGTACTATCTTTAGTAGCTTTAGTGTTCTTTTTTGTATTCTTAGAAGTGTTCTTCCCTGGAGCGCCCGCTCCCGATCCGCCCCCTATGCCTACCGTTTTAGACCCGATATTATTTAAGACTTTTTCAAGTTCCTTAGCTGTCGCCAGTACTTCTTTTAACCCTTGGTCGGTAACTTTGATTACTACGGACTTCTTTGCCAAACCTTATCTCCTAAAATGCCTTCTGGGAATATAAAAATTCCTCATCTATGCCACCATTATACGCTATAATGCTCTAAATGTCAAGTGAAAATTTTCAATAGACGAAAAAAAGAGTACAATAACGGTTAGTTATTGTACTCTTTTCCAGGTTAAAAACCCTACCTATCAGTGCTTCTTGGACTTTTGTTTCTGTTGCTCCATATAATATCTCATATACTCATTTTCGATAGTAGATACTAAGGACATTACTTCCCTAACATTTTCTACTTCGTAAACTCGGAACAAGTCGAACATCCCCGCTTTGTTCTTACCCATAAATGTCCCAGACATACCCTCCCAAATATCCTGCAAGGATTGGTATATCTGCCAGGCCTCTTGAGCCTCAACTAGTAAATCTTCGAATCTTGGGGGTATCTCCTCTGGCTTAGGCTCTTCTCCTAGTTGCTCCATCATCATGAAGTACTGCTCCGCAGTCATCCCTGATTGTAAAGACTTAATAAAGAAGATTAAGCTTTCTTGAGCTTCTTCTAGTTGTTGTTGGTAAAATTTGACAAGTCGCCCACCATTTCTGATACCCACGTGTCAAACTCATTAGAGTTCTTCATCATTACTAAAGCGTTCTCATCTGAGTACTCTAACTCAGCTCCAAGGTCTTCAACGCCTTCAAGGTCTACTAAAATAAAGTCTGTTAAAAACTTATATTTTAAACCTTTCCAGCCTTTTACTACGCCCTGAACGTAACTCTTCAAGAACAACTCTTCATCCATTTCTTCCTTTGGTTGACGAGTCTTTCTATCAAACTTAGTTGTAGTTGCTTTTTTACGGATTTTTAATAACTCTTCTCTTGAAAGAAAGGCTAACTTTACGCTGAAGCCTTCATATCCAGGATAATCGAAATCAACGGTCTTACTTGGGGTTAATAAACTAGATAAATTCGGTCCAGCCATATTATTCTCTCCTTACATACACAATTCTGGTCGTATACTTACGTTGTGCTTTGTAAAATACTCTACTGAAAGAGCACTTTAAAAAGCACCCCACCGAAGTGGGGTACTTAGCTACTTATACAGTAGCTTTATACGTAACACCCATTACATCAGTCGCTAACATTGTGCTGCCTTCCGCAACAAAATTGATAGTAGTAGCTACTACATCTGCAACATCAATAGAAGGTACTTCTAACTGAGCCTGAGCAAATTCAAACTCTACCATAGGAGCAGATGTACCGCCCATATTCATAGTTAATTTGTATTTGTTATCAGTGTTAGTTGTAGCTGCTAGTAAGTCTTTGATTAGCTTAGCTGAATCATAACCTTTAGCATCCGTAGAACCATCATAATCTGTACCGGTACCACCAGCACGTAAGTAACAATTCATAGATCCTGAAATACTACGTGTACCTGTGAAACCTCCGATTGGCGTATTTACCACACCTAACTCGTCTGGAGTCAAGTACGTTACACCATTATCGATACTGATAGAACCACCTGTTAATACTAACTTGTAGAAATCATCATTTAAAGCTCCACCATTCTTATCTTGTAGCTTTACAGTTGATAACTTATTACGGATAAACTCAGGGGCAAAAGTCTTCTGAGTTGTAGCGTCTGCTACAGCTCCAATACCATGTCCAGTCGGTAGAGCTGTTCCATCACCTGTAGTAGGCATAAACTTAGTGCCTGACTTAAGAGGAGTATCATTCAGCGTTACTTCATCAAGAGTTTCGCCTTGCCCACTCCATGCGATTTGTGCAATTCCATCAATACTAAAATCGATTTCTGCTGAATTAACTAAAGCCTTATTGATTCTGTAGTAAGTTTTGTCTGCACCACCGTCTGAAAGTTCGAAGTAAATGTATAAAGGTAGTAAAACGTCCTTATCAGATAAAGAACAGTCACCTGTCATACCTGTGGCTGTTGCACCTTCACTCATTACTCCGAAAGGGGTCCAAGCACTATTAGTAGGAGTACCTACTGTAGCACCTGCTGTTAGTAAAGCTTCCCACATCAACTTCTCTACCGCACTTGAGTACGAAACGGGAGTTGCTCCAGCTGTACGCTTGTATGGGCGAATGTATGTTGTGAAAGACCAGTCTGCCGGATTTCTAGCTGTGTTGTAAGATTTCTTACCACGCTTAGAATTTGCACCTGCTTCACTTAAGCTAATTTCTGCTGTAGCAGTAGTTTGAGTAAATGAAAACCCATCTAATACGTTTAATTCGTATGTATTAGCGTGCTTCATATTCGCCGGTACATTTTCTGTACTGATGAATACTCTACTGTTACGGATCAGATTAATATGACTATCTGCCATTATTTCTCTCCTTTAAAAAAATTTATATTTCGTATTGGGCTTGTAATTGGAACTCGCCGACACCTATTGGTGCTAAAAGTCCTTCATCGGTAGTGATAGATATAATTCTTAAATCCGCCACTTTCTGGTCCGCCGAATACGCTAAATCAGAGTTTTCCTCTATCTTCTTCTCAACCTCAAACAGTATCCCTTCCAAGGCTTCGACGGGGTCTTCCTCTTGAACGTAGATTCTAACTGTTATAGTTAAGTACCCCCACTTAAAAGCGCCGGGTAAATATTCTCTAGTCTCATTTCCTGCTGTAATCCCTACAAAAGGGAAGTCTACAATTTCATCCCAAAATACTAACTTATCAGTTACATTTTGGTACAAGTCGCATACATATACATTAGGAACTTTGACTTCACAAGTATAAACAAAACTATCAAGATTCGTTAAGCCTGTGAAGCTAGACTCTATTGTAGTGCCACTTAGCTCTACCACTTGGTATCCTGTAGTAGCATCTACTCCCGCAGTTGCTGCAGGTATTGAGTCATAGTGTGTTAGAGAGTTAAATAATTTGTTAGCTCCAGTATCTAAGATAGAAACTGAAGAGCTTGCTCCAGTAGAGCTACTCTTAATTTCTATCTTACCAGAACTACCTAAAAACTTAACAGTACAGCCACCTATAAGAGACTCTAATTTTACAACTAGTGCATTATAGTTCACTGCGTCACTTCCAACTAAAGAGACGGGGTTAGCGACTCCGTCGATAGTAACAGTTGCAGTATAGGTTGTACTTGTGTTTAATCCTGTAGAATTAGTTTGTTTGGTTGAAGAAGGATTGAGTTCAATCCTCTGATAACCATTAGTAGGATCAGTACCATCTACAGCATTTTTTATTTTTACAAAGCCGCTTAAACTCGAAAACAACCTTCTTGAACCAGTGTCCCTTAAAGTTATCTTCGAGTCGCTACCACCGGTAGCATTTGTTATTCTTAGGTCATTGTTTCCATCAAGGCTTGCGGTAGCACCTTTCAATGACACATTGAATGCATCAATAAGATTGCCGAACGTTGGTACTGCTGAACCAGCTGTACTAAACTTTTGTGTTGCGGCTATCTCATTTAATTTTGTAACTAGTGATTTTACTATTTTTGACCTTGCAGACATCTTTACTCCATGTTACGGTAAAGATCTAATACTCTCTTAATATGAGGTGGAAAGTCTGTTGACTTAACATGCTCTACAGAAGTGTCTCCGATAGACTTTCTAGGAGTTTGCTCCTTTCTTAAATAGTATGTAATTAAATCGTATGTTGCTAGTTTTAAGTCTTTAGGCACATCAATAGAGTCGTATCCTCCACGGTACTTTACTCTAATGCCTTTGAATACGTTTGAAGGTAAGAAGTTCTTAACTCCATTGTAATCAGCTCTTATGCCATCTTCATCTAAGAAGTAGTCTGTATTTTTTACTAATACTGTGTAAGTTACTCCACCATCTTCAGAGTAAGCTACTTCAGTACCTGCGTACGCAGCGTCAATTGGCCACTCAACAGTGTATAATTTGTTAACATTTGTGGTATCGAAGTACTCTGTCTTAGTAACGCTGTACCAATCGCAGAAAGTACGCCCACAGTAGTTCTTAATCAAGTCACTAACGTGTCCTGTTAATACAGATAATTTAGAGTCATTTGTGCCAGACGTGATTCCTTGATAGTCTTTATATTCATCTGATGTTACTAGATCTGACATTCTTTCTCCATTATAGGTTATACTAATTATAACTAAGATTAATTACAATTAGTATAACCGGAGGCGCAAGGCCTCCGATTATATTAGCTAAATATTAAGAATATTTAAGTAACGCTACACCGTTAGCAGTAGTAGCAGAAGCTTGGTCTAAACCAATGAATCCAGTACGCATGCTTGATACGATGATTGACTTTTGCTCTTCAACAGAACGATCTGACTCAGTCATAAGACCACGTAGAGTTCCTGTTTTAAAGTAGCTAGTATTTACGATCACTGAGTGAGCTTTACCAGCGGCTGCAGCTTCAAACTTATCAGAAACGATAACTTTAGAACCAGAGATTGAACCAACATAACCTTTGATTTGCATCAATTGAGAATCAGTTACTTTATCAGCACTTGTAAATGTAGCATCATCAATTAGATCGTAGTACACTGTAGGTGATACAACGTAAACTAATTCACCAGGATTCTGACCATGTAAGCCCATAGCACGACGTGCAGCAGCAAAGTCAATGGCAGCAACCTTAGCTGTAGAAGCTTTAGGCGTCTTAGTAGCCGCTGTAGTTGCCCACGAAGCTAAACCACGAATTGGGTTAAACGTTCCACCAGCAACAGTAACACCAGTACCACGTAACAACGCAGTATCGATTGAGTTAGCAATACGTTGAGCCATATGACCACGAACGATTGGAAGAATTGGAAGCAATGCATCCTCATTCTCTTCATAACCGATGTATTCCTTAGTTACTAACTTATGAGCTGTTAGTGATATTTCATTAAGGTTAGTTGAAGCTTCAGAACCAGTTGATGCTGCGCCACGGTAAGAACCTGAATGAATCCACTCACCAACACCTGCACCAGGGTTAGTAGGGATACGCATAGTCTCAGTAGACATAGTGATGTTATCAAACATAGGAGCTACAACTAAAGATTGTTTAGCTACATCATATACGTTTGAATTGAACTCAGTTTCCCAATCTGCATCATCAACACCATGTTGACGGCCAGACTTAGTTACTAGGTTATCAAAGTACTTAGTACCCTTCATATCACGACGTAAGATTTTAGACAACAATACTGAATTCATCTTCTCTTCTGAAGTGATTGCATTAACCTCTTCTGGAGTAGCGAACTGCATCTTAGATACACGTAAAGCTTCTAACTCATCTTTGTTTTCTTTTAATTCAGCGTGTAAACCATCTAAAATATCTTTTAAAGATGCTTCTGAGTCCGCTGCACGTTTAGCAACTTCTGCTTCTAAACGTTCTACACCAGTTGAAATTACTTCAATGTGTGTTGCTTGTGCCTTTTGGGCAGCTTTAGTATCAGCTTCTTGCGTTGCTTTTACTTCAGCTTCGATTGCTACTTGCTCAGCAGTTGCTTTATCAGCAGCTGCTTTTTCCATAGCTTCCATTTTGAGTGTTAACTCTTCTAATTTATCCATTTTTAATTTCTCCTTAAGGATAGTTTCATTACTTGCTTCTGAAGATTCATCAACGATTGTTTCTGTTTCCTCAGCTTCAATGTACTCTTTTTTAAACTCTGCGTAGTCCTCATCACCTAAAGCTTTTGCAATGCTAAAAGTAGAGTCTTGATTTGCAGGTACTGATACTACCGAAATTTCAAGTAGTTCTAAATCTTTGATATAAAATACATCGTCTTCTCTGTCATAATCTGCGTCCTTGATGGAAAATCCAACGCTGAATGTCTTGAGAATACCGTCTTTAATCAAAGAGTATACGTCGCCAGCTGCAGAAGATATTTCTGCAACCACTTCCAAACCTTTATCAGTAATACTGTAATCTACAGTAGTACCAATTGGTTTAGAATGATTGTGATATGCTAATACAATCGGATTTTTTAAATAATTGTCCATTCCGCCCTTTAACCAAGCAGCTTGTTCAATTATATCTCCTGAACGATCTTTGACCGTCGTATTTGCATACCCCTTTATTTTTAAAACGTCGCCATCGCCAATTGATTTCTCAAAGGTTCCGACTAGGTTTAAAGTTTTATTAGTCATGCTAATCTCCAATTTATTTGAGAGGGCACTGATCCACTAACACTTATAATTATACCAGGGTTTTATAATTTTGTCAAGTGAAAGTTTCAATTCCTAATTCTAGAACTAAGATCTAGTACGCTTTTGTCATCTCCGCCCTCTGAGGGTTTTCCTCCTACGGCGGGGTTTGCTGAGGACCCTGCAATGTTTGCAGGAATCTGTCTTTCGTCTCCACCCTCTAGAGCTTCTAAACGTAATTTAGATCTAGCCTCGTTAGGGGTCATTATACCAGAGTTAACAAGGGTGGATAAATAAGCGGCTTGATCTTTTACTTCTGGTAGTAGCGCGCTAACTGTTTCAGTAATAGGTGTAATATTATAGCCAAAATGTTTTCTCATTGCTGCTGAAAATTTCAGAACTAATGGGATAACTGAAGTTTGATACATCAATCTCATATTAGGTTTAATATTTGCGTTGTTTCCCCCATCTAAAAGAATTGGTGGAACTCCTAACGCTTTTAAGATTCTCTTTTCATGCTCTTGTACAGCATTTTCAAAGTCCAAGTCCTTAAATGTATTATCAACCATAGGTTTAATATCTAAGTCACCATCAAGAACTACAGGTCTACGACCTCCGTGCTCTGGATTATATTTTTGTGCCCAAGAATCCAAAAGTCGTTGTTTCATTTTGTTCGATAACACATTTGGGCTTTTTAGTATTAAGCCGGGAACTGCACCATTCTTAAAGAAGTTAGTTTGAAACTTTAACATCTTAGAAAGACGGTCAATAGATCCGTAAGCAGCCTCAAGTCTTGAAGTACCTCTAAAGATACTGTCTGCTGCGTTGTCTCTTATATGAATGATTTCAGTAGCTTTAAACACCACCTGGTCGTATTTATACTCTTTTACAAACTCTTTTTTGTCCGCGACGATTTCTACTGACTTCGATGGTAGGTGATATAGGTGAGCACCATCATAATATACGAAGATATTTCCATCGACTAAAAAATCTACGAAACACGCACGTTTAAACGTATCTGCGCTTTGGTATGGGTTTGGTGCGTAATTAATTAGAGTGTCTAATTTCTTTATTCTAATTGTCTCTGTTGCAAGCCCATGAATCCTATCACCCACATCGAACTGCAGCTCTGCTGCCGAATCGGCGATTAGATTGATTCCTCTATTCACAACCTCTATATCATCATACGCATCAGCTGCGCGTCTATGTGCGGAGTAGTCTGTGAATATGTTTTCCCCTTGATCCGATACAATACTTCCTTGTGCCGGGTTTAATTTCTGTACTAAGTTATTTAACCAACTCATGTTTAATCCTCTGTTTTTCAACCCAATTAGGTTGTTTCTTTGCAGTTGCTAAAGATGGGCTTTTACCGTAAACTCCATGCAATTTAATGTGATGCGGATGACACAAGGTTACTGTGGCCTCATACACTTCTGTATGATGTTCCTCAATAAATTGGTCGCGAATCGCCATAATTTCTTCTGGGGTTCTAGGGTTATGCTTGTTTCTAGCTAACCATTTATCTAGCATCTCACTCATCGAGTTGTAATGATGAAAGTCTAACTTCTCACTACTCCCGCAAATCGCACAAGTATCCGCTTTGTGATACTGTGATTTTGCTCGGTCTCGAACGTACTTTACTAGATCTCTTTTTAATGCCATACTTTTTTTCCCTTAGTTATTCTGGCCGTTCTTTCCTACATATTTCAACTTACTTTTTATATCTGATAGCTTTTCATGTAATGCATTATCTCGCGTTTCGATCTTTGCTAGTTCTACCATCACTTCTTGGTGTAGCTTAGGGAAGTCCATTCTGAACTCAGTGTTCAACCTAACTTCCTCCTTCATTGCTCCAAGATCAGCATCCATAGTGGCTGCCCACCAAACCATTGTCATTATCTGTAAAAACATGCCCGCAAGCATGCCTATAGCAGAGTTCTTAAGCCATTTAGGTAATTCTGGCTCCCTTCTGTATAAAGTCTTTACGTCTTTTCTTAATAAAGCGACTTCAGTCTCTAATGAGGTTATTTTTTCTTTCATGTTAGCTCCATATGTCCAGCGTGCGTGTATAGCGCGTACCGAATTGCGTCTGCCATATGAGAGAAGTGGTCATGAAGAGGACGTTCTTTTAGGAGATTTTCACGAGGGTCCCATCTGTAGTTATCAAACGTTTCTATTACGTTTTTACAGTTTTGGTCTACTACTATCTTTCCAGTTTCGACTAACGCAGATACGAACCCGATTCCCGGCAAAACTGCTTTCTTAGCATTGATAGTGCTAATGTCATAGTTTATTGCGAAATCGTATCTTGTCTGCGCTGCAGCCGAATCGATATAGATAAAGTCTAACTCGTACTTATCATCCATTCTTTGAATCTGCTCTGCGTGATAGTTGGTCGTCTGACCATTTTCTTCATACTCGTCTATAAAGTAGAAGATGTTTTCGTCAGGGTCGTGTGCAATAACACACAAGGCAGTTTCATCTTTAAATCCTAAATCTAAGCCCGCAACCATATCTAGTTTACTAAAATCCCTTGAAGACAAGTCCTGTATTTGATTCTCATCAATAGGCCAGATCTGTCCTTCAAACGTATTAAATTCTGCTAAATACTCCTGCGAGAACTCGGCTCTTGACATCGAGTTCTTTGCTTCGATAATGTCCGCTTCTTTAACTCTAGGGTTTTCCCTATAGTCGGAGTGGATTGACGCCCACAGCGGATATTCATCTGACCAACCACGGTCATATAGCTCTTTAAACCAATTACCCTTTCCACGAGGTGTACTAATAAATATAGCTTTCGAATTATTAGTATCCAGAGTGGGGCGTAATTGGATGTTAAATGAATCCATGCCTTCAGCTAGTGCAGCCTCATCATATAAAATGAGGTCATACGAACGTCCAACAACCGAGTCAGCCTGGGTAACAGAACCAATTCGGACCGAAGACCCATTTGTCAATGTTATAACTTTGTCTTTCGCATTATCTTTCAAAACCTCAATATCAAATTGTTTTATAAGTTGACGTTGTAGTTCAAAAGAAATTGTAGACAAGCTATAGTTTGGGGACATTATTAGGACATTACATCCAGGTACTAATGCCACCAGCTGGGCAATAACGTTCGAGATGAACGTCTTGCCAGTTCTTCTACTAAGACAAGCTGTTACGAACCTATATTGAGGATCGTTGATAGCATTGATTAGTGCGATTTGGGGACTAATAGGTTCTATATCTAAAAGTGTTAGGTAGTTTCCTATTGGTAGTTTGATGAATCTCTCATCTTGGGGGAACTCAACAATTTCGGTCGTGTTGATATTCGTGCTGCTAACTTCTAGCATATATTATTTTCCTTCAATTACATCCTTATCGCCTAGGAGCTGCTTCATCAACCGACCGTAGTTGCCTTCACCCATTCCTTCGTTAATCTGAACATTAGTTTGATTTTGTATTTCAGGGGCCTTATGTAGTTTCTCGTAGTCTACCATAGCTTTCATCTCTTCCATGCGCATCTTGTGCGCCACTGTAAGGATGTCTAAAATATCTTTTGAAGAGCCTATCTCAGCTTCTTCTAGTTCTTCCATCTTCTTATCAATAATAGAATCCATAACCTTTCCTAAAGCTACGCGATTTCTATACCCAGAGTCTAAGTACGCTTGGTCAATATATGCTTTGACCTGAGGGTCGCGCAAATGTTGTGTTACGTCTTTAGTCTCCATACTCAACGCACGAGCGGCCAATGCTGCAGTACCCTTTTCCAAGTATGCCGCAGCTACAGTGTAGCCCTCTGGGCTCATTGGCATTAATTCTGCTTTATCTTCCATTAGACAATTTCAAACTTAATAGGTATTGTAGACATAGTAGCCCTTGAAGAGTAGTAGCATATTTTTTGGTTTAGTAGTGGGTGAGTATAACATTCCATACCCTGCCCCCCTTTTGCTGCATGCTGTCTGAACTCGGATTCTATTACATAAGTCCCTGCTTCAGTTAAATTTAAGTAACCTAAAACCCCTGAGTTGAGACTTATATCCCCTAAAAACTCCCAAGTAACGTAGGAGCCCGCCCCTAGTATCCCGGTCTGCCCGTCACAATCATTAGTAACTAGCTGGGACGCCTGTAAATCACAATGTATATTATTCCAGTAACTTGGATTCCTTTCTTCCGCAGTATCCCCCTCATACTTACTATTATACCAGTCCTCCCCTTGAGTTTTCCCTATATTTAAAGGATCCACGCTTTCAATACGGAACCTTCCAGCCCCTAAATCAGTGGAGTTCCATCTACCGTTTGCTAAAATTGATTTAACATAATGCAAGCTGTTTAAGGAGGTTAAATATAATTCTGTCTCTGCAGTAATATAACCATCTTTAGAAGTAAAAGTTAAGGAAGGAAACGCACTTCCATAAGCTCCATACGTATACGTTGTGTAGGGGTTAAATCCTGATAAATCTGCCACAACTCTTATCTTTGTAGGCCCCGATACTGTTATTCTACCTTTATAAGATACGGGAACATCTTTAAGAGTTACTACAGGGGTCGAAGTATTTAAAGTATTTGTAACCCCCATAATAGACGTATCTATACTTGAATTATATTGCCAGTAATCTAGTATTCCATGACAAGGGTTGTTCGCATCCGCATCCGCATGGAAGGGGGTGCAAGCATTGTTTTTATAATTATACACTTCGGCATCTTTAGCTGTCATGTATATTTTATCAATAGTATCTGGAATAACATTTTCATTTAAGTATCTAAAACGCCCGGAAGCTTGCCAGAACTGGGGGTCGATTACGCAAGAACTAGAGGCGACATAATCAGATCTAGTATCTAGACGACTTGTAATACTGATTCTGTCCCACAGGAATAAATCTAGTTCTCCAGGAGTCCCTGCTATAGCTAGATTCTGTAATCTAGTACATTCTTCTTCGCTAGTTAGGCACTTTAAACTCCCAAAACCTGGGGTCTCGTATTCATAAGTCCAGTCAAATTTACCATCTGTAATTAAGTCTGTATCTGTAGGGACATCTAAAGTCCAAGTTTCTCCTGCCCCTTCGCAAGTTGCTCTATCCGCGTGCGCGCCAGCAGAACAAGTACCTGCTCCCCCTGTACTTTTCTTAACTAAAGATACTTGGTCTATAACTGTTAGAGAATACTCTCCCCCGCCCCCATAGTTTTCATCTGAAAACCCAAGATACGAAGTACTTAAAGGAGTACCGGAACCCATATTGAAGTTAACTACTTCATCTTTTTTACCTGTGCCAGTGCCAATAGTACCAATTTTTGTACCGTTTATTGTGCCAGGGCCTACATATACGTCTAGTCCTATATTATTCTCTGATTCTGTTGATACAATTAATTCGTAATCCTGGTTTTCCTCAAGAAGCAGAATTTTACCATTTAACCACCCCCCTGTATCTTGGTTAACTCCATCACTAACTGTACCCATAGCCCCTTTAAACTTATTAGCTGTTTGTCTGCTAAGTTTTGGTTTTGCGTATGTAGTGCTAGTACTTCTGGAAATGCTTATTTTTTGGTTAGATTTTTTTCTTCCCATTATTTATTTCTCCTTTTGTCCCAAGATCTCTGCATTCCTGCGGAGATTGATTTATTATTGTAAGCCTGCCGATGTTTGGGGCAGTACTTAGTTGTATTCTTTCCCTGATTTATCTGCTGCCA
>Ga0233440_1001325_pt1 | contig 23196 bp, 24 predicted proteins | sample SI_123_September_5_FD_182791 | JGI IMG/M metagenome (GOLD analysis project Ga0233440, IMG submission 182791) | Seawater microbial communities from Saanich Inlet, British Columbia, Canada - SI_123_September2016_120_MG | ecosystem: Environmental > Aquatic > Marine > Inlet | place: Canada: British... | reverse complement strand
CTGCTCCTGCTCCTGCTCCTGCTCCTGCTCCTGCTCCTGCTCCTGCTCCTGCTCCTGCTCCTGCTCCTGCTCCTGCTCCTGCACCTGCTCCCGAACCTACACCTGCACCTGCTCCTGTTCCTGCTCCTGAAGAAGAGACATTATCAGATGCCTTGATAAAAATACAAAATTTATTGAAAAATGTATTACAAATGATACGCATGAGATATAACAATCGGGTCCTATTGAATGGTATGGATGTAATTATTAATGAATTGTATATGATAGAAAGCGATGAATTGAAACAGAAGTTGCATATGATTAACAAAATGTATTACATAAAATATCTGATATATATTCGTAGACCAAGGTATTATATATACAATGCGGTGGTTCGTATGCTACAAGAAGTAGAAACCATAGTAAGCGAAATGTAGTTTTGTAAATAGTATAGAGATTATTTACATAAATAAGTAGTTACAATATGCCCAAAAAGGAGAACTTTTCTATATTTTCTCACTATTTTTCAGTCACACATGAAAATGTAAAAAAATACGGCGAAGACACGATTGTGTATATGCAAGTAGGAGGGTTTTTTGAATTGTATGGAATAAAAAAAGGCGAATTAATTACTGGAAGTAAAATCGAAGAAATTGCAAATATATGTGATCTACAATGTAAAGAAAAGAAAATAACATATGAGGGTAAAATGGTGTATATGGCGGGAATACCATTGAATTCATTGGATAAATATATTGAAAGGTCGATTCAATCAGGATATACTGCAGTTGTCTATGTACAAGGTGATGATAAAGACGAAAAAGAACGTATCATGGATAGCGTATATTCTCCTGGTACGTATATTTCGAGTGATACACATATGAAAGTGTCTAATCACATCATGTGTATTTGGATAGATAAACATAAATCGCTGATTCGGTCTATTCATAAAGGTGACCTCATGGTAGTTGGAATTTCTTCCATTGATGTGATTACAGGCGAATCGTCGTTTTATCAATATGAAACCGAATATAAGATCATTGCGTCAAATTTCGATGAACTGCAGCGGTATGTATCTGTATATAATCCAAGTGAAACTATAGTCGCATGTGCAGAGGATGTGAAAAATGAACTCGGAAAGATTATGGATTATTCAGGAATAAACAGTTCAAAAATTCATTATGTTGAGATGACTTCTCCGTTAGCGAAGAATGCGACAAAGCAGGTGTATCAAAATCACATTGTTAGCGAGGTCTTTCAAAGTGATACATTCGATGTTTGTTTGGAATTTCGCGAAAAGGACAGTGCAACGAAGTCATATTGTTATTTGTTAGATTTTGTAAAAGAACGCAATCCAAAACTGGTAAACAAAATTTCGTTGCCGATTTTCAATAATGTTTCTTCGCGAGTTACATTAGCAAATCATACGTTGATACAATTGAATATATTAGATGACGCTTCAAACGAAAGTAAACGATACGGAAAAAAATCCTCCATCATGTCGTTTTTGAACCAGTGTTGCACCACGATCGGAAAACGAAGGTTCCGTCATTTGTTGACCAATCCAACTACGGATGAGAAGTGGTTACAACAAGAATATTCGATTATTGGTTATTTATTGCGCGATGAGAATTATGAATTGGTTCATCATCTACGTAACACCTTACATAAGATAAAGGACATCGAGAAAATTTCGAGACAAGTAATTTCGAAGAAGGTATTTCCTGCGTCTATTTATGATTTGTATGATTCTATCCAGACTATGCAACAGATAACTACATATATGAAAAAAAATAAGGAGTTAAATAATTATCTGGTGGATGATGATATAGAAAGTACCTCTGCATGGATACTCAATAAATACGACAATGTGAAATCTATCTTAGATAAGTATTTGATTATACAAGACTGTGAAGGAATCGCTAGCAATAGCGTATTGTCTGGAAATATCATCATACGTCCAGGTATCTCAGATGAATATGATGATATCGTATCGAAGTATAATGAAAATAAGAAATTGTTTGATAACGTTCATACATACCTGAATGCGATCACAAATGAAGTGGATAATCCACAGAATACAATGGTATATGTGAAAATTCACAAAACCGAAAAATCGGGTTCCTATTTTGAGTCTACTTTGTCTAGGAGTAAACTGGTGAAAAAGGCATTGAAGTTATATGATGCGGAACCAGGTCGGTTCAGCAGTACGGTGATACCAATTGAAGGTATCAACATGGACGAGGTTAAGTTTATTTCGGGCAATTCGGGCAATAAAAAGATAGAATGTGATGCGATTGATATAATTAGTCGAAATATAGTCAAATACGAAGACCAACTAACCAAGATCACAATGAAATTGTTTTCGGATATTTTGGAGATTATTGAATTTGAATTGTATGATGACTTGCGTTCTATTTCCAAGTATATTGGGAAATTAGATCTTATACAATGTAAAGCGTACAATGCGAAGAACCGAAATTATTGTTGTCCTGAAATTCAAGATGCCGAGAGTTCGTTCGTAGACGCGAAAAGTATGCGACATTGTCTTATCGAATATTTACAACAGAATGAATTGTATGTACCAAACGATATTACTATAGGCAAAGATACTACGGGGATATTGCTGTATGGAACGAATGCAGTTGGAAAAACGAGTTTGATACGAGCATTAGGTATTTGTGTAATCATGGCTCAGTGTGGTATGTATGTGCCTTGTAGCAGTTTTGTATACAAACCCTATACTGCTGTGTTTTCTCGTATCCTAGGAAATGATAACTTGTTCCGTGGATTGTCGACATTCGCAGTTGAAATGTCTGAGTTACGCGTGATTTTGAATAATGCCGATAATCATAGTTTGATTTTGGGAGATGAACTGTGTTCTGGAACAGAATTGCAATCGGCATTGAGTATATTTGTCTCTGGGTTGAAACGTCTACATGATAGAGCATGCAGTTTCATATTTGCTACGCATTTTCATGATGTGATCTACTACGATGAAGTAAAGGCACTAACTAACCTTTCGGTAAAACATATGGAAGTTACATATAATCCTGAATTAGATGCTTTGGTATATGACCGTATATTAAAAGATGGTCCTGGTTCTAATACGTATGGGTTGGAAGTATGTAAATCACTTCATTTGGACGTTGACTTTTTAGATTATGCTTATCAAATTCGCAATAAATATTTTGTCGAATCGTCCGGTGCGTTAAATTATAATACAACCAGGTATAATGCTGCGAAATTAGTTGGTAAATGTGAAATGTGCGGTGTTGCTATGGGTACAGAAACACACCACTTAGCTGAGCAGCATACTGCAGACAAAGACGGGTTTATTCATTCGTTTCATAAAAATCATCAAGCGAATTTAGTGTCTATATGCGAAACATGTCATAATAAAGAACATAGTGAACCAGGTGAAAAAACAAAGCGAAAGAAAAAGACGACCGCTGGAAAGTCAATTATCGAGTAATTACTTACGCAGGCGACTGAGTAACACTGTATCTGTATAACTGGGAACGTAGGGAGTGATGCCGTATTTGTAGTCGATTGGGTTCTTAAACAATATTTTGCTTTGTATACGCAGTCGACGTACACTGGTTACCTTGTTGTTTTTATCTTTTATCTTGATGTAATCGTAATTGTAGTCGTCCTTGTTTTTTGCTTCGATTTGATCATTTGTTTCATGATATTGAATGTCGTATTTCCCTGCGTCATATCCGTGTTCTGCAACCTCCATGAATTTTTGTTCTATTTTTGGTCCGTCGTCTTCCACATCTTTCTTGTCGAGCGATGTATCTCTCCAGTTAATAGGCGTAGCAGTAAAATGTTCGGTTACATTGTAATATATATGAAGCGAAAATAGTATGATAAGTAACAATTTGATGAGAATGTTTCTATTTAGTTTTGAAATCATGATTTTATATATAACGTTGATATATAAAATTGAAAATCAATATAGAATTATATAATATAACAATAGTATAAGAAATGATCATTCCAATTAAATGTTTTACGTGCGGGACTGTTTTAGCGGACAAATATAGATATTATCAAAATGAAGTGAGGAAACTCAAAATGCAGAAAGGCGAATCTGTAGAAAAGGTAGTCTATTTAACTAAAAACAATGTGGACAAGACCCCTGAAGGTGAAATGTTAGACAAACTCGGTCTGAACAATGTTTGTTGTCGTCGTCATATGTTGACTCACGTAGATGTGGAGTAAGATAATGTTCAACTAAATAGAAAATCTATGCATTCTTCTGTATAGATTTTTTATGTTTTGTAGTATATATAATGATTGGTCTTACAAATTTATGTTCACCCGCAGAGTTTTATTTAATATTATCTGTAGCAGCGATTGCTATTATGGGTTTTCAAAATGTCGGAAACAAAGAAATTTATTGTTTAGGTGAATATTCTTGTATGGTACCTAATACATCCGTGATTTTTCTCGTAAAAATATTGTACATTGCATTTTGGACATGGATATTGAATATTATATGTAAGGGTGGAGCAGAATGGTTTTCCTGGTTGGTTGTATTGATGCCTATTTTATTGTCTTTCGTATTGGTGTCGTTTATCTTTTTATCTAATCGCACTAAGATCGCAGATGAATAAATTGTAAAATGTATATTATAATATAAACCTAATATACATTATGAATACAGACATAAAATATTATCTATTTTCAAAATTATCAGAAGAAGTCTTGTATCAGCATATTTATCCGTATATTTATCATTTTCAACCAAAAGACTTGTTATGTGAAATAAAACAGTTTTTACCGAAAAAATATGATTTATATCAAGTATACGATATACCGTTTGATAGAAATGTTCTATATTACGACCTGTTAAATTATGTAAACAGACGCACGGTGTCTAGTATGCAAAACAATGAAGGTCATGAAAACATACTGAGGCGACATGTAATGTTAAAGGATTATAGTGCTCCCAAGTTGCTAGAATTCTATACGCAATATTTTTCTGTAAATAAAATGAAAAATATAGAAACCAAATGTGGAGTATTATGGGGATTATTTACAGAAAACGAGCGGGTACGGTTCATCGGTAGACGTCTATCTTTTTTAGAAAGTCATTTATAACAAAAACAATAAAATTGAATTAAACATAATTATTATAGTGATATTAGTTATAGACGTAAGATATCATGAATCCATCACTAACCAATATTTCAACTGAAGACAACAACACTCTTAAGTTTACATTAAATGGTGTAAATGTAAGTTTAGCCAACGCTTTGAGACGAACCATATTATCGGATATTCCGATTGTTGCTGTTTATACACAAACGTACGAAGACAACAATTGCAACATTGAAATTAATACAAGCAGACTTCATAATGAGATATTAAAACAAAGATTGAGTAGCATTCCAGTTCACATAACAGATTTGGATGTTTTGCCTGGAAACTATGTATTAGAAGCGGATGTGAAAAATGATACAGATACACTCATGCATGTTACGACCGAGCATTTTAAAATTAAAAATAAAGAGAACGGCAATTATTTATCGAACGAGGAAACCAAAAAAATCTTCCCAATGAATACAAAGACAAATATGTATATTGATTTCGCACGATTGAGACCTGGTATCGGCGACCAAATCCCAGGAGAACACATTAAGTTCAATGCCGAATTCTCTGTTCACAGCGCCAAGGAAGATGGAATGTTCAATGTAGCATCTAAATGCTCCTACGGTAACACACCTGATCTGGTAAAAGCAAATGAGGTATGGCAGAAGAAAGAGGATAGTATGCGAAGTGATAATGCAACAAATGATGAAATATTATTTGAGAAGAAAAACTTTTACTTGCTTGATGCACAGAGAAGTTTCGTACCTGATAGTTTTGATTTTGTTATTCAAAGTGTAGGTGTGTATGATAATAAGGATTTAGTATTACAGGGTTGTCGTATACTCGAAAATAAGTTGAATGAGATGATCCAGAGTTTGGACTCCGATTTGGTACCAATTTTGCGAAGTGAGACGACGATGGACAATTGTTATGATATTGTTCTTGAAAATGAAGATTATACTATTGGTAAGTCGTTGGAGTTCATCTTGTATGAAGAGTATTATCAGACTGGGAAATTGTCATTTTGTGGATTTAAAAAATTCCACCCACATGATGATAACAGTAAGATCCGTCTAGCAGGCGATGCAGCATTTGATAAACAAGTCGCCAGTCAGTATGTACGAGAGGCTTGCATTAAGGTAATTCAGATATTCCGTGGATTGTACAATATGATGAAGTAAACATTCACAATTATTATCACAAAAATATATAGATATGTATCTGTTATATTTTTGTTTTTCGATTTTTATCACTGAAATATTATGTAAACATCGACACTTTCGCCCACCAAAGTACTTACAAGCAATCAAATATGAGGACTGTACTCGATTTATTCCCAAGTTTCATTATGCAAAAGTAGTAAAGGTATATGATGGAGACACTATCACAGTTGCTTGTAAATATCCAATTCGAGGATCGCACTTATATAGATTTCCTGTACGTTTAGCAGGTATCGATGCACCAGAATTAAATTCTGACGACTCAAATGAAAGGGTACACGCAGACGTATCCAGAACAAAATTACATGAATTAATCTTTAATGAAACAGTATATCTAGACAATATACGCATTGAAAAATACGGTCGGTTGTTAGCAGATGTATATTTTCATGATATACACGTAAATGCCTGGTTATTAGACAACAAATATGCGATACCTTATTACGGAGGAAAAAAACTAAAAATTGATTATAATTAGTTTACAAATAATACCAATCATTAACATTGTTATTATTATGGAGCGCAGACTAAACAAGAAGTTTGAGAGTTATATCACCGAATTCAAGCACTCTATCCTTGAAAAAAGTAGAGACTTGGAGTTTTCGGATAAAGAAAAGGTGAGTGATCTACTTAGGCATATATATGATTATGACCGACTGCAGTTCGATAAGGAAGATTTGAATAAAAGAAAAAGGGTTAAGAATACGGTACCTGTTACAAACCGATGCAATGCGAAAAGAGCAAATGGAGAGCAGTGTACAAGAAGAAGAAAAAACGAAAGCGAGTATTGCGGAACCCATGTAAAGGGAACGCCACATGGACTTATTTCAGATGTTCTCACGGATTCGAATGACTTGATTGTAAAATATGAAGTTTATGCGAAAGAGATTAGTGGAATAGTTTACTATATTGATGATGTAGGTAATGTATACAATACAGAAGACGTACTTATGAACGCAGAAAATCCACGTGTGGTTGCTAAATATGTGAAACAGAATAACCTATATACCATCCCCGATTTTAACCTACCTTAAACAGCACATATAAACTATTGTTTAGTAATTTTACGTACTATACTCTCTTTTGTTGTTTCTTCTCGATTATTAATAATAAACTCCTTCACATTGTTTGCTTCATGGATGTCCCCGTCATAATATTTAGTTAATACGTCAAATAATGTTTTTTTTGTAATTGGTTTTTTTACAGTCTTTTTATCATAACATATTTGCCCGTCTTTTAGGTCAAAGCAGTCTATTTCATTTTCTTTCATTATATTCATCAGCGATTTGGATATTTCTTCCTTTTCCTTCTTTTTGTCCTTTTGAATTTTTTGGATATTGCGGATATCATTGTCTAGTTTCACCCAATCTTTTACAGCATTTATTAGTTGTCCTTTTGTTTCCATAGTATTTGATATATTCTTATATTTTAATTATAGCATTTATTTGTATTATTTTTATTAATGTATTATAATATGTTAATGAGATTTCATAATGCTAGAGCAATCGTAAAACAAAATACAAATGCTCATGTAAATAATACAACCCCTCCTATATTACCCATTCGAATGAATCTTATGTTGAATACACAACCAACTCGACAAGTCAAGTCAAATAATATAGCAAATGAAATACAAAACGTTCAACTACCAGACGGGAAACAAATGAAATGGGGAGAACCTATATGGTTCTTGTTTCATACTTTGGCCGAAAAAATTAAAGACGAACACTTTCAATCAAAAAAATACGAGATGATCGAACTTGTAAAAGCGATATGCTCTAATTTACCATGTCCTAAATGCACTGATCATGCTACAGACTATATGCAGAAATTGAACATAGAGTCAATAAAAACAAAGAGACACTGGCAAGATTTCTTATATCAATTTCATAACGAAGTAAATAAACGAAAAAACTTTCCAGAATTTCCACACGAAGAACTAGATACCAAATATCAAAGTGCTTCTACCGTTCGTGTGATTAACTATTTTCTATCTACCTATAAAGAGAAATCACGGAATGTACAGATGATTGCTACTGAAATGAGTCGTATGAGAATCTTACGAAACGCGCGAGTTTGGTTAACCAACAATCTAAGTTGCTTTGATATGTAATATTCATCATTTAGTACATATCAAATTCGTCAATTATTTCGACATTTTTGTTGCTATCTTTTTACCATTCTTGTAGACCTCGCATTTGAATGTCTGTTTGGATGGACGAGAACATACATCCTTACCACTCAATGCGGAAAAATACAGTAAATGTTTTGCCTTGGAACTGTTTAATATTCCTCCCCATATGAAACCTCCGAACATACCTAATATAGCAGAGAACACGAGTTGTCCAGCACTGTAGCAACTATAACTGTAGTTCCATAAGGTATCCAATCCCAATAATATTAAGAAAAACAAATAAGTGAAGGCGTTTTGCTTGACTACGTCGTTCACTTGCATTCCATATGCGAGGTAAGCAAAGGTGAACGTCAACATATTTGTTCCTAGAGGAAGGTTGAATGTATCATTTGTTGTGTCTAATAACAAAAAGTTACATACTTCGGGATAATTGTCTGGACGCTGGAAACCAAATGTTTTGGAAACCATCATACAGAAAAATGCAGACATAAGCACGCCTGCTAAATAAATGAAACCCTTGAAATCTTGGTTGAATATCGAACTAAGTGTGAAGAAACATACCAAAATAAACGGAGCGAGTCGTAAGAATAAGTATCCAAATGCAATTAAATTCAAATCCATTTTATTTATACTACCCTTAGAAAATGTTGATTAGTTTACGAAGACATATTTGAATACTTCTTTGATATTTGATACACCAATAAATTGAATGTCGTCAACGTCTTTTTTATTATTTGTTTTCCATTCTTCAAAATCCCTTTCGTTTCCTTTTGGATACAAAAATGTTTTTACTCCCGCTTTGATACCTCCTACTATCTTTACGTCTAAACCTCCGATTGGCGTTACTTGTCCTTGCAAGTTGATTTCTCCTGTGATAGCAATATCGTGTTTTATTTCTTTGTTATTGAAAATACTATAAATCGCTACAGTAATTGCAGTGCCCGCAGATGGACCGTCTTTTGAAATTGCTCCTTCAGGACAGTGTATATGTAGACCTTGTTTCTTTGTTTCTGCAAACTGTTTTAATAATGCCTTAATGCGTTTTTCGGATGTTAAATCCCATGCGAGGGTTTTCGCAACATTCATACTTTCTTTCATTACATCTCCCTGTAATCCTGTTAGACGTAACTCTAAAAAGTTGGACGACGGAAACAACATACATTGAATTGGTATGATGCCCCCGTGTCCTAATGTATTTGCCCACAATCCGTTAATCACGCCCTTTTCAGGAGAACTATGAACGAGTTTATCGTTGACCTTTTTATAGTTTTTCAGATATTTTTTATCTATGTCGTATTCGGTTAATTGCAATGGTATGTTTATACTATGAAACGTGTCTACTTTCAATATTTCAAGATTTATTTCGCCATACATATCGAATAATATTTCTTTTAATTTGCGAACACCTGGTTCCAGTGTGTAATTCTCGATAATGTATTGAATTAGGGTGTCGCTTAAATCAACCACATCTTCAAACCCCATCTTATCATTGATTTCCGGTAATATGTAGTCTTTTACAATGACCATTTTATCTTCAAGTGATAAGTTATCAAACTTGATGCGATGAATTCTATCTAGTAAAATGCGATCAATTTGCTCAGGATCATTATAAGAAAAAATGAATAACGCTTTCGATAAATCAATATCAATACCACTAAAATATTTGTCTTGAAAAGAATCATTTTGTGTGCTATCTATCATATGTGTTAATATTCCAATTATTTCCTTACCATGTTCCGTCTTACTTACCTTATCCAGTTCGTCTATATATATGATCGGGTTCATGCATTTAGAATCCATCAATATCTCTACTACTTTGCCCCACGTAGAGTTCATATATGTATAACTGTGTCCTTCAATTGTGGATCCATTCGCTGAACCACCAAGTGCGATAAATGAAAATGGGCGTGTTTCACCGTCATCGTTCTTCAAACATTTTGATATTCCTTTCTTTGCGAGTGAAGTTTTTCCTATCCCCGGAGAACCCTCGAAACCGAAACAGTATCCGCTCAACTTTCCATTCATCCATTGTCCAATAATTTTCATAATTTGACTTTTTGCTCGAGCATGTCCATATATTGATTTCTCCATGGTATCCATGACTTCGTCCATTTCTGTTTCCACATCTTGTACGTTCGTTTCTAATTCTACCAGTTGTTCATAGGTATCCTTCAACGAGAACTTGTCGTTCGTTTTTTCATGAGTCTTGTCGTAAATTTCATATATATCTATATCTGTCGCATTGTTCAATACTTCTTGTATACTTTCTACTTGTTTTTGTTTTGGTTGGTTCATAGGTAGTCGTTTTTGCCCCTTTTCCTTCATGATATTATTTATATGTTGCACAACTTGTGCTCTTGATTTATTCGTATTCTGTTTCAATGTCGTAACAATCGTTTGTATCGTAGTTGGAATAATACACTTACGGATCTGTTTAATATTTTGATAAATCTCTAATATCGTACGCTGATTTTTTATTTTCATATTCAGGTTTGGGAAATGTTGTGTGAGAACATCAACCATTTGATTGTTGACTTTATTAAAATCCTTTACTTTTTTTAGTATAGGTTCTTGTCGATACACACCAAAAGGCAACTTTAATAACCCTTCAATATATTGTTTGGCTTTCAGAGAACCTTCATCTGGACGTCCCTTGATTTCCTTTAATTTCAACATCGCCTTCTCTTTTACATTCTCGGGGGCTTTCATCAAATAAATCTGTTGTTCAATAGATATCTGACTCACTTCGTATTTTTTAGTTATATCGTCCGACTTTTTAGAGGATACTTTTATCATTTCATCTAGTTTTGTCTTGAATTTCCATGGTAATATATTATACATAGTTGTCGCAACAGACAAATCATCTTGATCTAATGCTAAGAGTTCATACAACAGATAACATATATACTGGACTTCTGGATCTTTGGACAGCAATAAATTCATTATCATACTGCATTTCATGTACGTGTCTAATTCAAGAAATCGTTTGAACGTGGTCTCTAATTTCGACTGTTTTAATGAATTCACTTCACTCATTATCGAGAACGTTTTCTTTAAGACATCGTTTTTCCCATGTATAAGAATATCCTTCACGGTGAATGCCTCAATCATTTCTTTTATTATCTCATTTTCATGTTTTTGTCGACTATAATAGAGTGAAGAAATATCATCAACACGATTTTTGATATACTTATTTGTAAAACAGTGAATGTGAATATTATCGATAATACCATTGATGACCAACGTTTTTCTCGTCTTTTCATTTTGAATGGTAATTCGTATACCGTTCATTTTTTTGTATAGGTGTTCGTTGTCTTCTTCTAACTCGTAACATTCTAGATTACTCGATTGCTCAACTTCAAGAATACTGTCTGTAATCTTGTCTTCGCAATATACCTTTTTCCTAAGTGTGGTCCGTTTCTTTTTATTCCAATGAATGACTTTGTAACCATAGGGTCGAACATGTTGTTTAATTAACTCATATTTCGCCTGTAAAATCTCATCTTGAAAAGACATATCTTTGAATTCTGAACCAAATATAATAAATAGCAAATCTTCTATATCTTGTGTTCCAAAACCGCATATTATCATGGATAGATTGTTTATTATTTTTTGCAATCTGTCTAATGATGCATATAATTGTGGCGATTCTGTTTGGGTAGTCACATCTCGCAATATCGTTTCAGAATCTGTATACAAATTATTTAATATGGGTATGGCGAGTTTTGTATCGCTATTACTAAATAAATTTTCTGTATTGTGACGAACCACTGCGATGATTGTCTTGCGTATGATTTGCTGAATATAGGTGGTTTTATCTTCAATAAAACTTCCTATATTCTCGCCGTCGTCGGTCATTTATTATATAGTAATGACTTATTATAAATATTGTCTTAGAAAATAGAAAAATTGATATAGAAATATTTTGTATTACAAACTATAACACATAGATACATCATGGGCATTCCTAGTTATTTTTCGTATATTATTAAAAATTACACCAATATTATACGGAGTTTGAAGTCATTTCAGTCCGGAACATTTGACCATTTGTACATGGATTGTAATTCTATTATCTATGATTCTTACTACAACCTTATAAAAAAAGAATGCGCATCGACTATGGATGTTACTGCATTTGAAACTACAATTATACAAGATGCAATTACCAAAATAGAACATTATATACGATATTTGCAACCAACTCATACGGTATTTATCGCCTTTGATGGTGTCGCACCGTTCGCAAAAATGGAACAACAGAGGACGCGAAGAAATAAGTCTCATTATATTTCAAAAATTCCTCTCTTTGAAAAAACATCACAATGGGAACTGTCGTCGATTACGCCTGGAACCAATTTTATGACTTTGTTGTCGAAAATGATCAACCAGCATTTTCTACATAGTGAAAATAAATACAATGTGAAAAGGATCATTGTATCTTGTTCGGATGAACCTGGTGAGGGAGAACATAAGTTGTTTTCACATCTTCGCAATCATCCATTTGGAAACGATAACGTCGCGGTGTATGGACTCGATTCGGACCTTATCATGTTGTCCATTTTCCATCTCAAATATTGCAACAATATCTACATTTTCAGGGAAGCACCCGAGTTCTTGAAAAACTCTATTCCTGTAGACTGTCAGGGAGAAGAACCGCACTTTGTAGATATTCAGTCTCTTGGACGAGGAATTCTGTCCCACATGAATTGTAAGTATTCCAACGATCGTCGACTCTATGACTATGTATTTATTTGTTTCTTCCTTGGAAATGATTTTCTACCTCACTTTCCAGCAATGAATATTCGCACACACGGCATCGATGTATTGTTGGATATATACAATAAATACGTAGGCGACCACGCAGATGCATATTTTATATCTGAACATAATAAGATACAATGGAAATACATCAGCAGATTTGTAAATGAAATTGCGAAGAGAGAACACGAGTATTTGACCCAAGAATATTTTGTAAGAGACAAATTTGACCACTATCGTTTCCCTGAAAACACAGATGAAGAAAGGAAAAGGGCGTTTGAAAATACACCCATTGCCTACCGCGCAGAAGAAAAATATATATGTCCATCTGAACAATATTGGGACAAACGTTACTACCAAGCATTGTTCAAGTGTGAACGCAACCCGACTTTTATGAAACAGTTGTGCAATAACTATTTGGAAGGATTGGAATGGGTGTGCGCTTATTATAGCGGAGATTGTCCCGATTGGAAGTGGAAATACAATTACCATTATCCTCCTTTGTTTGCAGACTTGTGTAAGTATATTCCTCATTTTGAAACGAATTTTATCGAACAGCAACTGACTTCACGGTCAACACAATCGTTTTCGCCTTATACGCAACTCGCCTATGTGCTTCCCAAACAACAGTTGCATTTGTTGCCTGAAAAAATACAGAAGTTCTTGTTAGACCATTATTCAGATATGTATTGTGACGAATATGAATTCCAGTGGGCATTTTGTCGCTATTTCTGGGAAAGTCATCCTGTCTTGCCCAAAATAGATTTGGATATGTTAGAGAAATGGGACTTGCAGTTTCGTATGCATACTGAATAGTTATTTTAAATAATATATCATTGGTTCGTTTATCATATATTATTTTTTACCGGTTTTTGACTTCTTTGACTTGCGTTTCTTCTGGGTCTTTGCTTTCTTCTTTTTTGTTTGTTTCTTTTTGGATTTCTTTGTTTTCGTAGACTTCTTGGTTTTTCCACCAAACAACGAACCCCGAACAAATGAATCATCATCTTCATCATCTTCATCATCTCCAAACAGATTACCCATACTGGGAGGTTTGACCCGGTCGTCGGTATCTCTTTTTGCTTTTTTTCGCGGTCCAACTCTATCGCGTTCTGTTCTTCTCATATGTAATTCATCTCGTTTGGATTGAATTTTATTTTCGTGAGTTGTACGTTGTATACGTTCCAAATGTTCTTCGGCATTACATATGATGATTTCTGCGTTTAAAGCATCATCAAAACCTTTACTTTCCATAGTATTCGCAGCGTATCCTTGGTATCCTTGTTTACATACGTATTGACTAACTTTGTAATCCTTTTCTTCTACGGAATCGCGTTTATTACTACTATATCCATAATTATCTTCTAATATGTCTTGAATCTCTTTAGGAGCATCTGTGAAAAACTGTTCGCTAATATCATCCATAGCGACTAGCCGTAATTCGTTTTTCGTTTTAAATTCAAATACTATACCATATTTATCTGCATATTCAGCGTCAGGAGTGAAGAATTTGTAATCCCCCTTCAGTAATTCAGGATGGGTAATATCCGTAAAGTTACTATCCCCACGATATAATGTTGTCCCCGCAGGGATAATATACATGTTTATTCTGTCTACTTCCCTTTTTTCAAAAAAGTCATTTGAAAATGCCGCCATTGCTTAAATAATCTATATACTCACCATATAAATTATTCTGTTTCTATCAATATCTTTCAAAAATCGGTTTGATAAATTCGTATATTTTATCCGCACAATACCAGGAAAATTTGTATGCATAATAAGATGATACTGATATTGCTAACAAATATACACAACCTAATGTTATTCCGAATACCATATAATGTAGACAGCGATTATAACAAACGCAACAAATTTAATCCCGCTTTCGTGTGATATTCATATTGTTTCTCCCTCCAACATATTATCAATCAGCGCCATACGAATATAGATTCCGTTTTGTAGTTGTTCAAAATAGTGACTTCGTTTGTCCTCATCCAAATCGGTTGATAATTCACTGTTGCGGGGAAATGGGTGCATGATAATAGCATCTTTTGCATGTATTAACAATTCTTTGTCCACAATAAATTCTGGCGTCCGCGCGTGACTATTCGAGTCCGACTGCATAGGTGCACAATATATAACATCGTAATCGCCGAAATACACACTATTTTTCTCTACAATGATATCCTCTATTATTTGCTCATTCATATCAGATACATGCGATAAAACAGAGTAATGGGGTTCTTTTCCTTTGTATGGTAAAAAGTGGATTTGAATGCGAATAAAGTTTTTCAACAAATGTAACAAAGAGTGAATGGAAGGCGACTGTTTGACGTCCCCAATGAACAATATTTTTACATGTTTCGTATCCATTTCTAAGTTAGAATATATGGTGTACAAGTCGATGAGACCTTGAATTGCATTGTCGCCATTCCCGTGATAAATATTGATAATAGGAATAGTTGTATTATGGTTTGCATACCGACATATATCCTTATCTTGATGTTGCAGCGTCATGATATCACCATAATGAGACAGCGTTTTTATTGTATCTTGGATCGACCCGTTTTTATTCGCATCCAATGTGTCGCTGTATTTTATTACGCGTCCACCTAGACGATACATTGCACTTTCGAAAGACAAAGACGCATGATCATTTGGTTCACAAAATGCATTGACCATAACTTTATTTTTCCACTTGTCCATATAAGGTGTCTTCTTGAACATATCCGCCTTTTTAAATAAATTTTCGATATATTTCGACGTTACGTTTTTAGAAGAAATCATTCTTCGCATTTTCAGAAATTTCTATATATTTTTTTTATATTTTTATTATAAGTAATGTTATTCAAACCGTTAGTATTAGATTTTATTACTAAATACAAAACTACATTCATATTCTATGTTTTATTGATCGTTATCTTTTTTCCAATTGAAGGCATTTTATTGCCCAAGGTATATGGAAAGGTATTTGAACAAATAAAAACGTCCAAACTGTTTCCAGATATATGGAATTTTGGTGAAAACATATCTGACCAAAACTTGCCTGGTATGTTGAGTATATTGGTACTCATTTGGATATTGATTATTGGTTCAGATGGCGTAAAACACTATTTAGAATCCACTCTCGTTCCAGAATATTTTGCACATATACGTGAAATTATCTATGAAAAAACCATTTATTCACAATTAAACAATTTTAAGGACATTAAAACAGGTGATTATTTGTCTCGCGTCATGGAGTTGACCCGCAATATCAAGGACATGTTTCAATACACAATTACTCGTTTTTTTCCTGAGTTAACTGTGTCGATTTTTATTGTCGGATATTTACTGATGAAAAATCCACTATTCGGTCTGATTAGTTTGGTCGGGTTTGTTTTATGTATGATCATTCAAGCAATTGGAGGCATGTATGTAATAGACAAGGTGAGTAAGAAGGAACAGTATTTTAATACGAATTTAAGTGAAAATCTACAAAATAGTTTGGACAACCTCATGAATGTATATATCAACAACGAACTGGATAGTGAAATTCGGAAAAACAATGATATGGAAAAGTTAAACACCAATATGAACAAAGAGGTGATGTATACGCAAAATATTGTTATTTTGTTAACACAACTGATTACCATTGGGTTATATGCAGTGTCAATTTTATTACTATACTCTATGTTTGTAAACAAGAAAATTACAACTGGTGAAGGCATAGTCGTATTATTAATCATTGGACAATTAGTGAGTTATATGTTGAATGTAAATTCTGGTCTAGTTCATCAAATGATATACAAAATGGGTATCATTAACGGGTCGAAAGATTTTTTGAATGAGATTTTTTCGGAGCAACACAATGGAACTCAGAAAGACGTAATCCACAAAGGAAACATTGAATTTAAAAATGTGAAATATCGATATGACCAGAGCAGTGACGACTTTTTGTTTGATGGTTTGAATATGGAAATTGCCGGGGGCAAGAAAATCGGATTGATTGGGCGTTCTGGTTCTGGTAAAAGCACGCTAATGAAAATGCTCATTAATTTATATAAACCCGAAGAAGGTGAGATATTGATTGATGGCGTCAATATCAAAAACATGGATTTTCAGTATTTACGCAACAATGTAAATTACATAAATCAAAAAACCACTTTATTCGATGAAACCATCATTTATAATATGTTGTATGGAAATGACCATATAAATGAAGAGGAATTAATACAGAAATTAAAGCAATATGATTTGATAGATGTGTTTTCAGATTTACCAGATGGTGTCCATGCAAATGCAGGAACTCATGGTGGTAATTTATCAGGAGGCATGCAGAGAATTACGTTGCTAATGCGCGGCATTTTGAAACCAGGTAAAATAATGATATTAGATGAACCTTTGACTGGATTGGATGGTGATACGAGAATGAAAGTCATGGATATGATTATTGCTGAAACAAAAGACAAGACCTTGATTGTTATCACTCACGATAAAGAAATATTGCCTTCTATGGATCGTGTGATCGATATCAATAAATTATAAAACGAAACAAATATTTTTTGAACAAACCTACATAAAGAAGTTGCATGTTATTATATTGTGTGTATAAGGTGTACACCAGCGGGTATTGTAATAAATTTGCTCTCTTAGCTTAGGGGTAGAGCATACGCTTAGTAAGCGTAAGGTCGGGTGTTCGAATCACCCAGAGAGCTATTTGACTGTTTGACCGAGTGGTTAAGGTGGTGGACTAGAAATCCACTGGGATATTCCCGCATAGGTTCGAATCCTATAGCAGTCGCATTGTAGATATTGTATACTCTTCGCTCTTTTAGCTTAGTGGTAGAGCATTACACTTGTAATGTAAAGGTCGCGCGTTCAATTCGCGCAGAGAGCTTTGTATATATTGGGTCAAAATACCCTATATATGCTTACAAAAATAAAACGAACACTGTATTCTTGCTTGTTTTATGTATTTTACTTCTTGTTGTCGCATTTCTATTTACAACTGTTAGTTTTGTAATAAAATACTACACTACTTTATATGAAAATTGTAAATATTAGTTTAGCAGACATATTCGTTGGCGTGTTAATAGTCTTGTCTTTGTTTGAAATTTTACCTATTCTATATACAATTTTGAAACCGGAATTCTGTTACGGTTGTACATCTCTAGGTAAACTTCATCAATATTTAAACGTCCATGTGAAATTCGCATATATTAACTGGTCGGCATACACAGTTTTATTCTTATATTTATTATATGTTTCCAAAAATATACATAACACCTTGTTAAAATATCTTGCTCTCGCATCTTGCGTATTTATGTTAGTATTGCCGATTATGCCGATTAGTAATGTTATCACATTTATACTTTCTATTTATTACGATAATCCACCTTTTATTCGTGATTATAAAAATGTATTCCCTTCATCGACGAAAATAGAGGATTCTTATCAAATTATTAAATCTGAATACGAAAACTTTACCAGTGAATACAAAGCAGATTGTATAAGAAAAAGTAATCCGGCGTTTACTATTGAAAACACTTCCGATGATAAGCATTGTTGGAGAGGTTTGTATTTGAAACGTGCAGGTACGATTGATGAAAATCAGACAAAATTCTTCTCAAAAACGATCGAATGTCTTCGCGATGAGCAAATTCATAATGCGTTTTTTAGCATTCTTGATCCAGGTGTAGAAATACCTGGACATACTGGTTATTATAAAGGTTATTTGCGCTACCATTTAGGTGTTGACATTCCCAATAACGACAGTTTGAACGATCATTCAAAGGCGTACATTGTATGTGGGAAGGAGAAATACGTTTGGAAAAATGGTGAAGGCATTGTATTTGACGACATGTATTATCATTACGTAAGGAATCCATCTAACCAAACCCGCGTGGTTCTATATTTAGATATCAAGCGAAAAACAGATAATGCCTTTATTGATTCTATCAATAAGGTTGGTATGTGGCTTGTTGAAAACTCAGTGTTTTTGAAATTTTTTATACAAAATCAACATAATCAAATTAAGATCCAAGCATAAATAGTTGGAATCTAGTATATTTTATATCATATGGTCGGTCACCATCTTTTTTAGGATTAATACATCATGCTCTAGCGACTCTGTCCTCACGTTCTGCATTTTAATCAATTGTTCTGACCGACCATATCTCATCTCTGCGATTTGTTCTTCCAATTTGAATATACGCTCTTCTTGCAGTTCAATGCGAGTCTCTAACTTTTTTATCTTTTGTTTGAGTTTGATATGTAGGAATTTCTCATACTCTTCTTTGCCTTTAAAATCACTTTGTTTATCCGATAAGAACGAGAAAGGAATGTATGATTCGTTGTTGTCCGTTTTATTCATTTAATAATCTTGTCACATATTTATATATTCATTTCTCTCATAGTTTTATTATGGACATTCAAAACGTTGATATTTGCTGCGGTCTCTCTTGGGGAGATGAAGGCAAAGGCAAAATTGTATCTCAATTAAGTAAGTCTGGCGAATATGATTTCGTATGTCGTTGGTCTGGTGGAAACAACGCAGGGCACACTGTATATGTAAATAATAAAGTATATTCTACCCATTTAATTCCGTCCGGAATTTTTTACGGAGTGAAATCGATCATTGGTCCAGGATGTGTAGTAAATATTGCCTCTTTTATGCAAGAAATACGATACTTACAAGAAAACGGTTTTGATATTACATTGGTCAAGATCTCTCCACGTGCTCACATTGTAACTGATACACATATTGAACATGATAACAATATCTATAAAAGTACTCTCGGTACCACTGGAAATGGAATTGGTCCGTGCTATCGCGATAAACATCTCCGTGTCGGAAAACGTGCAGCAGATTATACAAGTGAATTGCATGATTTTATCTGGGACGAGAAGTTATATGGTAACATTTTGTGTGAAGGCGCACAGGGTTTTTGGTTAGATATTGATTATGGTAATTATCCTTACGTAACAAGCAGTAGCACACTCCCATATGGTGCGTGTAGTCTAGGTTTCTCTCCTAAAAAGATACGACATATTTACGGCGCAACCAAAATATACGACACGCGCGTTGGTTTTGATCCAGACTTTCCAAATGAATTGTTGGAGAACCCAGAACTATACAAATTAGGAGAAGTAGGCAGGGAATTCGGAACGACCACTGGAAGACGTCGCATTGTGAACTATTTGAATCTAGATAGACTTATACAAGCAATCAACATGTCTGGAACAACCCATCTTATCATTTCCAAGGTTGATATCGCAGTCGACGTTGGTGTATTCAAATATTACCTTCATAATACGTTGTATGCATGTAATGATATGCACGACATGAAGGTGCAATTGGTTGAATTATTAAAGACATATACTACCGTTCGTGATATAGTGTTTTCTAGTAAACCTACTGAAATATAATTACATTGGTTCGATTTGTGATTGATTGTAATCATTCATAATATTTTTCCTGCATTGTATATATGTCTGTTTTCCTAGACCAGTATTCGTATTTGCATTTTTCAACGGGGGTGGTTGCTTATTTCTGGGGAATCGATTTCTATATTTGGATCATTATACATATTTTATACGAACTTTTTGAGAACCTATATGCAAGTATTCACATTATTAATCGATATATTACCTATTGGCCAGGCGGGAAGTCGTGTCCAGATCCGATAATAAACCGGGTCGGCGATGTTGTATCTGGTGCACTAGGTTGGTTGTCTGCATATTATTTAGATAATCTTGGCGGTTATTATCGTTGGTACCAACCACATATCCTTGCGAACGAATAAAATTGAAATTGTATAAACTATATGAATTTATACCATCTTCCTTATGGATACGGAAAAGGCACGTTCGTATTACAAGTCATTGCATAATTATGTTGGTCCTTTCATATCCATCTTTGGTATCTATGTTGCTTGGATTTGTATCCACTATGCTAGTCCTCGTGTATATGTATCATATTGCGTTCCTGCTACAGTCATTGGGTTTATTTATTCTCCATTCCTAGCACAATCACCCCATTGTATTGCTTTGCGTTGGGCAATTTCGAAAAGTGGCGAATCGATTTATAATATGTTTGGTATTTTAAGTATGTGGTTATTGGCAAGATTTGTTCCAATTAAGTCGAAAGTATAAACATCATATCGTGGAATTTTGTATATACTTTTTATATCGATAACATATATAAATCGTTATTAACATCCTATATATAATTGAATGTGTAAAATCTGCATAAATAATCCGGGAAGTCACTCTTTCGAGTTTGTTGGAGTCAGAAATGGTATACGATTGTATTATACTTGTCCTGCTAAGGCGACTATGTATTGGGATACAGAAGGCATTTTGAAACATTATGAAGAAGTATTAGAACAAAATGGGGAGCATCCGTGGATTTGGTTATTTGACGGTGAAGATTTCGGATTCATGCATTCTTTACAACTTGCGACAGCGATAGGTATTATTGATTTATTGAAAAATAAATACGGTAAGTACTTAATGGAAATACGTATTACAAATCCGACTGTGTATATCAAAAGTTTATATAGAATTATTTATCCTTTTTTGGATGAAAAAATAGACAATATGATACAGTGGATTGATTAGACATCTTCTATTTCATGTCGTTTGTTGCGAACCTAAATATTTGTATGTTTGTGGTTCTGGTTCCTTAACCTCTTTGAACCTTTTTCCGATTGCATCTACACAATATTTACATAATACGATGTCTTCTTTTTTATGTTGTGGATATACAGTACAACACTTTGGATTTTCACAAACCGAGTCTCCGCATTTATCACAACATTGAATCACTTTTTTCTTTTCGCACGTTGTGCAGTAATCGAGGTATTCTACTGAATATCTAATTGGCGCCATTATGAGTTGCATTGTCGTTAAAAGTACGATTAACAATCAATTTTATGCCCGTGCGTTTGCGATTTCTAGGTCTTCGGGAGTATTTACATTTAAAATCTCAGATGCGTTATTTACAGGCAATACTACACCATGAATCGGAATTTGTTTGCTTCTTGCGATTTCTACTATATCTGTTAAATAGTACTCTTGACTTTTGTTATTGTTTGTAATGAAAGGAATGCACTCTATAATAACGTCGACGTTCAAATTGTATATTCCACAATTAACTTGTTTGCATTTTCGCTCGTCCTCATTGCAGTCTTTCTCCTCCACAATCTTTATGATTTCGCTTTCATTGTTTGCGAAAATTCGACCACAACCAAACGGGTTTCTTAATAATGTAGTTAATAGTGAATTTTGTTTTGTTAAGAGCAATTCGATGGTTGTATGTTTGATTAATGGGACGTCGCCAGATAATATTACTACATTTTCATCTCCACTCTTTCGTATTTTTTTTAGATAGGGGATGCAACAATGAACTGCATCACCTGTTCCCATCGTTTTTGTTGTTCCATTGATTGTTTTATCCTCTTGCACAATGTAAGTTATCTTATTGACTTCTTTGTTTGAAAAGAACGCTTGGATAGTTTCTTTTATTATGTCCTTGTATTTTCCCACAACTACTAATACCTTCGTGGCGTTTAATTTGAATGCTTCTTGTATTACAAGACATATCATAGGTATGTTGTTCACTGTATGTAACACTTTTGGAATATCCGAATTCATTCGTTTACCGAGACCTCCTGCTAATACAATCGTATACATTTGTATATTTGTATATCCGTATAATCTTTTATCCGATTTTATAAAAATCTTTTTAGTAATATAATGGATATTAATTTGTCTTTGTTTACACAAAAAATTGTTTTTGTTCTCTCTAGTCTACCTGAATTTGTTTCTTATATACATAATTTTTTAATAGATACGCAGTTTTTTTTACCAATCGGTGATTTGGAAGAGATTAATGAATAGGAAAGGAAAGGTTAGGGGTGTGTGAGTGTTTGTGTAAGTGTGAGTTTAATGGATGGTGTGTGATGATTGAGGTGTTCAAATTTGAAGTGTTGAATGGTGTGTGTGATAAGAGAGGTA
>Ga0233440_1001317_pt1 | contig 23298 bp, 22 predicted proteins | sample SI_123_September_5_FD_182791 | JGI IMG/M metagenome (GOLD analysis project Ga0233440, IMG submission 182791) | Seawater microbial communities from Saanich Inlet, British Columbia, Canada - SI_123_September2016_120_MG | ecosystem: Environmental > Aquatic > Marine > Inlet | place: Canada: British... | reverse complement strand
AATGATCCTGAGCGGTTTGGAGTTGTCGCGTTTGATGACAATAAAAAAGCTGTTAGTCTAGAAGAGAAGCCGGAAAAGCCACAGTCTAATTATGCTGTCACTGGTTTATATTTCTATGATAATGATGTGGTGGAAATGGCGAAACAAGTGAAGCCGTCGCACCGTGGAGAGTTGGAGATTACAACACTAAACCAAATGTATTTGGATCGTGGAGATTTACATGTAGAACTTTTAGGTAGAGGGTTTGCATGGCTAGATACTGGAACGCATGAAAGCCTCTTAGAGGCTGCAATGTTTGTAGAAACCATTGAAAAACGTCAAGGATATAAAATTGCCTGTTTAGAAGAAATCGCTTGGAATAATGATTGGTTAAGTAGCGAACAAGTAATGCAAACTGCTAAAGCCCTGTCTAAAAATAGCTATGGACAGTACCTAATGAGATTAGTTAAAAGTTGAGTGTGTCGAAAAAAATTCTACACATTGCCGGTTGCGATAAATTTATTCCGCCTTTTATTGAATTGGTAAAAGAAAATTTATCTTTTGAACAGCATGAGTTTTTACTAACTAATGGCATGGATTCTCACAATCTGAAAGACAATAAAAACGTGCACCTTTCTAATCCTGCTGCCTTAAGTAGGTTGAAGCACTATGCGCTAGCTATCATTAAAATGCACCAAGCCAAAAAAGTGATACTGCATGGCCTCTTTGATATAAGATTGGTGACTCTGCTTTTTTTTATGCCCTGGCTACTTAAAAAATGCTATTGGATGATGTGGGGGTACGATTTGTATGTTTACCAACTCGGCGAACGAAATTGGAAGTGGAAAGTTAGTGAGTTCTTTCGCCGACAGGCGATTAAAAAAATGGGGTTTCTTGTCAGTGGCACAACAGGCGATGTAGACTTGGCTAGAGAATGGTATGGTGCGAAAGGCGTGCATATTAAATGCTTTAATTATCCAAGCAACATATACAAAGAATATGACATGCCAAAAAAACAGCATACTAGTATCAATATTTTGCTCGGAAACTCCGCCGATCCAAGTAATAACCATTTGGAAGTGTTTGACAAACTCGAAGCCTTTAAAGGGCAAGACGTTAAAATCTATACCCCTTTAACCTACGGTAACCCAGATTATGCTAAAAGCATCATTCAACAAGGCAAGCAACGCTTTGGTGATAAATTTGAAGCCTTAACTGAACACATGCCATTTAATCAGTACCTTGAGTTTTTAGGTAAAATTGATATAGCTATTTTTAACCACAGACGCCAACAAGGGTTTGGCAATGCTATTACTCTATTAGGCCTGGGTAAGAAAGTGTATTTAAATTCTGTATCCACGCTTAATGGCGTGTTTAAAGAGTTCGAATTAACGACTTTTGATGTGAATGAAGTGAATATTTATTTGTTGGATGATGATATAGCCAAGCAGAATATACAAAAAGTAAAAACCGCATTTTCCAAAGAGTCTTTGGTCGATAGTCTGGCTAAGTGGATACAATAAAGAGATGGGTATGAAAAAATTAATAATATTTGGTATTGGTGAACAGGCAGAGTTAGTTTATTTTAAAAATGAAACTAATTGTCAAATTAAAGCCTTTACAGTTAAGATTAAGAGTCTGTTATTAAAGCGACTCTTACTAGGTTAATATATGAAAATAATACATGCAACATGGGAGATGAGAAATCTTGGTGTCAATTGTCACGAGGTTATTCTTGAGAACAATGATACTTTAGAATTATTACAATTAAGATCTTGTGAATTTGAATCTGAATATATTGTTATAAAAGTACCCACAACAATGATTGATATATCTTTATATCTACAAGAGGCTGGTTACCAATTTATTGAGACATATGTATCGTGTTATCATCCGATGACAATTCCTAAATTAACAAAGATACAGGAGAGAGTGATTGACTCAACTAGATATGAATCGATGAATGATAAAGAATTTGAACACATGTTGAGAGAAATAAAAGATGGAATGTTTAAAGGAGACAGGATTTCATTGGATCCATTTTTTACACAAGATCAAGCGAATAAACGTTACGTGGGGTGGATGCAGGATGAGCTGAAGAATAAATCCAATTTCTATACATTAAAATATAAAAATGAGCCTGTAGGTTTTTTTGTCATGAAAAAGAAAGGTGACAGTTATTTTGCTTGTCTTGCAGGGATTTACCCGTCTTTTCAACGTTTTGGATTTGGAATATGTCTAAACTATTTTGAAATTATAGAAGCTATAAGTAAAAAATCTAGAGCAGTAGAGACTGCATTTTCAGTTAACAATAGGGGTGCATCAGCAATTCATTTTTCACTAGATTATGTATTGAAAGATCACTACTATGTTTATATCAAACATAACAAAATTTAAAAAAAGGAGACACCATGAGTAATAAATTACAATACGACAATATTTTTATTGAAATGCTTTCAATTGACAAGGGGCAGCTGCAAGGGCTTGAATACAATTCAATCCCACAGTGGGATTCTGTTGGGCATATGACCCTTATGGCGGCATTAGAAGAAACTTTCAGTATTATGATGGATATGGAGGAAATCATTGATTTCTCTTCATATGATAGAGGGATTGAAATTTTAAACAAACATAATGTCGTTATTTAGTTAACTAACTGATATGAATAATTTTTATAAATGGAGAATTTAAATGGAAGGTTTTAGTTTGGATTGTGTAGAGCTGCAAGAATACCAGCAAAATAGATATCCATACCTTATGATCGACCATGTTGATGAGGTGGTACCCGGTAAAAGTGCAAGAGGCTATAAAAATTTAAGTATGAATGAGTGGTTTTTCCCTCCACATTTTCCAGATGCACCAAACATGCCTGGCGCACTACAACTTGAATCAATGGCTCAGATGATTACAATAGCTATAACAACTTTGCCGGGAATAAAAGGGAAAACGACAAGGTTTATATCAAGCTCTCTAAAGTTCCACAAAGAGATTAGACCTGGAGATAAAATGGTTATTGATACCAAAGTGACATTTTGGAGTCGTGGTATTTTTAAGGGTGTTGGAACGGCCTATACAAATGGAACTATTGCAAGCGAATCTGAAATGGTAATTTGTGTACCTGATATATTGAATCAATACTCCCCAAAAAAACAATAACTAACTAACTCAAAAAAAATGGAGATTTTCATATGGTACGCGTAGCAGATTATGTAGCTCAAAAAATTTACGATATTGGATCAAAATATGTTTTTACTGTAACTGGACGAGGGGCATTATTTTTGACAGATGGTATAGCGGCACATAAAAATTTGAAGAGTGTATCCATGCATCATGAACAAGCCGCGGCATATGCTGCAGTATCTTACTCTCAATATACAAATAATATCGGTACATGTATAGTTTCTACTGGCTGCGCATCTACAAATGCAATTACAGGTGTATTGAATGCCTGGCAAGATGGAATACCATGCCTGTTTATCTCAGGTCAAAATAAATTAGCAGAAACAACGAGATTTACCGGCTTAAAAATAAGAACATATGGTCAACAGGAAGCTGATCTTATTCCTATGGTTGATTCCATAACTAAATACTCTACAATGATTGTTGACCCGGAAAGAATTGTATATGAAATGGAAAAGGCGATATATTTGGCGCGATCTGGTAGAAAGGGGCCGGTGTGGATAGATATACCATTAGATGTTCAAAATATGAGGATCAACCCTGATACTCTTGAACATTTTAAACCTGAAAATAGTCATCATAAAGGCTCTACGGATAAGGATGTAAGCTTCGTTATCAACTCTCTAAAGAAATCGAAACGGCCAGTAATTTTGATTGGTAGCGGTGTTCATAGTGCTGATGCAATAGAAGAATTGAATAATTTTCAGGAAAAGTTCGGGATTCCACTCACATATGCGGCATCGGCAACAGATACATATGGATTGAATAATGACCTTTCAATTGGCTCAGTTGGAATTATGGGGTGCACAAGAGCGGGTAGCTTTGCCGTTCAAAATTCAGATTTTCTTCTAGTATTAGGATCCCGGTTATCATCAATGACAGTAGGAGAGACGTGTAAATTTGCACGTGAAGCTGCCGTTGTAGTAATCGATATTGATCCTGTTGAACACTCTAAAGGTTCAGTAAATATAGATCGATTTATAAATTCTGATGTAAAAGATTTTTTAATTAATATGAACAATGAAGAGGCTGTACCAACTAACAGCCAATGGGTAGAAAAATGCAAGCATTGGAAAGATGTATTTCCAAGGTGTGAAGATTATCGTAAAAAAAATGAAAAAATAGATCTATATTACTTATCTGAATGCCTCTCTCATGCGCTTCCAGATAAATCAGTTTTTTTGACTGATTCAGGGTTAAATGAGCTTATATTACCTACTAATATAAGTTTTGATAAAGGGCAGCGCTGTATTCATCCTGTATCTCAAGGCGCAATGGGTGTCGCCTTGCCTGCATTGATAGGGGCGCATTTTGCTAGTGATCTTCCCGTTGTGGCAGTGATTGGTGATGGGTCGATAATGATGAATCTGCAAGAGCTGGAAACTATTAGGTATCACCAAATACCAGCCAAGATATTTGTGGTAAATAATAATGTATATGCAGTGATACGAAAAAGACAAGTTGAAATGTTTCGCTCGCGCACTATTGGAACTGACCCAAGTGATGGCGTAAGCTGTCCAGAATTTGAAAAAGTTGCAGCTAGTTTTGATCTTGACTACGTCAAAATTGAAACTAGTTCAGGTTTAGCTAATAATCTGAAAGAGGTTATGAATATGAAAGGTCCTGTGTTATGTGAAATTATGGGTCTTAATGATCAAGATTATATTAGTTGTGGACATGTTCGCAATAAATTGAATCAAATAGTAACCAGACCAATAGAAGATCAGCAGCCTTATATGGATAGAGAGTTATTTTTATCAGAGATGCTAGTTGATCCTATAGACCAATAAGACTTGTTAATTTATTAAACATTAGGAAAAAAATATGAGTGCAATATCATTAAGAAATTCAACAATACTGAGTGATTATGGAAAAACGTACGTTGTTGCGGAGATTAATACAAGTCATTTTGGCAATATTGAAGTGGCAAAAGAAATGATTGATCAGGCCAAGAATGCCGGATGCGATTGCGTTAAGTTTCAGTCATGGACTGAAAGTACATTGTATTCAAAAACATTCTATGAGGAAAATCCCATAGCAAAAAGATTTATTAAGGGATTTTCTTTTTCAGAGGATGAGCTTACAGTGGTTGCCAAGTACAGTAAAAAAATTGGGATTGACTTTGCATCTACTCCATATTCAATTAAAGAAGTTGATTTTTTGATTGATGAATGCGATGTTCCATTTATTAAAGTGGCATCGATGGATTTAAATAACAATTATTTTTTGGAGTATATCGGAAAAAAAATGGTCCCTATAATTTTATCAACAGGCATGGGCGATATGCAAGAAATAATAAATGCTGTAAAGGTTATAGAAAGCACGGGAAATACAAATATATGCATATTACATTGTATTTCAATCTATCCTCCAGAAATTTCAACAATTAGGCTAAATAATATATTAGGATTGCGAGAAATATTTCCAAATTATCCAATTGGATTTTCAGACCATTCAATTGGAATTGAAATACCAATTGCTGCTACAGCATTAGGATCGTGTTTGCTTGAAAAACACTTTACACTTGATAAGTCTAAAATAGGCATGGACAATCAAGTTGCTACTGAGCCGAGCGAGATGGCCCTAATGGTAGAGAGTTGTAAAAATGTTCAAATGGCACTAGGAGGCAAAGAAAGAGTAGTTTTAGAGGCTGAAATTGAGCAAAGGAAGCAAATGAGGCGTAGTCTTGTTGCGAAGAGGGATTTATTGCCAGGTGATATTATTTCTAAAGATGATTTAGATGCTAAACGACCTGGAACTGGAATACCGCCAGATAGAATTGATGACATTATTGGCAGCGAAGTAATCAAAAAAGTTTCTGAAGATACAATTTTATTTTCCAATTGTTTAATTAAAGAATGAATAAAAATACTTTTCTAAAATTCAAAGATAACGATGCCGTAATAACAGAAAATGACAGTCGATATAGTTACAATGATTTACTAAAGTATGCAGAATTAATTGGAAAAGAGGTAGAAACTAGATCATTAGTTTTTTGCCTGTCTAGTAACTCAGTTGGGTCTTTAGCCGGATATGTATCATTAATATTTAATAATTCAGTTCCAGTAATGCTTGATAGTAAAATCGATAGAGGGTTGCTTAATGATCTAATTAGTATCTATAAGCCTAGGTATATATGGCTTCCTGAAGAAGAATCTGAAACCATAGATGGATATAGATATTCTTTTAGCGCTCTTGGTTATTCGTTAATTCTTAATAACAATAATCAGAACTGTAAGCTTCATCCTGATTTGGCATTACTTTTACCAACATCAGGAAGCACAGGAAGCCCAAAATTAGTTAAATTAACTTATGAGAATATTGAATCAAATGCTAAATCTATAGCTAAATATCTGGAAATTGATGAATCTGATAGGCCTATAACTACCCTTCCGATGCACTATACGTTTGGACTTTCAATTATTAATAGTCATCTAATAAAAGGATCGACAATCCTGCTTACCAATAGTTCTGTCATGGAAAAAAGCTTCTGGAGTTTTTTGTCAAAATCAAAAGCCACATCTTTATCTGGCGTTCCATATACTTTTGAAATGTTGGATAGGCTTAGATTTTTTAGAATGGAGTTAAAATATCTTAAAAAAATTACACAAGCAGGTGGAAAATTAAGTAATTCTCTAAGTGAGAAATTTTCAAATTTTTTTATAAAAGAAAATATATCTTTTTATGTAATGTATGGGCAAACTGAAGCTACAGCAAGAATGAGTTACCTTCCTCCTGAGTATTCAGTGTCGAAACTTGGAAGTATTGGTGTGGCAATTCCAGGTGGGGAGTTTCATTTAATTAATGATAACGGGCAGTTAATTGAAAAAGATGAAACAGTAGGAGAATTAGTTTATGAAGGAAGTAATGTATCAATGGGCTATTCTATTACCTTAGAGGATCTGGCCAAGGATGACACAAACAAAGGTGTTTTAAAAACGGGAGATTTAGCAAAAAAAGATAAAGAGGGTTTTTATTATATTGTTGGAAGAAAAAAAAGGTTTGCTAAAATTTTTGGAAATAGGGTGAATCTTGATGAAGTGGAGCAATTAGTTAAAAACATTACACATGAGTGCGCTTGTATTGCAGTGGGAGAGTTGATTTGCATTTATACACCAAAAGAAGAAAAAATTAATGAAATAAAAGAATTTATTTCATTAAAAACTGGCATCCATTCAAGTGGCTTTAAAGTTGAATACATTGATTGCATTCCAAAAAACTCATCAGGAAAAACCATTTATTCTAGGCTTGATAAATGATTAATTTACAGAATTTTTTTGGCGTGAGTCCCTATATATTCAATAAAAAAGATAAGAGGAGAGTATTGAACGAAAGTTTGATGGAATTAACACGTTTTCATTATGAGCATTGCTGGCAATATAAAAAGATATTAGACGGAATGGGGTTCGATATAAATAACAATAAGGAATATGATGAGCTGCCATTTTTGCCAGTAAGGCTGTTTAAGAATTTCGATTTATATAGTGTTCCAAGAGAGAGCATCATTAAAACAATGACATCTTCTGGTACATCAGGACAGACGGTTTCTAAAATATACTTAGACAAATACACGTCAATTAATCAATCTAAAGCTTTAGCAAAGATTGTGTCTTCATATATAGGCTTTAAAAGATGCCCTATGTTAATTATTGACTCAGAATCTATTTTAAAAAATAGAGAGTCATTTTCAGCGCGTGGAGCAGGTATTTTAGGGTTTTCAATGTTTGGCTCTAGTCGAATGTTTGCGTTAAATGACAAAATGGAAATTAAATATAATGAAATAATTTCTTTTTTGAAAGAGAACGAAGGAAAAACAATCTTTGTTTTTGGGTTTACTTTTATGATATTTTTGCATTTTATTCAAGAGTTGAAAAAAAAGAATATGAAATTCGATATTTCAAATGGTGTACTTATACATGGAGGGGGTTGGAAGAAGTTGTCGGACCAATCGATAACTTCAATCGAGTTTCGAAGGGAGGTTGAGAAGGTGTCCGGCATTAAGTCGGTCCATGATTACTATGGAATGGTTGAGCAAGTTGGCTCAATTAATATGGAATGCGAATATGGTAATTTACATACTTCTATTTTTTCTAATATTGTAATTCGAAGACCTAATGATTTTACAATTGCAGATGTTGGCGAGAAGGGGATTGTTCAAACTCTTTCTGTATTGCCAGCCAGTTATCCTGGGCACTCACTTTTAACCGAAGATGAGGGCATACTCCTTGGAGAGGATGATTGTAAGTGTGGAAGTTTAGGAAAATATTTTAAAATAATTGGGCGAATTGAAAACGCTGAAATACGTGGATGTAGCGATACTTATACTAATGAATTTAAATAAAGTTAAGTTTCTAAATACTCTTGGAAAAACTGCACTTGATAGCGTCGACTTGATAAAATCTAGTAAACCTTTTTCCAATGAGGTAATTATTTTTTTAGATATACTTTCTAAAGAAATTTTTAAAGATCATAGAGTTAAAAGGTTTCCCGATGTAGCTACATTTGCTTTTTATTGTAGAAAATCAAACATATTGCAATTGAAAGGGCGATTCTATAATGACAATTCAACAAGACTTAGTATAGGGGTTGTTTTCCATATCGCCCCATCAAACGTTCCTGTAAATTTTGCTTATACATTATTAGTCGGATTGTTAACAGGAAATTTTAATATAGTCAGAGTGCCTTCAAAATTTTATGAACAAGTTGAAATTATAATTAGTGCAATTAATGCATTATCTAATAGAGATAATTTGTTGCTAATCTCTAACAGAATAGTGTTGGTCAGTTATGGTCGAACAAACAATGCAACAGAGATATTTTCATCAATATGTCACGCCAGAGTTATTTGGGGCGGAGATGAAACAATAAAAAATATCCGTGAAAATTTAATACCGGCTAGGGCGTTCGATGTTACCTTTGCCGATAGGTATTCTATTTGCATAATTAATGCAGATAAATTTATCAATGAAAAACATCCTGAAAAAATTGTTACTGGGTTTTATAATGATACATATCTATTTGATCAGAATGCTTGCACTTCTCCACACTTGGTTTCATGGACGGGATCAAACTTAAATGTAATCAAAGCTAAAAAAATATTTTGGGATTCGCTACATACTTTGATTAGCAGTAAGTATGAAATTGCTTCGGTGCTTGCCATTGATAAAGTTGTTAATTTTTGTGAACAGGCGATACAATCAGGAAAAATTCAATTGATAGATAGAAAAGATAATTTATTATGGAGGGTTGATATTGGAGAGGTACAAGTAGATGTGGATCAATTTCGCTGCAATAGTGGTTATTTTTCTGAATGTCATATATCAAACATCTTTTCATTATCAAAAATAATAAACAATAAGTATCAAACATTATCATACTATGGATTTTCAAAAAAAGAGTTAAAAGAATTTTCCGATCAGTCAGGAATGGTCGGTATTGATAGAATAGTTCCAATTGGAGCTACTATGGATTTTTCATTAATATGGGATGGGCGTAATTTAATCAACACGTTGTCAAGGGAAGTTGAAATAGTCTAGGTTTCTGATACACACTTCTTAATGCAGGATTAAATTTTTAAAAAATATGATAAATTTTAACAAGCCACCCCATACTGGGGCTGAAGAACAATATGTTTTGCAGGCAATTAAGAGCGATAAAATTTCTGGCGACGGTCTTTTTGGTAAAAAATGCCAAGCTTGGTTTGAGGAAAAGCTAGGTTGTAAGAAGACTTTACTGACGCCTTCTTGTACTGCGGCACTGGAAATAGCAGCCATCTTGATTGATATACAGCCTGGTGATGAAGTGATCGTTCCCAGCTACACTTTTGTTAGCACTGCTAATGCGTTTGTGTTGCGTGGTGCAACAATTGTATTTGTAGATATTCGCCCTGATACCATGAATATGGATGAAAAGCTGATTGAAGCGGCGATTACCCCTAAGACCAAAGCTATAGTACCTGTGCACTATGCAGGTGTTGGTTGCGAGATGGATGTAATTATGGATGTTGCTAACCGCCATGGTGTATTTGTGGTAGAGGATGCCGCACAAGGTATGATGAGCTCCTATAAAGGTAAGCCACTAGGTACGATTGGACACATTGGAGCTTTTAGTTTTCATGAAACAAAAAATTATACAAGTGCTGGTGAGGGTGGGCTGCTTATTATTAATGATGAGCAGTTCATTAATCGCGCTGAAATCATAAGAGAAAAAGGAACAAATAGAAGTTTATTTTTTAGAGGTATGGCGGATAAATACTCTTGGGTAGATATAGGTAGTAGCTATCTTATGAATGATGTGAGTGCAGCTTATCTTTGGGGAAATATTAAAAAAGCCACTGAGATAAATGAAAATAGAATTAATAGTTGGAATGGTTATTATGATGGACTGCAAGAGCTAGAAGATAAGGGTTTCTTAAAATTACCAACTATCCCTGATGCTTGTGCTCATAACGCTCATATGTTTTATATAAAAGTTAAGGATCTAGAAACTAGAACTGAACTTTTAGAGTATTTAAAACAAAATGATATTTTATCTGTATTTCACTATATACCTCTTCATTCCGCTCCTGCTGGATTGAAGTTTGGGAGGTTTGATGGTGCTGACGTGTGCACTACTACTGAGAGTGAAAGATTGGTTCGGCTGCCCATGCATTATGGAATGAATATTGGCTCGATAGAAAAAGTGATTAAAAATGTAAAAGGGTTTTTTAATGAAGATAAGTAAATTACACAGTAATCGAGGGTGGCACAATTGGAGTATTTACAATATCGGCGATAGGTTTTTAGAAAAATACTCTAAACACCTCAAGGGTCACTTAGTTGATCTGGGCTGTGGAGAGGCACCCTTTAAGGAATATTTTTTACAATTTGTAGATAAATATACAGGCGTTGACTGGTCAAATACATTTCACAATTCAGCTGCAGATGTGGTGTCGGATTTAAATGTAGGTATAAACCTTGACGATAAAGTGGCTGATAGTATTATTTCTTTAAGTGTTATGGAGCATCTCTGTGAACCTCAGGCATTTTTAAATGAATCGTATAGAATACTAAAACAGGGTGGCGCTATGGTGCTGCAAGTTCCTTGGCAATGGCATGTACACGAAGCACCGCATGATTATTTTCGCTATACACCTTATGGTCTTAAATATATGTTTGAAAAAGCTGGGTTTGTAGATATAGAAGTAGAAGCACAATGCGGATTCTTTACGACCTGGATAGTAAAGATGAACTATTTTAGTGCTAGATTTATACGAGGACCTAAGCCTTTAAAGTGGATAATAGGTGCTGCACTACTTCCTTTTTGGACACTAGGACAAGTTTTAGCTCCATATCTTGATAAATTGGATAGAAATTGGGATGCGGAAACACAAGGCTATTTTGTATTGGCTAGGAAAAAGTAGTTGAGTCTAAAACAGAAAGCTATAACTGGATTAAAGTGGACTTCAATATCAACTGTAATAGTTACAATATTACAGTTGGCGCAGTTGGCAATACTAGCGAGGTTTTTAGATCCATCTGCATTTGGTCTCATGGCTTTAGTGATGATTGTGATTGGTTTTTCACAAGCATTTTTAGATATGGGAATAAGTAATGCCATTATTCACAAACAAGAGATAACAAAAGATCAATTGAGTACGCTTTACTGGGTAAATGTATTGGCTGGTTTTATACTTTTTGTTATCGTTGCTTTGATAGCTCCAGTTGTATCAGAATTTTATAATGAACCAGAGCTTACAAAACTTATCTTGGCGGCGTCATTAGCCTTTCTTGTTCAGCCATTTGGCCAGCAGTTTATGATTCTGTGGCAAAAAGAGATGAGATTTTCTGAGACGGCAAAGATAGATATTGCTAATAAATTGGTATCTTTATTGGTGAGTGTTTATTTGGCATACAAAGGTCATGGCGTGTACGCTTTGATGTATGGCGTGTTGGCAGGGGTGATTACTCAAACATCAATATTTTTATATATAGGCTTAAAAGAGCATAGGCCATCTTTTGTGTTTAAGATAGGTGAGATAAAAGAATTTTTGAGTTTTGGAGCTTATCAGATGGGCGAGAAGACCATTAACTATATTAGTGCAAATATAGACAAAATACTTATAGGTAAATTCATAGGTATGGAAGCACTGGGATTTTATAATCTTGCTTGGCAACTTATTATTTTTCCACTTGCAAAAATTAATCCAGTAGTAAATAAAGTAGCTTTTCCTCTATATGCAAAAGTACAACATGATATAGAAAAGTTAAGTAGTTATTATACTAAGTCTCTTTCAGCTTTATTTTTGATAACAGTTCCACTTTTAGTTTTTATGTTTTTTTACTCTTCAGAAATTGTTTATTTAGTTTATGGACAAGGATGGGAGACTACATCAGAATTACTAAGTATCTTAGTTATTGTTGGGCTTTTAAAGGCTACAGGAAATCCATCTGGTGCGTTAATACTGGCGATAGGAAGAGTAGATTTTGGATTTTGGTGGAATTTAGCTTGGGCTATTTTAGTAAGTTGTGTCTTATATATAACAATGTTAAATTCAGATGATATTATGAATGTTGCATATTCACTTCTTGTTTTAACACTTTTTACATCATATATTTATCACTTTTTAGTGCAAAGGGTTTCAAAAGTGCATTATAAACAATTAGTAAAAAACTTTTTCAAAGTACTAATTGTATCACTACTATTTGGAGTAATTTCCTATGTGAGTTTAAATATCTTTAATGTAGATAATTATTTACTCAGACTTATCATTGGATATATTATTGGTTTAAGTCTTTATGGTCTTTATATAAAACAATATGAAATGAAAATAATAAACTTATTTTTAAAAAAGGAAGTATAAATGCCAGGAATATATGGATATATAAAACAAAAAAAGGAAGATGATCAGTTGATACAAATGACTGAAAAACTTTATCATCATAAACATTTTGTAAAAGATGATGATTTTAATGATGATATTTTTCAAGCTTCACACTTGCACTTAGGAAAGATGAAAAAAGATATAAATGCTTTCAATAAAGATGGTATTTATATCTCCATAGAGGGTGAACAGTACGATTATAAAAATGTAGCTTTCGAAGGGTTAATATATGAAGCATATACTCAAGATAATTTAGAAACTTTTTTAAATAAGCTTGATGGATATTTTAATGCAGTGATATACGATAGTAATATCAAAAAAGTGTTTCTAATATCTGATAGATATGGCATGAGAATGCTTTACTATTATTGTAAAGATGGTAGATTTGCTTTTAGTGGAGAGGTTAAGGGTCTGCTTGGGCTTGACTTTGTAGATGGGAGTATAGAGAGTAAACAGATGGATTGCTTTATGGATTTAGGGTATTTAGTGGAAGACAATACTTGGCATACGCATATTAAACTTATCAAACCTGCAACTATCATGCAATTTGATATAGACTCAAAAACTTTAACTCAAAAATACTATTGGAAATGGTCTGAAATAAAGTCTCAAAATATATCTTTTGACGAGGCAGTTAATAAGCTTGGCAAGCTTTTTGTAAGCGCAGTAGGAAAAAGATTTAACCCAAATGATAAAGTAGGGGTGGCACTTAGTGGAGGGCTGGATAGTCGTGCTATATTTGCAGCAGTAAACAAACTATATCCTAGTTTTAAAGGATATGCTTATACTTTTGGAATATCTAATTGTGATGATATAACTATAGCGAAACAATGTATTGCTAAAACAAACTGGAAGCATGAAGAGTTTTACTTTAGAAGTATCAATTGGTTCGAGCCACGAAAAGATAAAGTTTGGTTTACAGATGGCATGTTGCCATTGATGCATATGCACGGAAGTGAGTTTTTAGATGAAATAGGAGGCTCTATTGATTTTAATTTAAATGGTTATCTTGGAGACGTAGTATGTGGATTAAGCTATATAGATGGCAGAAAAAATATTTATAATAAAAAGATAGAAAAAACAATAGCTAGTAAATTCTATAAACAATATGTCACGAATAGCTGGGCGAATTCTAGTTTTTTTGATATAAAACATGTAGATCCATTTCTAGCTATGTACAGAGGTAGGAGGTTTATTAATTTTGGTACTGTGAATGGACTTTATAAAGTAGATCAAAGAAAGCCATTTTTTGATAATAAAGTAATAGAATTTCTGTATTCAATTCCTGATGAATATAGAGAAAATAACAAACTTTACAGTGCAATGCTATTGAAATTTTTTCCAAATTTTTTTAAAGATATACCTTGGCAAAAAACAGGAAAAACTATAGATAAAAACACATCTAATGGTTTTGCTTCTGAAGTTATTAGAAAGATAAAAAGAATTCCATATAAGGTTGGAATATTGAAAGATAAAAACTCCTATACAAGTTACAAGGACTGGATAAGAAGTGAAAATATATCAAGAGAATTATTAAGCCTATTAGATAGGAATAAATCTGAATACGGAAAATACACAGATATAGATTTTAAAACTAAGTATTTACTGCCTCATTTACACGTAAGAATGGATTTTAGTGAGCAGATTTTAAGAGCGACCACCATAGAAATTTATTTTAAAAACTTAGTTGGAGATGGGGCGGCATATACTAGAAAAAGTAATTTTAAATAAAAATGGAGATAGGATGAGTAAGGCTAAAGATTTTTTAAAAGAGAAAATGAGAGAAGACTTTAAGTTGATTGGCGATGTAGATGAAAAAATATTAAAAAATACTAATCTAAGAGAGAAATATCTTGCACCTCATCTAAATAATAAATTTGTGGACAATAGTGATGAGGTTATTAGGAGCTCCACAAATTAGTTTTATTTGCGAAATATTAATGAACAGATGGATTGTTAAAATTAATGGAAAAAGTAAAAAACCAAACTGTAACTGTATATATATCCACATATAATCGAGTTGAACTGCTAAAGCGAGCGACTCGATCTGTATTAAATCAGACTTATAAAAATATAGAGCTAATTATTGTAGACGACTATTCTAGTGATGGAACGTTAGAGTATTTACAAGAGCTAGTAAAAATATATAAAAACATTAAATTTTTTCAAAATGAAAAAAATAGCGGTGCGTGCGTATCTAGAAACCAAGCTATAAAAGAAGCATCCGGTGAATTTATAACGGGTTTGGATGATGATGATGAGTTTGAGCTGGGCAGGGTTGAATTCTTATTGAGAGAATACAAGGAGAAATACTCCTTTATATGTACAAGCATAAAAACAGTAAACAAAAATAATATAAAAATAAATAGCTGCTCAAATTTAATTTTCAATTATGATGATTTATATTTTGATAATGTAGCTGGAAATCAGTTTTTCTGTTTAACTAAAAATATTCAAAGTATAGGTGGATTTGATGTAAATTTAAAATCAAGTCAGGATCTAGATCTAATGGTAAGGTTGTGTAGAGAGTTTGGAAATGCAAAGCGCTTTAAGAATAGTTCTTATATAATGCATTTAGACCATGACAAACCAAGGATATCCACCTCAAAGGGAAAAATAGACGGTATGGTATTTTTTTTAGAAAAGCATGGGACTTACATGTCAAAAACTCAAAAAATTTACCACCAATATTTGATTAGATACTGGAAGAAAAAGCCTAATTTTTCAATTAAGTTAGCCATTCTGATGGCACTGTTTAATTATAAAAAAATTTTAAGAAAAATTTCAAGTATATTTTATGGAAAATTATGAATAACAAAAAAATAGCCTTAATCGGCCTTGGCTATGTAGGCCTTCCCCTTGCTGTTGAGTTCGGTAAAAAATTCGTAGTTGTTGGTTTTGATATTAACCAGCCCAGAATTAATGACCTTAAAAATGGTGTTGATTCAACTTTAGAAACTACAAGCCAAGAGCTTAAAGAAGCAATCCATTTAAGCTACACAACCAACCTTAACGATGTAAAAGATTGTGAGATTTTTATTGTTACTGTTCCAACTCCAATTGATAAACACAAAAGACCTGACCTAACCCCTTTAGAAAAATCTAGTGAGGCGATAGGTTCAATTCTTAAAAAAGGTGATATTGTTATTTATGAATCAACTGTTTATCCTGGAGCTACTGAAGAGGTTTGTGTGCCAATCCTTGAAGAGCAGTCTGGCTTGATATTCAACAAAGACTTTTACTGTGGCTATTCACCTGAACGTATTAATCCAGGAGATAAAGAGCATCGAGTAACTACTATTAAGAAGGTTACTGCAGGATCAACTCCTGAGATTGCTACTAAAGTTGATGAACTGTATAAGGAGATCATTGCTGCGGGCACGCATAAGGCCAGTAGCATAAAAGTTGCTGAAGCTGCCAAAGTTATTGAGAATACACAAAGAGATGTAAACATTGCTCTTATTAATGAGCTTGCACTTATCTTTAATAAACTAGATATTGATACTGAATCAGTTTTAGAAGCTGCAGGCACTAAATGGAATTTCCTTCCATTTAGACCAGGTCTTGTAGGAGGGCACTGTATTGGTGTTGATCCATACTACTTAACTCATAAAGCACTGGAGGTTGGCTACAATCCAGAAATGATTCTTGCAGGGCGCAGACTAAACGATAGTATGGGATCTTACGTGGCAGATCAAGTGTCAAAACTCATGACCAAAAAGCGTATTCATGTTGTGGATGCAAATGTATTAATTATGGGTCTAACGTTCAAAGAAAACTGCCCTGATATTCGTAACACTCGTGTGGTGGATCTGGTTGAAGAGTTTAAAGGATTTAATTGCAATGTTGATGTGTACGACCCATGGGTTGATAAGGATGAAGCTGTACATGAATATGGTATTAAGCCAATCGATCAACCGATAGAAGGTAAATATGATGCAATATTGTTAGCAGTTGCACATGATGAATTTAAACAACTATCATTAGAACAAATAAAAGCTTTTGGTAAAGATAATCACGTGCTTTACGATATTAAATATTTACTTAAAGCTAATGAAGTAGACGGAAGACTATAAATGACTAAATACGAACAACTACAAAAGCATTTAAAAGATAATCAAAGCACCTGGTTAGTAACTGGCGTTGCGGGTTTTATTGGTTCTAATCTTTTAGAAAAGCTACTCATTCTTAATCAAAAGGTAGTGGGTTTAGATAACTTTGATACCGGCCATCAGTATAATATTGATCAAGCAATAGAGGACGCTAATAAAGCCACTGGCAAGGACTTAAGTAGTAACTTTAAATTTATCAATGGTGATATAAGAGAGATAGAGGATTGTAAGCAGGCATGTGATGGTGTTGATTATGTTTTACACCAAGCAGCATTGGGTTCAGTTCCTAGATCAATCGAAGATCCTATTAATACTAATAGAGCCAATATTGATGGCTTCTTAAATATGCTAGTTGCTAGTAAAGATGCAAGCGTAAAAAGATTTGTCTATGCAGCATCAAGCTCTACCTATGGTGACCATCCAGACCTTCCAAAAGTAGAAGATAAGATTGGTAATCCTCTAAGTCCTTATGCAGTGACTAAAGTTGTTAATGAGCTTTACGCCAAAGTCTTTGCAAAAACTTATGGTTTTAAGACTATAGGCTTAAGATACTTTAACATCTTTGGTAAAAGACAAGACCCAAATGGCGCATACGCGGCAGTTATACCAAAGTGGGTAGCAGCCATTCTAAATAAAGAAGATGTGTTTATTAATGGCGATGGCGAAACCAGTAGAGATTTTTGTTATATTGATAACACAGTACAGATGAACCTTCTCGCAGCTACCACTGATAATGATGAGGCAACAGACCAAGTGTACAATGTAGCTCTTAATGATAGAACAAGTTTAAATAAGCTTTATCAAATGATTGAAGAAAGATTAATCCAAAGAGCTCAAGGGCTGGAAAAGAAAGATCCGATCTATCAAGATTTTAGAGCTGGAGATGTTAGACATTCTCAGGCTGATATTAACAAGGCCCAAACCCTATTAAATTACCAGCCAGAGTATGCGATATCAGAAGGAATGGATGAGGCGATTGATTGGTATGTGGGTTCAATAATTTAAAGGTATTTATGAATTTAATAATTGATAGAAAAATTAGAATGGCGATCGTGAGTTATGGCTATATCTCCAAAAATCATTTCGGTTCGATAGAAAATCGTCAAAATAATATTGAAATTATCTCTACTTACGATGTTTAGAAAGTAGTTCTTTCTAAACATAAAGAAACATACAAGGTGAAAGGCAATCGTAAATAAATTAGTAGAAATAATTGATAAACATGCTATTTAGTAGAAAATTATTTACAGTAGAAGCGCTACTTGGTACTGGATTGGGCCTAGGTTATTTGACTAGTTTAAGGTTTTTTGGTTTTGTAGGTGTTTCTGAGATCTTGATTTTTATTTCCATTGTTTTACTTTTTATGAGACATTGGAAGGTTTTCTTTTTCTATAATAGAAGTGTAGAAGGCTATATAAAGGGCTATATTTTATTTGTACTCTTTTTCCAGCTTCCAGTAGTAACGTTAGTCACCTTCATATTTACTGATTACAACTCAACCCCATGGCATGTTATATCATTTATTATGGGCGGAGCACTTGCATTTTTATTGATCCATGCTTTGCGATCCCACGAATTTGATTTCGCACAGTTAACACATTATTTTTTCTATACATTTGTCGTTACAAATTTAATTACCTTTGTACTTTTTCCATCATCGTTAGACTCTGTTCGTTATGAAGGCGGAGCCAATAATCCAAATCAGTTGTTGTTTTATGCATCCAGTCTTTCATTATTACTACTAATGTATAAAAAAAGACTCGCAATAATTGGATTTCCAATTATAACTTTTATAATGTTTAAAACAGGCAGTGATGCTTATTTATTAACTATTTTTGTAACTATATTTAGTTATTTTATATTTCTATTTTTTTTCTCTATAAGGATTAAATTTTTATTAAAATTTTTATTTTTTTTTGCTACCTTTTTTATCTTTATTTTTTATTTAATAAATACATATTCTAATGATATTTTAGAAATATGGTTGGTAGCTGATGAAGGCAATGCAAGGATGTCGTTAATGCTAAATGGGTTGGATGTAGTTAGAATGTCCCCTTTAGTGGGCTGGGGTTCCGGTAGTTTTTCAGGCCTTACTACCTCGTTTGAAGGTTATGAGGCACACTCGACATTTATTGATCTTGCGATGCAATTAGGCATTATTTTTCCAGTTTTGATATATGGCCTAATGGTAGTAGCAACTTTTAGAAAGGTAAGAGATAGAGAGTATCTTGTTGCAGCATTTATTGCAGCATTTATAGTTTCAGGCTTGTTTCATTATGTAGCAAGACACTTTACTTTTTGGGTGGAGTTTTCCATCTTTTATAGTTATGTTTTTTATGACTATAAAGCAAAAAAATCTTTTAAAGGAAGGATAAGATGTGTGGAATAACGGGTTTTATAAGTACTCAGGTGTCAAATCCTGATCAGGTTATATATGAAATGATTGCCACTTTACCTCATCGGGGTCCTGATGATTTTGGTGTTTGGCATGACTCCAAGGTAGGTATTGGTCTTGCTCATCGTCGCCTTTCTGTTGTCGATCTTTCATCTGCTGGACATCAGCCCATGCATGCCGCTAGAGGCCGTTACGTCATGGTGTTTAATGGTGAAATATACAACCATAGCAAGCTACGTAGTGAGCTAGAAGCAAGTAATCATTCTCTCAATTGGAATGGTAATTCTGACACCGAGACCTTACTGGCAGGTTTTGAAGAATGGGGTGTAGAGGCTACTCTCCAACGCAGCATTGGCATGTTTGCCATCGCCCTATGGGACAAACAAACTAATACTTTAACTCTAGCGCGTGACCGCATAGGTGAAAAACCGCTGTATTACGGCTGGCAAGGCGACACATTCCTGTTTGGGTCAGAACTTAAGGCCATAAAGGCTCACCCTGACTTTAAGGCTGAAATAGATCGTAACGCCTTATGTTTGTATATGCGTCATTGCTACATCCCTGCACCTTATTCCATCTACCAAGGCATAGCAAAACTCATGCCAGGGTGTTTGTTAAGTATTTCACTAGAACAGCGTGAGCCACACATTAAAGCTTACTGGTCAGGGGTGGATGCTGCTACACAAGGCAAAGCTGATCAATTCAAAGGCTCTGCTGAGGAGGCTGTAACGACATTAGAAAGTTTATTGAAAGATGCTGTTGGTCAACAAATGATGGCAGATGTGCCACTAGGAGCGTTACTTTCTGGCGGCGTTGACTCTTCTACCGTAGTTGCTTTGATGCAAGCTCAATCCAGTCGTCCGGTGAAAACTTTTTCGATCGGATTTCATGACGATCTTTATAATGAAGCTGAACATGCTAAAGCTGTCGCTCGTCACCTGGGTACAGATCATACTGAGTTGTACATCACTCCAGAAGATGGCATGGCAGCTATCCATCGCCTACCAACATTGTATGATGAGCCATTTGCTGATTCCTCTCAAATTCCGACTTTTTTAGTCTCCTCGTTGGCACGCCAACACGTCACAGTATCGCTATCAGGGGATGCAGGTGACGAATTATTTTCAGGTTATAATCGCTACCAGATCACTGCCAGCATGTGGAGTAAACTCTCTCGTATTCCGAGACCGCTACGACAACTAACTGCCAGTATTATTACTAACATTTCTCCAGCGAGCTGGAATCGTATTGTTTCTGTTTTACAGGGCGTCATCCCTGCTTTTAGTCGTTGGGCGAACGTGGGTGATAAGTTGCACAAAGGCGCGGGAGTAATGGCAAGCAAATCTACTGCTGATCTTTACCATAGGATGATATCATGCTGGAAAGATCCGGCTAGTATCGTGATCGGTGGAGTAGAGCCGCCAACACTTATTACGGGTAATATGCCAGACTTAAGCGCCCTTAATACGGTTGAACGTATGATGGTACTCGATCTACTAACCTATCTACCGGATGATATTCTATGCAAGGTGGATCGCGCTGCTATGGGAGTCTCATTGGAAAGTCGCATCCCTTTTCTCGATCACCGCGTGGTTGAATTTGCATGGCGTCTGCCAATGGAATACAAACTGCGCGAGGGGCAAACTAAGTGGGCATTGCGCCAAGTGCTTTACCGTCACGTTCCCAAAGAGCTTATCGAGCGTCCGAAAATGGGTTTTGGCGTACCAATTGATAGCTGGTTACGCGGTCCGTTGCACGATTGGGCAGAGGCTCTTTTAGATGAAAACAGATTGAAACATGAGGGTTTCTTTGATGTGGAAATGGTTAGAGAGAAATGGAGTGAGCATTTGTCAGGCAAAAGAAACTGGCAACATTTACTATGGAATGTATTAATGTTTCAAGCGTGGCTGGATGAGCATGGTGGGTTGAGTGAGTAAAATTTTACTTATTGGCGCTTCACCCATATCTTTGATTAATTTTCGTAAAGAATTAATTGAATCACTTATTGTTAATGGTCACCAAGTGATTGTTATGGCATCTAAATTCACCAGTACAGAAGTGGAAAACATAAAGAACCTGGGGGTTGAGTATATTGATTATTCTGTAGAGCGTAATAGTCTCAACCCTTTGGCTGATTTAAAAACGTTGTTAAATTTTATAAAAGTTTTCACACTAGAAAATCCGGACATAGTTTTAGCATATACAATAAAACCTGTTGTATGGGGCGGATTGGCCTCTAGATTGTTCAAGTTTAATTTTTATGCATTAATAACAGGCCTTGGTTTTGCTTTTCAAGGTGATTCATTTAAAAGAAAATTTTTAACAAAGTTAGTTGTTTTTTTATACAAGGCTGCATTGAAAAAATCAAAAGCTATTATTTTTCAAAACATAGACAATGGAAATGTTTTTATTGAAAAGGGTATTATTCCAAAATCTAAGGCTTATGTTGTAAATGGATCTGGGATAGACTTAGAAAAATATAATGTTGAAAATTTACCTAGAGGCAACATTATATTTTTGTGCATTTCTCGCTTACTTGGTGAAAAAGGATTGAGAGAGTACGCGGAAGCTGCAAAAATTGTAAAAAATAAATTTCCTGATGTTGAGTTTAATTTAATTGGACCTGAAGACTCATCTCCAGATGCAATACTTTTAAATGAGGTTGATACCTGGTCAGACTACATTAACTATAAAGGCTCAACTGATGATGTACGGCCTTACATTAAAGATTCGCATGTTTATGTTTTACCTTCATATCATGAAGGGCTCCCTAGAAGTACACTAGAGGCAATGTCGATGGGTCGTCCAGTGCTTACAACTAATGCTATCGGATGTAAAGAAACTGTAGAAGAAGGTATAAATGGATTTAAAGTGCCAGTTAAGTCATCGGAGGCGCTCGCAAAAAAAATGATTTGGTTTATTGAAAATAGTGATCAAATAGAGAAAATGGGTATAGAGAGTAGAAAAATGGCTGAAGATAAATTTGACGTGCATAAAGTAAATAAAGAGATGTTAAAAATTATGGAGATTGCGTGAAGCGTGTATTTGATCTGGTTATAATTTTTATTGGTTTATTATTTCTAGTGCCTGTAATAATTTTAGTTGCTGCATTGGTCCGATTGAAATTAGGGTCTGCAATATTTTTCAAGCAAGTTCGTCCTGGATTGAATGGAAATTTATTTAATATGTACAAGTTCAGAACAATGACTAATGAGCGTGATAAAAATGGAGTTTTTTTATCTGACAAGGTTAGGCTTACTGAATTTGGTAAATTTTTACGCTCAACAAGTTTGGATGAGTTACCAGGATTGTGGAATGTTTTAAAAGGTGACATGAGTTTAGTAGGGCCGCGCCCCTTGCTAGTAGAATATTTGCCTTTATATTCAGAAAGGCAATCTAGACGGCATAAGGTTAGACCTGGAATTACAGGATGGGCGCAAGTTAATGGGCGTAATGCAATTAGTTGGGATGAAAAATTTGAGCTAGATGCATGGTATGTCGACAATCAATCAATTTGGCTGGATATCAAGATATTGTGGCTGACAGTAAAAAAAGTAATTATGCGTGATGGGATTTCTGCTCAAGGTAATGTTACCATGCCTATATTTAGAGGCTCAAAAAAATGAAAAATATACTCATAACATCGGCCGGCAGAAGAGTGGAATTGGTTGAGTCTTTTAAAGAAGAAGGTAGAAAATTAGATATAGATTTAAAAGTTATTTGTATTGATCTAGATCCAGAATTGTCACCAGCTTGTCAAATTGCAGATC
>Ga0233440_1001314_pt1 | contig 23315 bp, 20 predicted proteins | sample SI_123_September_5_FD_182791 | JGI IMG/M metagenome (GOLD analysis project Ga0233440, IMG submission 182791) | Seawater microbial communities from Saanich Inlet, British Columbia, Canada - SI_123_September2016_120_MG | ecosystem: Environmental > Aquatic > Marine > Inlet | place: Canada: British... | reverse complement strand
TCAAGTCCGTAATTCGTGTAGTTTGTGGCAAAAACCAAATACGAAATAAAAATTAACCCTGTTAAAAAATTGTTTAAATGATTGCTCTTCAGAAAGAGCAAAAAATAACCAAGAACAATCATGGGAATGAAGTCATTTATCATTAGGATTCCTTATAAATTTAGGGTTTTCGCTTAAATCATTTAACGCTTCTTTTTTTTCGTTAAATCCATTGTCAAAGGATATTAATGTTTTTATGCTTAACAAGGCTTTAAAGTATCCTCTCAAATAGCCAAGCATAATGTTAAATCGAGACCTTTCAAAATTAATAAACTGGTTGGCTATCAAACACCCAATACGACCCAACATAAACAAATGATAATGAAAAAAAGCCAATACTTTCGATTTTCCTGACAAGCGAGCATATTCAAAAGATAAATACAATCTAGAGCAAGAAATTCTTTCACTATAAGAAATAAAATTCACTGAATAAACACTATCATTCTGATCATCATGATAAAAATACGCATCTTCGAGATAAATCACCTTGCCCAATTTGGAAAGCGTAAACCCTAAAATTACATCTTCAGCTTTACCAACTCTCTTCTTATACAATTCAAACAAATTGAAGTTAAAGTTGTTGTAAAGATATTTCTTTCTTGCCGAAAATACTGGGCCATTAAACCACTCTAATGATTTACCATTGTCTGGACTCTTGCCTCTAATTCCAGCTAACCACAACTTCCCGTCTTCAATGCTTGGATTCCCAGACAATGTTTTTAAAAACTTAAAAAATATATTGTTTTGCGCAAGTTGTCTAATCTTTGATTCGGGAATTTGACAATCGTAAAAATTATTTTTATAAATAAAATTAGGTTGAACTCCAACCACGTTTTCGTCATTAAATGGGATAAGTATTTTTTCAAAACATTGTTTATCTACTATACGCATATCATCGTCAAAATAAATTAATACATCACTACTAGATGCTAAATATCCAACATATCTCTGATAAGGTTGATTTTTATGACTTGAGCGAACATATGTAACACTATCCAAGCTTTGAATCTCTTGATTTTCATCTATTGACGAATCAACGATAATGATTTTTTCAGGTAAGCAACTACACTCAAGAATTTGCTCCACTAAAATTTTTAGACTGTCTCTACGATTATAAGTAGCGATAATGACATCAAATTTCATTCTATATACTCTACATTCTTCTCAAACCAAATGGATAGCACTAACAAAATCCAAGTTTGATAATTATCTTTAAAGAAGTATTTTTTAGCCACATCAAAAGACACATATGAAAAAATAGCTCGATGCCTCTTAAAGTACTCATCTTTTAGGGCGACCATGTTCTTTTGCTTAAGCCATTGTCCGATAGGAGCGCCAAACCCTTGTTTACTTCTAGATCTTATACTCTTAGTCCACGTATCTTGATAAGCTTTCCTTAATATAAGCTTATCTGCTTTGTTTGTGATTTTAAGACTAGCAGGCAATGATATACAAAATGAGGCGAAATCAACATCAAGAAAAGGGGATCTTAACTCTAATGAATTAGCCATAGAGGCTCTGTCTGTTTTAACTAAAATATCACCAGTCATATATTCTTGTAAATCTATGTTCAGAGCATCATTAATAGTATTCTCTTCTTCAAATGCATAAAATCTGATCTTGCTATAATTCATATTAAGTAAGTCATTAACTTCATTATTGTTAAAATTAGTAGATCGATCTAAATGTGCATCCTTTACCGTGGTATATCTTCTACCATACTTCATTCTATTTGCTCTTGACTGATCTGATTTAAACAAACTTTTTGCTAAAACCCTTAAAGTCATCTCTTTAAAGTAATTGCTTGGCTCTCCAATTCCTAACAATGGGTCATACCACCATCCATAGCCTCCAAGCAGCTCATCTGCCCCATCACCCGTTAATACCACTTTTGAATGCTCTCTTGCTAATTTTGAAATAAGATAAGTGGGAATATTGGAAGAGTCTGCAAATGGCTCATCATACACATCAGCCATCTTAAGTAGTATCTGGGAAATATCTACATCTTCTGCAAATAATTCATAATGATTTGTATTGTATTTACTAGCAATCTCTCTTGCATAAGACAGCTCACTCTTAGAGCCTTCAAAACCAAAAGAAAAAGTTTTTAAATTTGTCTTATATTTTTTAGCTACTGCAACAATTGTACTAGAGTCTAAACCGCCACTTAAAAAAGCACCGACATCGACATCTGCTATTAGCTGATTTTCGACAGATTTTTCAAATTTCTCCTTGAATATATTTGTAGCATCATCTATCAATATATCTTGTGTTTTTGGGTAATGGTAATATCTGTTAATATTAACCTTATCATTAACAAACTCAAGAAAACAGCCTGGCTCTAATGTATGTATATTTTCATAAATGGTTTCTAATGGATCTATATACAAATATTGTAAATAATGCCCAAGTGCTTTTTTTGAAACTTTTGGTTTGACTAAATTTGAGGCAATAATTGCTTTGATTTCAGACGCAAAAACAAACTCACCATTATTACCAAAAGCATAATACAAGGGTTTTTCTCCAAACCTATCTCTAGCTAATAACAAAGACCTCTTCTCTGCATCCCATATGCCAAAAGCAAACATGCCTTTTAGTTTGCTAAACATAGTAAGACTATACTGTTTATACAAGGCAACAATAACCTCTGTATCACTATGAGTGGTAAAGTCATAATCTAAATTTTTTCTTAAATTTTTATATCCATAGATTTCGCCATTAAAGGATATGGTTATATTTTTGTCATTGCAAGACATGGGCTGATGCCCAGAATTAATATCTACAATACTGAGCCTTGTATGGCCAAATATTGCGCTATTGAGTTTCACAATGCCGCTGTCGTCTGGACCCCTATGCTTTTGAGCAAGATTCATTTGCTCAATATTTGCATAATAGCTCAAGCCCTCTTTATGAATAACGCCTGCTATTCCACACATATATCTTGCTTATTATGGTCTGACTGCATATATCCTTTTATATTGTGTGCGCGTTTTTCCCATGTGTAAAATTTCACATCCTTACATGCCTGACTAACTAGCCTATTACAATCTAAAGAAACTGCATATTGGATCTTTTCTGCCAAATCTTTTGCATTATCTGGCTCAAACAAAATAGCATTATCCATATCCGTCAACACCTCTTTAATCGAGGAAAGACTAGAAGCAACAATAGGTCTGTGAGAGGCCATATATTCAAACATCTTAATGGGAGATGTGTACAAACTCATTTTATCTTTTGCAGAGTTTGGCAACACTAATACATCTGCATTCTCTATATATTCCAATAATTCCTTCTTAGACACGTGTGCAATAACCTTTATCCGGTTCGACTCTAGGCTTTTATTAACATAAGATTTAAAATCACTCAAATACTTACTACTTCCACCAACACAAACCAACTTAAAGTCTTTAGGTAAATATTTAATACAGTCTACCAAGGTATTTACCCCCTTCCAAGAAAATAAACTACCCGTATAAAGAATTACATGTTCTTTTTTATTGGGTATAAATTTATATTTTGTTATATTTGTATATTCCTCAAGATTAACACCATCATGCGCTGTAAATATTTGCTTGATATTGTTCTCTTTATATAAATAATTCAAATATTGATTAATTACAACTAATCCATCTATTTTTGACAAAGGTTTTAATAAAAATTTAGAAAATTTATGACTCTCAAAAAATATCTTATTATTAACTAGCCCTATTTTCTTAAGAAATAAAAAGACATAAAGTATGTACCAAACTCTAGTATAGATAACAGTTTCAGAGGATTTTTTATATTTAACCAGAGATAAACAAACATTAACAGAAAATATGAAATCTCTTAAATTGGCCCAAATAAATTCATTGAGATTAGATAAAAATTTTGAATCAAATTGAAAAAAATTTCTAATCAAAAATGTTTTTTCAATATTATAGTACTTAAAAACATCTTTAACTTTTTCAAGCGCTTTGGTGTTCCTTGCCTTTCCAGTCCATAACTCCACCTCGTCAAATACTTTAGAAAAGCTGTAGCACATTTGCATAGATTGATAACTATTGGCTTTTTCTGAGGGTAGCCTAGTATTGGTAATGTAAATTAATTTCACTTCTTTTTAGCGTCAACAAAATAACCAGTAGTGATATTATTGCAACTGATAGATTTTGAAATAATAAAAACTATTGGGTATACTAATAAGATCGGTGTCAATATCGCCAACCCTATAATCTTATCTTTTCTTAATTTCGATTTAAGTAATCGACCAACCAAAACCACAATAGTGTGTGCAAAATCATTAGTTTCTTGAATCTTAACCTTAAAATCACTCAATAAATATTTTAATCCGTATTTTGTAAACCTGTAATAATCATGTGGCTCATCATGAATTCCAAAAATAAAAGGGGTGCTCATTATTAATCTACCATCACAACTCAAAACACGACTTATCTCAGATAATGCTTTTTTAGGCTCTTTCACGTGCTCAAGAACCTCCATCATAATAACTAAATCAAAAGAATTGCTGTCAAACTCTAAACTAGTAACATCCATCACAATATCCGGCTTTCTGCTAGGATCAATATCTATATTAACTATACTACCCTGCAAAGATGACTCTATTATTGCTTGAATGGAGCCACCAGACCCGATATTTAATACTTTTAAATTCTCTACCGATTTCATTTCGGCAAGACTTTTCAAAAAAAAAATATACCAGTTTCTTCTGCTAAATCTTTTTACTAACAAAAAAATATATTTCATACCTTACCTTTAATTATCCTTTCTAAAACTTTATTCGGAGTGATGCTATTAATACACGGCTTGTTCTTTATACCACATTCATCTAACTTCCAACATGGACTATACTCACAAGCAACATTATTACTAAAAAAAGTAGTATTGCCATACTTGGACAATGCAGTTTGTGAAAAGCCAGAGTGCACTACATATGACTTAGTGTTAAACGCTGAGGCAATATGATTTAGCAGCCCCTCGTTAGCAAGAATAAATTCTGCTTTTGAAACCAAATAAAACAATTCTCTCAATGTTGTTGCTCCTCGATAATCCAATACTCCTAATAATTTCTTATCATTAGAAACCCCAACTTGAATCCAATTAATGTTATCACTCGAACTGACTATCTGCTGAAAATTATCAAACCTCCATTTTTTATTTGGAGTGTAGGAATCTTTACCTACAGGGTTAATTAATGAAAATCGACTTAACAGTTTAAATTTTAATCGATATTCTTTAACCTCATCCTTGGAAAAAAATATTTCATTTTTAAAATTATCTTTTTTAATTTTATAAAAAAAATGCTGCGAATGTGCTTCAACAAGGTGAATGTTTGATTTTGTTTGACGCATATAATCTTCAAACAAAATATTTTTAAAGGTTGGAAAAAAGTGTTCTATTTGAGATCCTCTTAAAAGTCTAACGATTCTTAAGAGATATGAATCACTCTTGTTAACACCTATATTTTTCCAAATTCTTGGATTATTATAAAAAATTTCTGGATAAGATGAAATCACCACTATTTTATATGGATATTGCTTATCAATTAAACGCACAATTGCGCTCATACATAATTGATCGCCAATTGCATTGCCAATTCGATAAATAACAAATATATTAAAACTCTTAAACAGGTAATTAACAGCACCACTCAAAGGTTTTTGAAGGGTGTGCTTTATAAACTTTTTAATACTCATAACCTAGATAAGCAAATCTAAATATTGGTTTACACACTTTTCTAAAGTGAATGCTTGCTCAAACTCTTTTTTTGACCGATCAGACATAGAATGATAAAGCTTATCATCATCTAATAATTTTAAGACCTTATTTGTAAAATCATCAATATCAAATGGATTAACATGAAAACCCGTAACACCATCAATAACCGCCTCCTTAGCACCACTATAAACACTAGCAATAACAGGCACACCTAAACGCATTGATTCTAAAGTAACTGTAGGGAATGGATCAAGATAAATTGACGGTACTAAAGTGGTATCCGATATACTATAAGCTAAATGCATCTCTGTCTTTAATAGCCAGCCAGTATTAATGGCATTATTAATAATATCAGCATCAACATTTACCTCTTTCCCGACAACCAGTAATTTTATATTACTATCTTTTTTAATTAGTCTTTTGATTAATTTTTGAACCTGAGAAAATCCTTTAGCAGTTGATACTCGGCCAGCAAACAATAAAATCTTATCGCTATCACCAATACCAATCTTATTCTTAAAATTTTTAATATCTTGATTGCTAGGCTGATCAATGGTGCTTAGTCCATTATGAATAACTTGAGTATTAACAATACCATTAGCATTCAATAACTTCTCTAATTCTCTTGACACACATACAACTTTTTTAAGTTTTTTAAATTGATGCTTGATAAAAATATTTCGAATTAGATTATATCTTTTCCAATGCTTTCTCCATATCTTAAAATAACTAGCTTTATAGGTGACATGTGCATTTAATGAATGGTCTTTACTAGATACACCTTGATCGTATTTGCCATAATCAATAGACATAGCATCATGAGCTGTCAAAATAGCTGAAATATTGTGTTTTTTTAACAAACTGATAACACTATAAGATATATACGCATGAATATTGTGAATATGCGCCACATCAAAATTATTATTATTAACAATTTTTTTTATAACTTTTAAAACGGTTGGATTGTATAGCCCAACACAGGCTGATAACTTTTCATTGTAATTAAATCCAATTTGGTAGCAACTATAGCCATCGTCTTTATCCACAACAAACTCACCCCTCTTTAAAGCTTTATTAATAGTAATAATACTAACCTTGTGACCCCTATTCTGGTACCCTTGTAAAAGCTCAAAAGCAATATTTTCCGCCCCAGCATTAACTTGAGGAGGGAAAAAATCACTTAATATAAGAATGTGCATTTATAACTGGTCCACAATCCATTGCGCGCCATCTTTATTATCACCAAAAAATCTATACTTTGTTTTCTCGATTGTTTTCAAATCATTCTCGCTTTCAATCCTAAATTGAATTTCTTTACACAAAAGTTCAGGACTTCTAACTAGAAGCCGATGACCGGGAATTAACTCGTCTATATCAAAATAATCACCAAATTTTACAGTATTAAGTAATATTGACACCTTTCCAAATAAACTAGCCTCAATTATCGCCGTACTATTGCTACCAACAAATACATCAAACTTATCTGCAACATCTTCCAATTTTCCATCATATATTTTCAAATCTTGAATTTCTGGGAATTGTAATATCATATTCTCATAATATATATCTTTAATCATTGGCCTTACTTTAATACTAACCTCTATATTGTCGTTTTTTAACAGACACTTTAAGTGCGGAATAATTTCTGACACTGTAATTAACGGCTCTGAAATAAGTAAAATTTTGATTTTATTTTCTGAAACTCTTTCAAAATGATCAACTTGATTGATATTTTTTACCGGTCTTAATAATCCACTATATTGAAAACTATCTGCATTTGAAATCTTAGAATATTTTTTAAAATATTCTAAATAATACAAACTCCAAACTCCATATACATCACATCCAATCTTTTTATTTTCCTGATAACTCTGCATAAACTCATATACTGCATAGTCTTTTTGCTGTAGCCCGTGCATAATACCAATAGTCTTGATGCCTAGTGATTTTGCAGCAATTGCTAAATGTGCACTACGAGAAGAAAAAGAGATCAAAACAAACTTATCAATTCGTAAAATTTTAAAAATTTTCTCTATGATTAGTGTACTTTTTTTAAGAACAAAATTCGAATAATGATAACTATACAAAATAGATTGATAAAAATCCTGAGGGTGCTTACTATTTTTGTCTTTTTTACTCAATAAATCAACAAAAAATATAATTACTGTATAGTAAATTGCAAACCTTCTGCGTTTAAAAATATTAATAAAAAAATCCTTAACTTTAGTGTCCCTTATAAATTCAACATATTGAATATTGTTTTCTTGGTATTTTTCATATAAATGATTAAGTCTAAAATCTGATTCGGTATTTTTATAAATAAAATCACCCGTATAAGTGCCAATATTCTTGCTCGGCCTTAAAATAAAGAATAATATCGAAATCATTGAAAATAACAACAATGTAACATTAAATAAAATTTGCTTTGTATTTGATAATAACTCACCTTTTGAGACGTTTGAAGTAATTTTTTTATTAAAAAAATAAACTTCTAAAACTTTTCTATATTGAGGTGGTATATTGCCAATTTTAAGATGTTGAGCATCTAATACATCAATAGTCTGTATTAACCTTTCAATTTCAAAATACTTAATGCAAAACTGAAATACGTCACTATACCAAGACCATGTTATCTTATAACCTTTATAATCATGTTCTGTAATAAAGTCAGCATTATGAGAGTATATCTTATCAGTTAACTTTCTAGCTTCAACAACACTAGAGAACTGAACATAATCTTCGATATATAATACTTTTTCTTTACCATTATCAAAATTCAATTTTTCTGATTTTGATGCGATGATACAAGTTTGATTCAAATCTCACCTCTTGGATTAATACAGATAGCCAACTAAGGAAGTATTGGAATTTTATACAAAAAGTAGAATACAGGAATAATAAAAACAAATAATATCAATCCAGTCTTATTAAAAATTCTTTGCCGTCTAATATATAAATAAGTAGTCACTGTCTCAACATATCTAGCAATTAGCAATATAAGAGATGCAGCCACAATTCCATAATCCATCAAAATTAAATAAATTAGTGTTATTTCAACTACAAATCTAACAATACTGGCAATTAATACTTTATTCGTTGTTTTATCCAGTCTCAAAATAATACCGTAACATAGAATCATGCCAGCAATGACATACTCCAGCCCTAAAACATAAAATATAAATTGGTTTATCGCATTGCTTTCTATCTTATAGATTAAGAAGAAATATTGCACTAGTAAAGACAGCGCAACAAATAAAGACAATCTTAGAAAGAATGCACCATAAAAAATAGCATTCATCTTTGTGGAAAAATCTTTAACATTACTCTTCAGCTCTAAGAACTTAGACATCATAGGATCAATAAATGACCCAGAAACAGAATGTAATGCTTTAAAGAATGTTTTTAAAATTGAAAATACAGCCACATCTTCTAAGTCAAACTCCTTACCCAATATCAATGTTGGTAAATGATTTTTTACATAGGTAAGTAGCGATGATCCAGTTAACGGTGCAGCATAAGGAAAAATATATTTTTTACCAATATCAACGCTAAATTTTGACCTAATTAAACTAGGTATAGAAAACTCACTAAAATCCTTATTTATCTTAATTGATAAATACATTAGTAACACAATACTAACTGCGATACTACTATATAAATAATCTAAATAATCTTGCGAATAAAAACTTAGGGCGACAACAATTAACAGGTAAATTAAATTCCTAAAAAAAGTTATATTTGCTGTCAATTTATATTGATACTGGGAGTTTAAAATGCAATTATTAACACCAATAAAGGCACTAAAAATACCATTTAAAATAGCCACCAATAAAAAACTATCTACAACATCTGCAACTTCACTGTAATTACCAATCAAAAACTCAAAGAACCCATATTGCTTAGCAAAATATACAATGGTAATAAATGAAAAAATTAAAAAATATTTGTAGTAAAGCACAAATAACACAATATTTTGTTTATCAACAAGTGGAATCTTGTCTTTTAAAAATCGAACGATTGAATCATTAAAGCCAGCCATTAACAATTCAACAATTGCAAATAAGGAAAGCATAATTACATACAGTCCATAAAAACTTTTATCAACCGTTCTGAAAATTACAATCGAAATAAGAAATAGTAAGAAATAACTAACTCCATTAACGCCAATTAAGTGAATAATTGATTTTAATAATGAATTTTGCTCATCTTTTCTACCAAAACTAAAATTCATAAATTAGAATACATTTCATAAAGAGATTGAAAACTTTTAAATACCACATCAGCATCTTCTGAAACTCTAGTTTTAGAATGGTTTATTTGCATGGTTACCATTCCAAATTTTTTGCCTCCAGAAATATCTGATTGTGGATCATCTCCAACTACCCATATATCCTTTGCATCAATATTCAATTTATTTAGAGCTAACTGAAAAGGTTCTCTTGAAGGTTTGTCGCTACCAGCTTCTTCAGAAGTAACAACATAGTCAAAAAGGTTATCTAGGCCAAAATACACCATCTTTCTAAATTGAATTTGAGCTGTCAGATCAGTAATATTTGCCGTCTTTACTTTATCTTTTTGTAGTTGTATTAAGAAGTCTTTTACTCCAGGAAATAGTCTTGCATTTGCAAGGAATTCTCTCCAATATGTTTGCTCTAAGTCAAGTGTTAAAAATATTTTAGTACCCATCCCAAGATGCTCAATAGTCTTCTGAAAATAAAGTAGCCTACTATGAGAACTGGCTGTAGATCCTAGTTGATCCTTAACCTCCTTTCGAGAAACATTAAACGCCTTCATAAAGCTCTCTTCATCAACTCCAAGTAACTCCACTGCTTTTAATTTAACTAGCTTTAATGCAGCCCTATGTGCTGGCAAATAAGGGTACAAAGTATTATCTGTATCAAAAATAATAGCCTTAGGTCTACTCAAATTTTTTTTACTCATAATCGTTAACATTGTCTAATTCTTACGCCTCTTTAAAGATTCTTCAATCTCCAGAAACGCAACCAATTGCATTATTCCAAAAGTACCGCCATAGAAACAATCATTCTTTTTAATTAACTCTACAAGATCTGGAGTTGCCACATTAAATGCAAATTCAATATCTTCTGCAACAATCTCGCCTCTAACTGCTAGCTTAACATCTCCATATTCATTTATTTTCTCTACATTAGCTTGCAAACCACATACACCTATTAAAATACGCAACAAATCATGATAATAAAATCCATCACGAATTTCAATATTTAACGATACAATATTACTGGACGTACCAATAGTATTTGGCAATGTATATACAATATTTGCTTTATCTCTCTGGGGGATGACATATTTTTGCATGTCATTTTTAACTTTAGTGCTGTTTTTATCATCAGAGATAAAAGGTTTTTCTTCTAATTCAAAGCCTTTTTCATATTCTATAAAAAACTTTACGTCTTGCATTTTTGCCAATTGTCGCAAAAAGAAAGAATGGACACCATCAACCAATATAACTTGATATTTATCCCATCTATTATTAGTATTTACACTTCCATCGACCTCTTTCCTTAAATCGTCTGCCATAAGCGATAATTGAACAGATTTTGGATTTAAATAACTCATCGATTTCCACATCAATGAATCGTCACTCCAGTTGTAATAATTGTCTTCAGATATTTTTAATACCGAGTTTTTTCCAAATAGCTCTAATAAAGAATTTAAAAAAAACAATCTTTCAGTTTTAACATTACCAGATACGCCCAGAACCAGTGGCCTTCTTCCCAAATTATAATAATAATTACTTTTAATGCCATCACGCAACATTTGTAATGTAACTATTGCGACCAAACCCACTATCACAGTGTTGAGCAATGATCGCACTTGTTGTTGATCTAGCAATAAAAAACTCTCTGATAATGGCCTGAAATCTCCTAAAAAAAGCACACTTGGTCCAGAGCTATAGGAAAGATGATACGCAATAAAGAAAAAACTTAACAAAACACCAAATATTTCCGCTCTGGGGCCTTTTTTACTTAAATGTAATGCTAACATTGGAGTTATCCATATGAGCCAGCCAGGAGAAGCTTGAGTGAGTAATATTATGACACTGAAAGCAACTCCTAAAGATGCAAATAAAAGCTCATAATTAATTCTTTGCAATCTCCATACGGAATAAATTAATAAAACATAGACTAAAGGCAATATGTATATTTTCAAACCTTCTCCAGTAGAAAAATCTAGCCAAAATATTTTTCCCGCCTCTGGATTACTTAATACCATCTCTTGAAATCCATGACTAAATAAAAATACACCCTCAAGCATTATCATGCTAACTAAGAAATAAGCAAGAAACCTATAAATATCTTTAATAGAATCTTTTTTAAACCACAAATAAATTACTACAAATGGAAATGCGATCAACATGCTGTGTTTTGATACGATAGATAATGCCAAAAAAATTGCACCAATAGTTAGCTTATCATTCTTTAATAATCCAATAGAAAAAATCATTATAGTTAGTGGTATTAAATCCAGCTGACCGTGCCAGTAAGTGATAAAAATAACAATAGGTGATAACCAATAATGAACTAAAATTTTCTTCCAATATTTTTCAAACTGTTGCACTATAAGCGTCAACAGCAGAATATCCATTACTAGTAATCCCGCCCTAAACCCAAAATCCAGAAAATAACCCAACCCTGTGGCCTTATCGATTAGCCAACCCAGTAATGTTAAAGGCAGCTGCACCAAAAACATAATCGGCCCATAAGGAAATGCAAGAATGTCACCGTCTATGTCAGAATATGTATTCCATGGATTCAAACTAGGATTCTCAATTGCATTGGTCATAAATGGAACAAACCAGTTAGTTTGTATTTCCGGCACAAATAAAGATAATAAAACTATCTTGAAAACCAAGCCAGAGACAAATAATCTATCTTTGACAAGATCGGATAATACTAATCCCAAAGATCTGGATACTTGGTACATACTGCATCTCCTTTAATACCGAGAGATTCAACCTCACGTCTAAAATTTTCAATATAATTAATATCTGTTCTACCTTGCAATTCTGGCGAAACAAAACATAATTTAAATTTTCCATCTATTTGTAGATGTCTTGCATTGCTCAAAGTCAATGGAAAATGCGAAAAGCAATCAACCCAAATCCAATCTACTTTCCCAGAAAGTGACATGGCTGTTTCTATACCTTCAAATTCTGAAACTCTTACTGCGCATCTACTTTCACCAGATGATGATGTTTTAATTAAGAAAGGAAATGACTGGTCAAGAAAAAAATAATCTTGGATGTTGTAATTAGACATTAAATCAATAATTCTATTCTCCAACCCCTCTTCTTTCACATTAAGAATTAATGTTTTATGATTAAAAAACTCAAGCCATTTTTCAAAACCCTCTCCCTTTTCAAAGGGCTCATGATGAATAACTAGATCCTCCCCCCAAGATCGAATATCCACTTCCACTCCATATTTTATTGGTGTGTTTTTAAGTTGTGCAATTGTATTTATACGATGTAAAATTTTACGCATTACCCCTTATCTCCTTTCTCAACTTAACACTAAATTCTAACGTTCGACGAATAAATTTATATTTGGATAATAGTCCGATATTCCAATGAGAATTACCATGCTCTCTATCACTAAATCTAACTGGAAACCTAATCACCTTCTTTTTAGTAAACTTTGCCATATAGTATGCATACAAATCAAGTGAAAAATCAGAAGGAGGATTCTGCCAACCTTCAAAAAACTTTCTATGAAATATTGTAGGCTGTGCATTAATGTCCCACATAGATTTCCTCAAGAAAAGCGTTTCAAAGATAGCCATCCCAATAGTAAATAATACATCCATAGTTGACCTTCCATAGCGCCTTCCTTTTACGAATAGCTCTTCCGGATTCTTACTATAATCAAACTGCTTGATACCAATAAGTACATCAGTAGGGTCTGTTTGCATGTCTGCATGAGTCCACGACAAGACATCACCTTTCGCAACACTCAAACCTGCTAGTATTCCATTTCCATAACCTTGATTACTATCTACACGAACTCTAATAATAAACGGATATTTCAAAACCAGGCTATCCAAGACAATATGTGTATCATCAGTAGATCCATTATCCACTATGATTATTTCTGTATCATTTTTATGATTAACTACGTCTGCACAACGACTGAGTAGCAAAGGCAGGCTTTTCGACTCATTATAACAAGGAATTATTAATGATAAAGTGGTCATAATGTCTTAAAAAATCAGAACTTAGTTAAGTTTTACTTACTGAAATTATATTTCTGTCATTCTCAAGCTTGTATGGATGACTATTCCACTTGTGGAAACAAGATTGCCAATATTCAAACGTTTTAAGGTCGCTTGGAGTCCCCCAACAAATATATCGATCAATCTCAAAATAAACACATTTTAAACCCATCCTTATTGCATCATTAATCGCAGTATCAACATAATACTCACCGTTAACCATTGCTTTTCTGTTTTTCATCCGATTAACACTATCTAAAAAATCACTTGACTTTTTAAAAGTAAATGTGCCTACTACAATTGGATCGTTAGATGGATTTGACAATGGCTTCTTCACAGAAACACCGCGAATAACTCTTGTGCCTTCCTCAACATCAATCCAGCCATACATCTGCGGTGAGCGTACGGCTCCAGGATACCCTCTAGCACCCCAAACAATTACATCAATATCCTCAGAAGACATCATTTTCTCAAAGTCTACTGAACTATAAATCATACCATTATCACATGCAGCTATTGTAATGGGTATACTGGTATCTACCCCATTTAGACCTTCAACACACGTCGTTGCCTGCCCATCGGTTAAATGATCTAGTGTAACAAATTGGGCCGATGTTGAACTTTTTTCTAATATTTTTTGTAATTCTCTATTATTGTCCATCTCATCTCTAATAATAAACCTCTGGTGCTCAGTTATAGGCAAATCATTAAGTGCTTGGACCGCCATTGGCAAAGAGGACACTTGAATAAGGGGCTTGGGTATAGTGTACCCTTCGTTTACAAACCGACTTCCTACGCCCGCCATTGGTAATAGCAGCATACCATCATGCATTGGTGGATCTTCTTCTGCAAGAATTGCACGAAAAGTGTCTGACCAATATTGATACTCTTCAAGATCAGTAGGCGTCCCCCATTGCATAAAATGCTCTAACTCGTAAACTTGAACATTCAAACCATCTTCCATCATTGGCTTATAAGCCATACTGACATAATATTCATTACCAACCATTAACCTCTCATCAATACAACGTTTAAAATAAGTTTGCATCAATTCTCCAGTCTTAAAATAATAAGTACCAGATGATGCAAATTCATCCCTTGGTTGATCCGTATACGGCTGTTTTTCTTGTATATCTAGAGCGAATAATCCATCAGTCTTAACATACGCATAGTAATTACTCCAAAGTGTATGTGGATGAAAGCCTCGATAGCTAGGAATTACACCATCAGCATCAGTATCTATGACGAAATTCTTAAAGTTATTGTAGTCCCAATAACAAGTGAAATCACAATAGTTAACAATAACCGGTTCATTATTATCAATTTCTTTAAGAGACTGCATCACCGCATGAATAGGACCAAGGTTGTGTGGAGATATTGACACTATTACACAAGTAGGGCAAATACATTCTAGTGTCTCTTGCATTTTGTATTGCTTATTGGATAGGTGGCTTTCATTACAAATAAAAACAAACTCATCTTCAATAGAAAACATCTCAACTACATGTTGAATAATTGGCTTATCATCAACCAATATTAAAGGTTTTGGGAGTTGGTATCCTGCATCTTGAAAACGCTGACCAACCCCCGACATAGGAATAATTATTTTCATTTTTTTAAATACAAGTCAAATTCATCAATCTTAAAAGGATAATCAACAAATGTTATAGCCTTTACAATGGGCAATAAAGTTAAAATTAACAGCGGATAATTCTTAATGCTGCTGAGTAATCCGTACAAAATTTTATAGTGTCCTTCTATATTTCTCAGCATCCCAATCAGCTAAAAATGCAAGTTCACTATTATCTAGTAAATGTAAATCATCTGCATTACTTTGTATAATAATGTGCGCCTTCAAAACATCTTCAATATCTCTAGCCTTTCTTAGACTTTCTGCAACAAAGAAAATATTACCATCAAAAATAATAATTTTTGGATATTCAAAAAACTGGTCCTTATACCTATGAACAGAGTCAATATCATTTTCATCTTTAAGCTCTATAGCCTGGAACCCTCCGTAAACTAATTGATCTGGAAAGAACGGCTTACCGGTAATATTAACAATTTGATCAATAAGAATTTTATCATCACTCACATAAGATACAAGCTGCATATCAAATACAGTGTTTACAATGGTAGAAACTTTATTAGTTTTTTTATACTTATCTAATTTTATTTTTAAGTACCCCTCTAATTTATTCACAATATCCTCCTGTATCTCCAATAGATCATTTGTATTGTCTGCACTAACAATAAGTCCGTGATTTTTTAAAAAAACAACGTTTGGAGGGGTATTACTAGTTTCTAAAAATTTATCATATCCACGTTTGAGGTTGATGGCCAATGAAAATCCAGGAGTGTCATAATCAATCAATAAAGTGTTGGGAAATAAGTCATTAACAATATTATCAGCATTATTAGAGCAAAGAACGGCGTTTACAGCTAAAGGATGCGTATGCATTGTATACTTATAAAATAAAGCATGCATAAATACTTCAATAGATGCCTTGCTATCACTTTTAGTGGCTTTGTTGACTCTTTCTGTAATTAATTTTTCTCTAATATTTTTATCAACACCTAATAGAGATTGATCTTCTAAAATTTTAATGATTGATTTATTATCGACAATTGAGTAGCCGCTATCAATCTTCATATCAGATAATAAAAATCCACTCGCTTTAACCAATAAATCGCCATTAATTTTTACAGAGCTATTACCCCCTCCAGCCTGAACAAGATCGAATCTTTGTCCAACGTATCTAGATATTTCTACTAATTCAATAATTTCATGCATTATTAATACCAATACTTTATTAAAAAAATAACTTAGGTTTTATAAACCCAATACTTCAATCCTATAAAATTAATCACAACAGATGCCCCTGTGGCAACTAAAAATGCTATATGCACCAAATTAACACTGTAGTCGAGCACCAGTGAATTTAACACTACATTTATCCCAAGTGAGAATAGATATAAACTATAAAACTTTACCACCTCAACGACAGATTTCTCATGTTTTTCAAAAGTCCAATATTTGTTAGCAGTAAAACTAACTAAGGAACCAGTCAAAAACGATATTCCTTTTGCTAGAGAAAATGATAAAAAATCAATCAATACATAATAGGTGATAAAATCAACAAAAACTGCTCCAATTCCTGATATCGAAAATCTAAAAACCTCCCTACTTACCCCGCTCATTGTGAAGATGTACCAATCAATGTTGATTTAAAATTTTACTATGCATTTGCGCCACATATTGAGATGCTAACAATATCATAAATGGCTCCAAGGGTAGTCTATATCTTAATGATGCAATAAATATCATATGTAACACAGTAAAGTAACCAAACAATAAATATATAGGAATTAAGACCCGTATATATGAAAAATTATAAAAAACCGAAAAGATAAATAAGAAAAATACACCACCATAAGACAATACGGCAATCCATTTATAATAGCCCTTATTAAAAGAGGGTGCATTTGGAAATATATTGTAAAACCTTTTAAATTTAAGATACATTAAGTGAGCCGCTTTTTCTGGATATGTAACCATAAAATAAACAGCACGCTCTTTGAAGGCTTCGTTTATTTCTAATTCACTATATTGTGAATGGCTAAGCTGCTTAGTGAAATCCAACTCCCAATCAACACGCTGATCATTGCCACCAGTTTTATTATTTAAATTATTACCTAGATAAAGATTTTTTGCGCCAGTTGTTGTAAATGGAACAAATGCATCAAAAACAATGTAGTTCCTTACCCACCAAGGCGCTATAAAGAGGGAAAGTAAAATTATAGATGCAAGAAAAATGCCTGCTGCCCTCTTAATATTAAAATCATTAAATAAATAAAATATTGTCAAAATTATGGCTGGTGAAAATGACAATGTAGCCTTTGAATAAATCGATAAAGTAAATAAAAAAATAGTTAATATAAAATATTTGTCTAATTTAAAGCCATGATTACGCCATAGATATAAATAATAAAATGAGGCAATTAACAATGTAATAAATATATTTTCACTCAAAAGCAATCCTTGATAAAATACAAAGAATGGATAAAATAGCATAGTAAAAAGGGCGATATTGGCTGCCTTTTTATTATTAAAAATAATGAACAAGATCTTGCTAATCAATAATGCCTGAATAATCAATAACAATGACTGAAACACTCTGACAGAATAAATAAGGCCAATCTCATTTTGTGTTATGTCATAAAACAATGAATAAACTATGGCTGTCAATGGCATCTCCCACGCTCTACTTGAGCCAAAGGTCCAAAATTCACCAGTTTTAGATAGCGTGATCGCTTCACCTATAAACCTTTCCTCGTCACCAAAAGTCACGCCAACCGGGAAATATAAGAAATTAACGCATTGATAGAATACAAATGCAAGTACACATAAATATGTAGTATTTCTATTGTAAATACTTATCATGCGGCTATTTTTTAGAGAGAATATCATAACTCTCTCTGTGTTGTTTAACCATTGTATCTAGAATAAAGGCGCTAAACAGCGATAACACAGATATAAGCATCAAACCTGTTGATAGAATTGCAGACGGCACTTTGTTAATATACCCAGTTTGAACAAACTCCACGACAACTGGTGTGCCGATAACCATAGATAAAAAGAAGAAGAATAATGACATTACACCAAAAAAGTAAAGTGGCTTATAATCTTTAAAAACCCAAAAAATGGTTTTTATCACCCTGATACCATCGCTTATTGTATTTAACTTAGAATAACTCCCTTCAGGTCTATCTTTATATGATATTGGAACTTCTATTATTCTGTACTTTTTATCTAGGGCATGTAGAGTCATCTCTGTTTCAACCTCAAAACCATCGCTATTAATTGAAATCAGCTTTACAAATTCCTTATTAAATACTCTAAGTCCACTCATAATGTCCTTAAGGTCAGATCTGAATAAAAAATTAATTAGAGTCTTTACCAAATTATTTCCAAACCCATGAAGATTTCTTTTATTTTCAGCCTGATAAAACCCAGCACTATGTCTATCTCCAACGACCATATCAGCATACCCCTCAATAACTGGCTGCAACAATTGATCAATGCAATCAACAGGGTAGGTATCATCTCCATCAACCATGACATATATATCTGCATCAACCTGTTTGAACATCGCCCTAACAACACTACCCTTCCCTTGTCTAAACTCTTTTTTAACAATGGCATCGTGCTTATTAGACACTGCAACTGTATCATCTGTTGAATTGTTATCAAAAACATAAATATCGGCATTTGGCAACACCTTCCTAAAGTCATCAATCACCTTGCCTATAGTTAACTCTTCGTTAAAACAAGGGATTAGCACTGCTATTTTTAAATTTAAATCCATTTAATTTAATTAGATAAGTTAATAAAAAATACAATTCTGTATATCATTTTTGAAATATTACTAGGTTTTTTATGTGTAAAATTTAACATACTTCTCAATAGGTATAGAAAAAATGTCTAGAAAATTATTAATTTTATCTCTTTTATCGTTCGCCAACATACTTATTCTGGCAATAAGCATTAATATTTATTCAACAATATCTAATAGACCGGTACTATTTTTTGCTTCAGTTTCTTTAATAGTTTTTTTTTCAATATTCAATTATTTCATTTTTAAAAAATATTTTAAAAATGAATTTGACTCATTCGCAATTCTGATCAACACTATTTGTATTGCACTTATTTGTCTGATTTTTTCAGTATTTTCTCATGTGTTTATAGACCGATCATTATCGTATCATATTGCATTTTACGCCTCTCAAAATAAGTCTATAGATTTTAAAGATTTTAAAGATAAAACTGCAAAATTTGTTTTTGAAAAAAGAGAAAAGGATGCGGTATCTGCAGGATTCATTAGTAAAAATACAGATGGCACATACTCACCAACCCTAAAGGCAACTATTTTCACAAAATTTATGATGTTTTATGGCAACTTAACAAACTCATTGGATGATTACAATTTATTAAAGGGCCAAATGAAATGAGGGCATTAAAAGAGCGCTTAATTGAAAATTGGGTTTATATAATTGGAGTTATCTCTCTAGCTTACTTTATAGCTATCAGTCAATTCTATACTATCAACTATTATGTGCCAGATTTTTATGGCTACATGGCAATGATAACCAAAACTGGGAAGCCATTGCCCGTGGATGCCTTTTCGTCTCTTTTTGTAACAATATCGCCGCTAGCTTATGTATTTCCTTTTATATTAACAATAATGTCGCTGGTCTTTTTAACCCTCTCATTATTTCTTTTTAATTATGTATTTTATAAATTTAAAAAAATAGATCTTTTTGATAATATTGTTTTTTTAGTTGCATCATTCTCTTCAGGGTGTTGGTATTATTTTTATGGGAAGATATATTACGACTTTCCATATACCGCTCTTAGTTTTTCTTTAGCCCTATTGGCCCTATACTATCTATTGAATTCCAAAGAGAAAAAAGCCTATGATCTTGTCTGGCTTAGCTTTCCTTTAATTTTAGGATTTTGCCTTTCTTGGAAGGCGTACAACATCTTTCCTGTGGTTGGTCTTTTTCTTTTAATTATTATCAATAAGCACTACTCTAAGAAGTTTTTATTTAAAAATTGGGCTGTTAATTATTTAAAAATTGGCGCACTCTTCTTTGCAGGATATTTAATTGGAAATTTTTCCTTTCTCTATGCCCCGTTACAATCGATACAAGGAGTAAGAGGATACGGGGCCTCGCACAACTTCTTAGATCACTTGTTCTTAAACACTAGAACTGTCTGGGACCATGTAAATGTGTCATCTTTTGATATGGCAGTATTTGGCATCTTACCCCTATTTTTAATCTTGTTTATCCTGCCTCTGTTTGTAAAAAATAAATTATTTCTAGCTATAAGTATTTTTATGAGTACTTGCTATGGCATCTTTATCAGCTATTTCTCACCTGGTTACGTCTGGCATGGCTTCGCCTTCGGTCTATTTGTTTTAACATTCCTCCTATTCATTCTAATTGAAAGTGGCTCTATCAATGGAAAGAAAAGAATACTATTTAGATCCATTGTGGTTATTATTATCTTGCTTCAGTTTTTAAATAACTTCCTAAACTACATGCCAAAACAAATCGCATGGTTTAACACAACACAAGAGGCAATCTCTTTATTTGAAAATAATGCAGCAAAAATTAATCTAGATCTTTTAAACTTAACTAAAAAAATAAAAGGCAGTTTCCACATTGATGTAGCTATAAAAAATGAAGCATTTGTTAGAAAAATTGATATAGAGACTGATAAAAAAACGCTTCGGAGAAACGCCCTTGCAATGGCAGATTATAAGGGCTGGGAATTGCTAACAACTAAAAATAAACACTACAAAAAAGAAAACTTTCAAACCCAAATAGTAGTCGAGCCTTATTCATTTTATAGTATCCCATCGTTTGAATCTAAAATCCCAAAACAAAAGAATGTTACAATAATTGATTATAAGGAATATAGAATTGCTTATTTTAAGGTGCGCTAAGGCTAAGTTATATCAAAAATATCCGAAAATATATAATTCAAGTTAGTGGAATAATATTGAAATTCACATAAAACAAGTTAATAATTCAATCCATCGTCTCGACCAATAATCCTGGCTTTAATGTCATTTGGTACAGGTAAAATCCATTCTCACCTGAGGATACTGAGTAATTATTATAAGGAAAATAGATATTAGTATGGTTTTCCACTACAGGAGTTATATTGTAATTATCCAAAAACTCCTTAGCAAAGACTGTCGCACCTCCTGATAAATACGTATTAATATCCCTCCACTGAGATACTAGCAGACCCTTCTCAGGAAACTCTCTAGAAAAAACACCTTTATTAAATGAATTGACATCGATATTGTAAACATTTTTACTAGGGTAGGCAATCAGTGGAGATAACGTAAAACCATATGTGAAGATGTTTTTAACATCATAACTTTTAATCAATTCAAAATCAAAATTACTAGATTTGCTTTGAATTAAGGATATGTTGCTTTGTACTGACAATCCTGACACAACCATAACAACCGCTACAATTAAGTTATTTGCCAACTTAATTTGCTTCAATATGAAAAACAATAACAATGCAACAATAGGCGTCCACATCAACATATGTCGAGTTTGATCCATTACGATTCTCTCCATAGCGTGAAGAAACATCCATTCAAATATCAAAAGAAATATAAATAGTGTTAAATAAAATTCTATCTTTCGATCTTTTTTATAAAAGAATAAAATAATAGAAACAATAAAAATTATTCCAACAAATAAAATCGTAAAATTAATATCTGTAACTAAACCTGCGATAGATGAGGCCACTGAAATAACAAACTGCTCTGGAAAATACATCAAACTTTGCAAGCTAAAATCATCTGGAGGACTAACACCTCTCAATCCATTTAAAGGCTTAAGAAAGACAACTGAAATTGGAATTGCCATCACTAAAAATATAGCAAAACCCTTATAGAAAAGCCGAATAATATTCGTTATGCTGTGCAGTTTGTGTTTAATCAAATACACTGCAAAATACAGTGGTAATAGTAATAATATTAGATAGTTAAATAAAAACAATACTCCGTGTAAAAAATAAAAAATCATAGGATTTATTCGCCCTCTCAAATGATGTACAAACCATATTAGGGATAAAATTAAAGTTGTAACCGTTACTGAGTAAGGGCTAGAATGATGTGCATACAATACAGAATTATATGAAAATGCTAAAATTGCTATAGGAAATAACATATGTACTGAAAAAGTCCTACCATTAACAATGAACAATAAATAGAGTAATAATGGCAAACTTATACTTGAGAAAAAAGCAGAAAAATATCTAGATTTTCGTATTTTTTCTAGGTAACTATCACTCTCATCAATAACTAATGGGTAAAACAAATACTGGCCAATTGGGTAGGTCCATGTATGGCCTAAATATACTGGATACCAAAAACTATCAAGCAGTCCATCTTTCAATCCTTCAGAGCTTACTTTAATATTTGCCTTTAAGATGCCATCGTCATATTTAACGACCTGCCTGTCATCACTAGATAGAGAATGGTGTAATGCCACTACACCGACATCGTCATACTCTGTATAAACTTCTTCAATATTATAAAATCTAAGAAAAATCCCTGCCAGAATGATCAGAAACAGTGAGCTAAATAATAGAACTCTACTTGTAATCATTAGCCATAAAACTACTTTTTAAGAAATCATAATACTTATTGGTATAGTTTCCAATAGAATATTTATTTGATAATGCTAATGACATGTTTGAAAAATTTCTATAT
>Ga0233440_1001308_pt1 | contig 23378 bp, 37 predicted proteins | sample SI_123_September_5_FD_182791 | JGI IMG/M metagenome (GOLD analysis project Ga0233440, IMG submission 182791) | Seawater microbial communities from Saanich Inlet, British Columbia, Canada - SI_123_September2016_120_MG | ecosystem: Environmental > Aquatic > Marine > Inlet | place: Canada: British... | reverse complement strand
GCCTCGGTGTCGAGTTGAAGGCCGAATACTTCCGCCAAGCGGCCATCAACGCAGACATGAGCATCGAGCGCAACCACAAGCAGCAAGCGCTGCTTTGAGTCCGACAAGAAACCCTTGACCTGGAGTAACAATGCCGAACCAAGACATGACCGTGGTCTACATCGCAGGACCGTACCGAGGCAAAGACGCATGGGAGGTCGAACAGAACATCAGGCTTGTTGAGGAGACGGCTTTTCTGCTCGCCACCAACGGCTTCGTCCCGCTGAGCGTCCACACGATGTATCGGTATTTCAACGGGACGTTGACAGACACGTTCTGGTTGGACGCGACGATGGAACTGATGCGGCGGTGTGATGCCGTGGTGATGGTTGGCGACTTCATGGGATCGGACGGGAGCGTAGGCGAGATGGCCGAGGCGGGTCGTCTCGGGATCCCGGTCTTCGAGTCCGTCTATGCCTTCGTCAAGGACAGGAAGCCATGACCGATCTTGACCACTTCGCCGCCGCCGCGTTGACTGGGCTGTTGGCGAACATGCCCAATGGCGCATTCGAAGTCAGCGACTTTGCTGGCAGCATCTACGACATCGCGGAAGCGATGGTGGCAGAACGGGTCCGGCGACTGAAACTGAACCAGATGGACATCTTCGACAAGACCGAACCAAACCGGAAATAACCGTTGCATCACCATACGCACCATGCTAACGTTCAACCACGAACCAAACACCAAGGAACACCATGAGCACACCGTATCAGGAAGACTGGAACCAAGACCCGAAGCCGGCAGCAACGGAGCCCGACGCCGTCAACTTCAAGGTTGCTGACCCGGACGAGACCGACGCCCAGCTCTCCGAGTTGGAGACCATGGTCCGCATCGCCCAGTCCATGGGGCGGGACCGGGAGCATGGCCGGTTGACCGAACGGGCGAAACAGATCGGGCAACAGATCGGGTCGAAGTTCAACTCAAAGGGCGACTCCAAGGCGTTCTACGCATGGGGTCAGGGTGGGTCACGCATCGAAGGCCCCACCGTCAACCTGATCGAAGCGCTCGCAGGGGAGTGGGGCTGCCTGTCCACGCGAATCGACGTGAAGGGCTTTGCTGGCAACGATGTCGAACTCTCGATCGCCGTCGCGGACTTGGTCACCATGACGTTCGATCGCCGCCCGTTCGTTTTCACCGTGGCGCCGCCGCCGGCCAAGTTCGCGAAGAAGCAAGATCAAGCACAGCGCTGGCGGACGATGCAGATGCAGTCCGGCATCAGCAAGGCGAAGCGTACCGCGCTCCAACACGTGCTGCCGGAGTGGTACGTCAGTGCTGCATTCGACGCCGCCAAGGCTGTGGCTTCGGCCGAGATCTTGATCCGCACCGACGAGAACAACAACCGGTACACCGTCACCCTGACCGAAGCCGCAGACGACGCGATCCAGTACTACACCAGCAAGATCAAGGTGACGATCGAGCAGCTCGAAGACTACATCGGTGCGGATCATTCCAAGTGGACCGTGAGCGACCTCCTGAACCTGCGTGGCCTGGCCGAGCGGTTGCGCGCCGGTACTGAGACCGTGGACGGCGTCTTCGACACCGAGACCGTCACCACCAGGGCGACCAAGGGCAAGACGACCAAGGCCAAGAAAGCGAAGAAGAAGCCGGCCCAACCCGCCGAGGGCCTCGCAGCGCTCAGCCACACGCCGGCCGAAACGGTAGACGATAGCGGTGACGAGACGGTCGAGTCCGTGCTCGACCCGGAAACCGGTGAGGTCATCGAGGAACCGGCGGGCGAGGTGGCGGTCGAAGACTTCGCGCTCAACACCGGTTCGCCGGTACCGTAGCGCGCTGGTGGCCTGCGATCATGGTTGTTGAAAAGAAAATACACTCCCCGTGCATTTTCTGCTTGCAATGCTTACGCGGTGTGCGTATAACTATACCCGTGAGCAGGACAAACCACCACGGAGCAAGCAAGATGAACGGCAACGACAAACGACATGAGGCAAAATACTACCACGGAACGACCGCATGGAGCGCCTGCCTACTCCGGGGGCAGGAAGCGATCGACTACGCGATCAGTCACCGCTGTGATGTCGACCTATACAACGAGTGCGCCTTCGTATCGCTCAACCCGATCAATGTCGCGTTGCTTCTCGACGCAGTCGTGCCGAACCATAACTCCAGCACTGAGGTCTGGAACGCGGTCGCCGACGCTCGCGCAAACGCATTCAACCGAATTACGTGCTGCCCCGATGACATCGACGCCCGGCTGATCGACGCGGGGGTCCCTGCGCAGCATGTGGCGGCGAAAGCGAGCCAACCTTAGGAAGGTTCGCGAGTAGGTGACGAACCGGTGCGCCGGGCCCGACCCGGTCAACGAAACCGCCGGTTCGTTCTGCTACCAACACACCAGGAGGATCCAATGATTAAGCAACTCAGAATCACAAACATGGGCCCGCACGAGGACAGGGTACTGAACTTCCCAGCCGGCGGATTCACCACGATCTCCGGCCCGTCCGAATGCGGCAAGTCGCTGACCATGGCGGCGGTGGCGTTCGCGCTGTGGGGCAAGGACGAGAACCACAACCCGTTCTCGGTCGAGCGCATCCGTAAAGGATGTAAGTTCTGCGAGGTCGCATTGACCACCACGAGCGGTACTGTGTTCACCCGCAAGATGAACGTGAAGCGGAAGCATACGAGGATGGTCACCGATGCCAGCGGCCCGGTCGGCTACCCGACCGACAAGAAGTTCGCGGAACGTCTCGCAGTGCTCGGCGTCGAGATCGACCTGCTCCATCTGGTCATGTTTCCGATGTCGTGGATGGAGGACATCCAGGGCGAGGGTGGGGGCCGCCCGCTTCGGGACAAGCTGCTTCGCATCCTGCCACCCGTCGACATCCGTGACGAGATCGGTGAGGTGATGGCCGAAAGCGGGCATGAACTGAACGAGTCCGACCCGCTCGACGAGTCCACGGCCAAGGTGAAACGGCACGACCAGTTCGTCAGCGTCGAACAACTCAAGGGGCGGCTCCAAGGCATGCGTGAGCTGCTCGCCAAACTCACCGCCGACGCCGACGCGCCGTTGCCATCTTACGACGCCTCAGCAGCTGAGGCGTACACCGAAGCCGCTGAGGCATGGCGCGCCTACGATGAGGCATACCGGGCATGGGAGAACGCCGAATCGCACGAGGCCGACTACAAGATCTCGATGCACAACTGGCGAGCGGACATCGACGAGCTTGGTGACGAGCCGCCCGTTCCTGACGCCAATGACGCAGCAGCCGGACGTGACGCCTACAACGGCACCACGACGGCGCTCCGTATCGCCAGGCAGCGGCTTGACGCTGCCGAAGCGGACGTGATCGCGAAGGCGAACATGACTCGTGAGGGTGATCCGCTGGTCGTCACCGCCCGCATGGCGCTGGACGGTGCGACATCCGATCTGGAAAAGATCGAGGTCAAACTGACCGATGCACGCGCCGCCGGTGACACGTGCCCGACATGTGGCCGCGATGGGTGGGAGGCAGCGGCAGACACCGTCACGGATCTCATAGCGCAACGTGACGTCATTGTGGACGGCAAGGAACTCGCCGCGAAGGCGCTCATCAATGCACGACGTTCCGCCACGTCCAGTATCAATCGCGCCATCGACGAGGCCAAGACTGAGAAATCCGGCGCACGGATGGCCAAGGAAGATGCAGTCAAGGCGCATGACGCCGCGGCGATCGAGTTGAACAGGCTCGACGGGATGCTGACCGCGCACGCCAACTGGAAAGACCGGCGCGTTAGGATCGGCAACGAGCCCACACCGGTGGACATGAGCGCCGTTGCTCCGGTTCGCCCATCGTTCGACCGGCCACAGGCCGAGAAGCTCCTCGCGCTAAGGGCCGACAGGGACGCGTACACCGCCGCAGTTTCCAAGGCCGCGCACCGCACAAAGGATCTCACCGACCTCGAAAAGAGCGTGCTTGACGCGACACAATGGCTCGCCGATGCCGAAGCGGAATGGAAGCGCCGCGACGCGTTGGTCGACGCGGTTCGTATCGCGCCCGGACGTGCGGCTTCGAAGCAGCTCGCGGTCATGGGCGACATGGGCCCGGTCTGTGTCGAGTTCCGAGACAAGCCGGCGGTGGCGATCAGCGTGGGCGGGTTCCCATGGGACGTGCTTTCCACCGGGAAACAGGTCGTTGGCGATGCGTGGTTCAGAGCAGGCATCCGGCGCGCCTTCGGGGCCAAAAATGGATGGTCGGCGCCATGGCTCCCGATCTTCATCGACCGCACCCAGGACGTGAAGGGCCAGCCGCTCCCGGCCATTGATAGTCCGGTGGTGCTCCTCCACACGACAGACACGCCAACGTTGACGGTGAGGGCTACCAATGGGTAGGGTCAAAACCATCCATCGGGACAGGCGTAGCAAGTCCGAACTGCCCGTGTGCAACTACTGCGGCAAGACGGGCAAAATGACCACCAAGGTGGTCATCCACAAGTACGACCGCAACACCCTGGCGCATACCACGTTCACGGTGTGCGCAGACAAGCCGTGTGGTGGGTACCTCCAGATGGCATACGAGGGATGAACATGGCTGAACCAAACCCATCGGCGCGCTACGTCGTCGTTACCAACATGTACCACGGCACCGAAGATGAACCCGTCGCAGTCGCCGACAACGAGGCCGACGCGCTGGAAGTGCTGAAGCGTGAAGGGACAAAACTCGGTCTCGAACCGGTGCCCGGGTACAGCTGGGGGTGGATCGCAGACAAAGGCGCCAAGCGTGCGTCGATCTGGTGCATCCCATCGGCCGAAGCGTATCTGGAGAAGTGACATGAACCCACTTCCGCAAGGTGATGATACCGCTATGACCGACATCGAACGCCTTCAACGGCTTTGCCTCGACGACGTGCCTCACCTGTCACACCCATGGCGGCGGTCTGAATGGACCTATGCCACCAATGGCCGATCGGTGATCGCGGTCAAGCGCCACTTCAACGAAGTGCCGGACGAGCCTCCTGAGCCGCAACACGATACGATCGGCCGCGTCCTCGTGGATTGCGAGGCCCACCTTGCGAAGCCGACGTCAGTCACCGTCAGCCGTGAGACTCTCTACACGTGGGCCAACACCAGCGCCGTCTGTACCTGCGTCGAATGCAAAGACTGCGGCGGTGGCGGGGTTGTTGAATGTGAATACTGCGCCTCAGAAAACACATGTGATCACTGTGACGGGCGCGGGGTGATGCACATGGACCCGTGCGAGATTCACGACGCCAGTCGTAGGTACATCGCGTGGGATCGCTGCGTCTTTTCGCCTTCCGTCGTCAACACCGCCCTGGCAATTTTCCAAGGAGATACCATCACTATCGCGCGTGGCGGCAAGGACTGGGTCGGGCCGCGGATCATCATGGCGTCTGGAAACTGGATCGGAATGACACTGGGACTGAAATCCAACCTCGACGACGATGTCATTGCACAACGGTTGGAAACGCTTCTGGAACAGCCATGACCTACGAACACGGCGAGTACATGGACCTCGAGACCGAGCACGGCGACAGCTACGACTCGGAGTACATCGTGCGCGGCCACGTCACGCCGGACGAGCACGCCGAAGCGGTACGGGTGTTCTGGGATGAGACGTACGGGGAAGACCCGCCCGAGACAGACCCACCTCGGCGTCGGTGGGCCCGGTGGTCGGCAATGGGGACGCTCACACGAAACGATGGCTGGCGCGAGCTCTCGCTGTACTGCGAGCCAGGCCGCGGCCGGTTCCCGGTCACCGTGGCAGAACATGCCGGAGAACAGGATCGTCGCATCGCCCGCAAACGGCGGGTCATTGACGGAGAAGAGGCTGTCAAGGAGCGCTGGCCGGACGCCTACGAGATCAAGGTCTCGTCTGGGACCGAGGACACCGGATGGCATTCGCGGTTCCGACTGCCGTTCCTGAAGCATCCGGTCAGGTGGGACGCGGTCGGTCAGCACAGAGTGTTTGTCACACTACTCGACCAAGAAGAGTTCGAGGCCCGCCGATACAACAAACAGAACGCGCCCCCATCGCCAGCGGGGGCGGACGTGTGTGGCGGTAGCTCCGCCGAGTCAGCCACGTCAACATAGGTGCTGGCCGCTGGGCCCTAGGCAACGTGGGCCCGGCTTTCCCACTTGCAATTCTACGCGCGCCGCGTATACTACGCCAACCAGGAGGACTCATGTTGAAGGTTTACGGAGCCAGTGACGACCTGATCGAGATCGAAGGCGCTGACCTTGACGGTTTCCCGGACGAACCTGTCCTGACCGGGACGACGGGCAAGGGCAAGGGCAGTGAAGAACTCGGCACGTGTGCCGAAGACGACGTGATGGGCGTCGTCGAGGTCGGGACGAAAGAGACCGGCGGCTGCCGCATCCGTGCGATGTACACGGTATGCCTCCCGTTCAATCCAGGTGTCTGGGCCCTGTCGGTCGAGCAACTCGAAGAGGAGACACCGTTGATGTGGCCGGTACGTGTCGTCGAACAGCACCAATACTCGGTCGCCGTCGAAGTCGACGTGCCTGACGGCGTGCCGGTTCGTGCGTTCATGGCGAAGATCGGCAAGGACGAGGTTATGGGGAATGACTGACGAAGAAACGATCACGATCGAAGGCTACGAGGTCGAAGACTGGACAACTGCGTCGAAACGCATGTTCAATCATGGACACGATGGCGTATACCTCCCGACCAGCATGATCGATGAGGGTCGGATCACGATCCAAGACAACGGCGACGTCACAATGCCGCTCTGGCTCGCCGAAAGCGAGGGGCTCGTCTCCGGCGGTACCCGCGTCGGGATCCCGTTGAAGCGCCAGCGGTTGCCGGACATGCCGGAACAGACCGTGTCGGACGAGAGCCTACTGTTTGCTGCTCGGCAGATGGGCGAGTTCAGCGCGCTCGTGTGGCACGCAGTGGACGACAACGTGCTCTGTGAGGACGGGCGGGTCGTGGCGGTATGCGAGAGCAAGGAGATGGCAGCGATCGTTGCGATGACGCCAAGAACGGTCACCGCACTGATCAGCGACTTGACCACGCTCCGCGCCTGGGCCGCCGAAGCCCAGAAGCGCGCCGAGCGCAAAGGGACGAGGAGGGGATAATGAGCATCATCGTCAACGACGAAGGCAACACGAGCGTCAAGTACGGGACCGGTGTCGTGCTGCGGCTGTACGCGCCGGCCGAAAACACGTCCAACTCCATGGCGTACTGGAACGGAAAGGGCGCCATCTTCGTCGAGTCGATCTACGACCGCGAGGCAGAAGGCGTCACGCTGCTCGGCAGGACCGACGCGGACACCGCCCGCAAGGTGTACGAGATTCTCCTGCAACGACTCTCATGCCCGGCTCCGAATGTCATCATCAGGGTCGCCGACCTCGTCAAGATCGCGGGTGGGCGTACCGAGGAGAAGTCCTGTGAGCAAGACCAAGATTGAATGGGCCGAGCACACCTGGAACACCGTCACCGGGTGCACCAAGATCAGCGCCGGCTGCAAGCACTGCTACGCCGAGACGATGACCCGCCGGCTCCAGGCCATGGGCCAGGGGAAGTACGCCGCCGGCTTCGGCGAGGTCCGGTGTCATCCGCAGTCGCTCGAAGAACCGCTGCGGCGCCGGAAGCCAACGACCTACTTTGTCAACTCGATGTCCGACACGTTCCACCAGGACGTGCCCGACGAGTTCATCGCGGACATCTGGCGAGTCATGGGCCGAGGCCACCAGCACCGATTCTTGGTCCTGACCAAACGGTCCGAACGGATGGCCGAATGGCTGTCGGGTCGGCTCGGATTCCTCCCCAACGTCTGGCTCGGTGTGACGGTCGAGAACAAGGACGCGCTGCCGCGAGTTGCCGACCTCATGCGGTGCCCGGCGGCGGGCCGATTCGTCAGCTGCGAGCCGTTGCTCGGTCCGATCGACTTCCCCGGTGACTGGTGGTGCCGGACCTGTGGCTACCTGGACGGCTTTCGCGTCAACCACGACGAGACATGTGACATCTGCGGACGCGAGGTCCACGTGGACTCGATCCTGGGCGTCGGTAGGGACGAGGCCCGTGGCATCGACGCGCTGGTCGCCGGCGCCGAGACCGGACCCAAGGCCCGGCCCTGTGACATCGAATGGGCCCAAGATCTCCGAGACCAGGCGACCGACGCCGGCGTGCCCTTCATGTGGAAAAAATGGGCCGACGGAACCCGCGAGCTCGACGGCCGCGTCTGGGACGAGACGCCGTGGGGGGACGACGCATGAAAGAGCACCCATTCCTCTTCAAAGCCCCCATGGTCCGCGCTCTGCTTGCAGGCACGAAAACGCAGACCCGGAGGATCGTCACGTCGCGTAATTCGGTGGTCGAAGACGGCACGCCATGGGCTCAGTTGGACCTGTCGCGCGCCACGGTCGAGACGGGTAGTGAGGCCTGTCTCCACGTCCCGCACGTCAACGGGTATACGTGGCACCGTGTCCGGTGTCGCGTGGCCGTCGGGGACCATCTCTGGGGTCGCGAGACGTGGTGCGTCTCCAACTTCTACGACGGGGTCAAACCGAGCGAGCTTCCGGGAGATGGACCAGGCCCCGGAATGGGTGTCGCGTATCCGGCGACGGACCGGCACGAGGGACTGCGCAAGCGACCGGCAATCCACATGCCGCGGCGGTTCTCACGCATCTTGCGCGAGGTGACAGAGGTCCGGGCGCAGCGGGTGCAGGACATCAGCGAGGAAGACGCCATTGCCGAAGGTGTCAGGGCGGTCACAAAGGACGGAAAACTCACCAAATACTGCATCTACGATCGGCACGACCACTCCTCGACACCATGGGCGGACATGCCTCGCATGGCAATTGCGGCCTTCCGAGTGTTGTGGGACTCAATCAACGCCGAGCGAGATCCATGGCCCGATAACCCGTTGGTCTGGGCCTACACGTTCAGGAGGTTGGAGCAATGACATGGCACCGAAGCGAGGCCGCGCGCCCGACCCGCCATCCCGACCCGCTAAGACGGTGGGAGGGCAAGGTGGCGGTCGTCCTGTTCGTCCTGGCAGCCATCGCCGGCGCCGCCCTGCTGTTTGTTGTCTGCACCGGCAACGCTTACTCCGCGCCGCCCTGGTGCGAGCACGAAGAACAGGCCGAGACCTACCGGATCGAGCCCGACGCCTGGGAACGGCTGCTCATCGAGCGGGCCCTGCAATGTCCGAACGGCCGGCGCCGCTACAAAGACCCCTGGCTCCTCCTTGACGTCCTCCGGTACGAGGCGCGCCCGGACGTCCGAGTCCCGGCCCGCTGGCGAGGCATGACGCTTGCGGCGGCCTGCAATGAGTCCGGCTACCACCACGGGCCCAAGGGTGACGAGGGCAAATCGTGGGGATTTACCCAGCTCCGCCGCGTCCACCACAAGCGGTGCGGACTGTCGGCAGCCCAGGCGATGGATCCAAGGGCGAATGCTCAGTGCTGGCTGCTCCGGATTCGAGCAACGTACGACTGGAAGCCAACGCGCAAGATGTGCCCGTCACCGGAACCCCGTTGGCGCTTGGCCTGGATGTGGATCGCCAAGGGCAATATCGCCATCAGTCCCCACCGCAGATGTAAGAGGAACTGGAACAAGGGTCACATGGGGCGGCTTCAGAAATGGCGCCGCGAGATGTGGGATCCGCTGACGCTGCCGCCGCATCGGGGCGAGTTTGGGAGTGATGAGCCATGAAGGGTATGCGAGCAGCTCAACGTGCTCTTGCCCGTGCGGTCCAGCGTGACGCTGGCGGCCACCATTACTACGACGCGCTCCAAGTCGTGATCGACGTCTGGGACGAGGCCAAGAAAGAGGCCATGGCAACGGGACAGTCGATGGCAACTATCGTTCGGAAACTGGCCTTCAAGCGAATCTGGCCGGATGACCGCTTCATCTGGAGAGAGAAACCACACCAAAGGTTCAGACAATGAGCAAAATCACCCTCCCCAGCCCCGCCGAAGCGGCCCGCAAGACCGGCCTTCCACCACGCCGAATCGGCGACTGGTTCGCGGGACGGCGCAACCCGCGCGTCGTCGAGCTGGTCCCGATCTTCGAGGCGTACCCCTACCTCCGTCGTCGTGGGTGGGCTGTGATCCAGTTGCTGGTTGAGCGGTATCAGGCGCGCAATCCGTAAAATGCACCGTGGGTGTATTTTGTTCTTGCAATACTTACGCATTGTGCGTACTATCTACTTGTGAGCAGGAAGAACCACCAAGGAGACGACGAGATGACCGAGCCCAATGTAATCGCCAGGCGAGCAACGGCAGACGGTAAACATGTTTGTCTATGGTCAGATGGTTATCTCACATGGGCATTGGGCTTTTTCATCAAAGGGGCTGCCAAGCCCCGCACCGAAGCTGGGCGTGATCTGGCCACTCGGGCCGGCTGGCTTGTCCTTGGTGACGTCGAGCTGTACGAAGCATCTGAGATCACCAATCTCGTCAAGGCCGCCCGGTGGACTGCGAGTCGAGACGGACTGCCCGGCACCATGCGTCAGCGCTTCACCCAGATAACGAATAACCAGCCTGCGTTGAAGCCACACTGGCAGGTCATACAGACCAACCGTGACGGGAAGCCGACCGTCCGTGCTTGGATTCTGCCCCGCCTTGGCCAGTGGGCCGGTCTGACTCTATGGGACGAACCACATCATGGATCTCGGTACCATCTGCTAAGACGTGTCCAGGGCTCTCAAAACACCTACGGCAGTACCGGATTCGCATTCAACTCGATCCGTGACGCTGTCTCTCACCTCAAGGAGCTGTCCCCATGAGCCGCACCTACCACCGCGGAGACGATATGCTGAAAGTAAGCCACGGCATAAGTTCGATAGAGGGTCGCTGCATGTCTTGTGGAAATCCACCACCAGGATCTGAACCGCTCGGGCGTATCCCGATTGTGGTTGTGCATGGTGGTATGGACGGGTCAGGGACCATGTCTCGCATTCGTCTCTGCATCAAGTGTGCAAACACCATTGGGTCTGATCTGTGCGTGTGCGCAGGTGAGGCCACAAGACGCGACAAGGCACCAACAAAGCGGCGTAGCACGTCCGAACATGAACGGCGAGGAGACGAGTAGCATGGCCACCACCACCACCACCACCACCACCACCACCACCACCACCACCACCAAACAACTCGCAGGCATCAGGGACTGGATGACAATCCACGCGCCCGACTTCGATACCGCCACGGAACTGACCGAAGCGGCGGCCGACACGTTCGGTGTGTGGAACTGGCTCGATGAGCCCGACCACGCCATCTGGGATCTCGCGCTCGACGCCATGGAGGCCTGCTGATGCCCACCACCAACACCGTAACGATCAAGTTCAGCTACGTCGACAGCGACCTGACCCACTGCGAAGGGTCATGGACCGGCGACAAGACTGCCGCTCTCAGCGCCGGGGTCGATGCGGTCGACGCCTCGGTCCACTCCAACGGCGGCTGGACCTACTACGCCGACGAGACATGTAGCTACTGGCACGTGCCGGACGACGAAATGCGCCGTCTCGGGGCGGCACTGCTCGCCGGTCACAAGCTTTCGGCGTGCTACGATCTCTGGTGCTCCGACAACAGCAACGTCGAGGAACTCCCCGGCTGGGACGAGTAGCCATGAGCCGCACCTACCACCACACGCGAGCAGAGACCGCCAGGAAGCGCCGAGCCATGCGCGGCGCCTGCAAGATCATCAAAGCCGCATGGTCGGACACGTATATGCGGTGGAACTTTGGCGGTTCCATGCGGTCACAACGGCGACCTTCACGCGTCGTTAACACCAGGGCCCGAACGGTCGTAAACGAGTTCCGCGCCCACATACGTAAACTCGACGGCGACGAGTGGTGGGATGCTGTGACCGATGTCAGGGCTTGGATGCCAAGAAGGGGGATGAGATGAACAACACCGACGACCCGCGATACCTCAACCCACTAGACCTCCTACAACGCGCACAGACTCTCATGGGAAAGGGTAACGCCACAGGGTACCGATACGCATGCCTGTCGATCCGCTTCGCGATCGAGAGAATGGTGCTAAATGACTTCGACTCAGGCCCCATAGCAGATGCAGGCCTAGTTCTCGGAGACGTGTCGTACCTCTCCGGTCTTGCCGACGCGCGCCGACCCATCTCAGATGCCCACCGCGAGATGCTTCGATCCCGCCTCACCCGCTGCATCGCCAAGATCGACAACACATGAACACGAAACCTCGCGGCCTGGACTGTGAAGGTGGGGGGCGAGGGCTCACAATTTCGGATCGGTACCTGACCAGGCCTGCCGATCCTCTTTTTTCTCACATGGAGCATGAATGGCTGCCAAACGGCTCGGCGGCATCTACAAGACGCCCGCAATCAAGGACATCCAGGTTGAGTTGGACTCAGCCCTGGAACTGCTCGCCGAGATGCGCGCCGCGGAATGTGAAGCCGCTCGCATGTCCCGAACACCAAACCGGCTCGCGCTGACCCAGCGCATCCTGCACAACAACCCCGACCTCGCCAAACTGAAGGGCAGGCTATGGGAACAAGGACCGGAATGGGAACTGACCGGCGATACGTCTGACTCCCGCAAGCGCATCGGCCCAGACGCCCGCGCCTTTCGGCACATCGGCCCAATCAACCACCTCACGGAGGAAGACGATGAGTAACTGGCACGATTTCATTCCGATGGACCCGGTATTCGTTCGCAACGCAGATCCGCTGCCACCACCACCCGACATGAACGATTTCATGACCAGGGACCGAGAACGGGTAGGAAAGATCGTCAGGTCGAAGCGCTGGATCATTGATATCCTGAAGACCAGCCTGACCCCTGACCAGCGCCTCGTGGTCAAGGCCGTCGCTGACTACGGCGCGTCCTACGTCAGCCGTCATGGATTCATCCCACGGCACCAAGTCAACGCGCTCGTCGCTGGACGTGGCACGCTTACACCAGACCAGCGGTCTCTGCTCTTCTGGATGGTTCGTGCTGCCCGGGAGGCGGCGCATGCGCGTACCGCGGACAAACCGGTTCCGTTGTTCGAGGACAGGGTGCCGGTATGATGACCCTCACTGACATCCAAACCGCGCTCTTGTTCGTGTTTGGCAGCGATCCACCGACACAGCCCGAACTGTACGGTGCAGACTTTGACGACCTCGACGTGCTCGCATGGTTCGCCAACTTGCACACATTCTGGCTCGACGAAATGAACCGCGATGCATGCGCGAACGAGACACCAACCACAGACGTTGTCATGCACACCTGCTTTGTTCGGAACCTGAACGAGACAATCGACGCGCAGTATTGGGAGGCCCGCATGAAACCGATCGCGGTCTACCCGACTGACCCGAAGTACTTTGGATAGCGTGGCTTGGTAGCTACCGCACCCCAGGCACCTGATAGACCAGCACAACGAGCCCAGCCCCAACCACCGCACCCACAACGCCCCACAAGACCGGATGCTTCCACCACGCACGACGCGGCGGCTCAATCGTGGCAGCCTTGGCCAGTTGAACAGACAACGCGTCGGCTCGGTCACGCTCGATGCGTCGGAGCTGCTCACACGTATCGAGCAGGAGCGCTGCTTTTGCCGCCTCTGCGCCACGTTCGACCTGGCACGCTGGCAACTCCACCTTGGCGCACTTGATGGCACGTAGGGCCATAGGACGCGGCACGAGCAGCCCCTCATAGGGGCAGGGCTGGTCTTTGGCCACCTCGACGGGTTTGGGTGCCTCTGCCCGTGCGAGCCCGGAAAGGGCCCATACAACCACGATGGCGACGGCGACTGCCCTACTCACCATCACTGTCCTTGCCGCCCAGTCCGTAGACCTCGGCGAATGCATCGGCAAGACCGCCGGGGCGGTCGGTGTCAACGCGTGTCCGCTCCCATACCCCAAGAATCCTGAGTCGATCCGCTTCATACTGCTCGTGGATCTCGTTTGCCTGTGTCTGGGCGACGTCACGTACTGCTTCGGCCTTGCGTCGTGCCTCGGCCTCAGTGTTGGCGCGCTTGGCCTCGATCTCGGCAGCCTTGGTCGCGGACAGCCGAAGACCGCGCTCTCGCCGCCACAGCGACCAGAGGATGGCAACAGCCGCCACAAGGAGTGCGCCGGCACCAATCAGCCAGCCGGTCACTTCTTCACGCCTAGTGCTCGCTTCGCGCGAGCCTTCAACACACCCACGATCCACGTCGCAAAGCCGCCACCTGCGATCCCAGCGGTCAGCCCCCAAGGGACTCCATCGAGGAGGTAGCCCGTCACGGTCCCAACGACGACGGAGACGGCCTGAAGCACACCTGTCAACCACCATGGTTGAGTTTTCTCTTGTTTCTTCGCCCATGCATCGAGGAAGCGCCGAGGGATGTCCGTGAGGACGAACGCGACCACACCAGCAATCAGCGCCCAGAGGGCCAGGTCTTCAAAGCTGATTTCTTTCATGAACTCGTCAACCACCGGATCCCCCTTGAACCGCCTTATGGGTCATGCCGCACACGACCTCTTGTTCTTTCACCCGCTCTCGGAGCTCGTTGTGCTTCTCCCAGAGATCACGCCGAGAGCCCTTCGCGGAGACGGACTCGACCGACATCGCATCCAGCTTGTGATTTACGAGCTCGAGCGCTCCGTCCGTCCTCTGGAGCCGAGAAGATAGATACCAAACGATCCCGAGCACAGAGACCACGACCGACGTGACCGACGTCAGGATCGACGCCCATGGGACCCCGCTGTCCTTCGCTTCGATGACCTCATTCACGATCTGGACAATTTCCTCTGGAGTCATGCCGCCACCTTCGCTATGTCGCAGACACGGTCGAGGTCAACCCCGAGAGTGTCCCATTTTCCGCCGAGGACCTCCGCGTGATGGACGAGCCCCCGGAGCTTGTGCGCCTTGCTCCGCTTGACACGCCCCAGGCGCCGAGGGCTCTCGCTCACCGGCGCCTCGAGGGTCAGGCCGAAATGGTCACTGAGCCCGCGAGCAAGCGCCGCGAGGGCCTCGACCTGCACGGAGTGCATGCCAAGAAACGGCTTCGGAGCCCAACCGCCAACGCGCCATTGACGAGCACCGTCCGCGTTCAGGACCGGACGGAATGGGCGGCCGAGCTTCTCCAGTTTGCGGCTCCACTTCTTCGATACAGGACAGTTCATGTCGACGGACCATGATGCCTTGTTGACCTTCGTGATCCCGGAATGCACCGCGTAGTACGCCAAGTCGCGGAGCTGATAGATCGTGCCATCCCAGTTGATCACGAAATGAGAGGACAGCCCGCGCTTGCGCAAGATCGACCACGTCGAACGTGCAGACAGCGTCACGTCCCAGTGGACGAGCAGCATGCCGGCAGGCTTGCGCAAGGAGAACCGTGGGCCGCGTCGCGGCGGGAGATGGAGGGATGAAGTTTCTCCCGGCGTCACGACGCGGTCCCACGGTATCTCAAACAGCTTGCCGCCGAACAACACGCAGTCCTTGACGGTCCCGACTGGCGGAGGTTCTTCTATCGGTTCCAGTCCGGCCAGCTGTCGTTCGAGCAAGATCCGGCGGTACGTGACCAGGTCACACCAGCCGTCGACCATGATGCATTCGAACTGGTCCTGAAACGCCTTGATCGCCTCGTTGAGTCCGGCGCCACAGTTGCCCGGCTCCATGCCGAACCAGTCCGGCGTCCAGCCGAGTTCGGCCGCGCTTTGCTGGTTGAGGATCTCGATGCGGTCCATCGGTTATCCCTGGATGATGGTGCAGACATCGACAGCGCAGTCGATCGAATCGGTCGTGTTCACGATTCGCATCGCGAGCGGTTCGTTGACGTCGATACTGAACACGCGCGAAAGCATCGTCTCACCCTGCACGCCCGATGCGGTGGCCGAGTAGACGCCTTGCGTGAGACTGATCGACTGTGTTGCTGCCCGGTCTACGACGTAGATAGACTCCGTCCCTGCGGCGTTGGTCGTGTGGTTCCACCTGAGACCTGTCGGATGCGCCAGGGCAACAGTCTCTCGCTCGACTGTGACCACTTTCCCTGCCGGGGCGCCGTTCACGAGCATGATCTCAACGGCATAGTCCGAGTACACAATGACCATGTCATCGTCGGCAAAGACCGAGCCGTCGGCGACCGTCAACGCCGTTCCCCCTTCGTCCCATGCCACACCACCGCTCTTGTCTGATGCGAAAGCGAGATGCCCGCGGATGACCTGGTATTGGAGGTACTTCCCAACAGTCGCCTGTAACGCCATCAGTCCGAGTATCTCAGTCTGCCCAGCCACGGTGTCACGCGGGATCAGAATCGAGGGCTCCCCCCAGTAGTCCTTTGCCGTCGCCGCCGCGTCGGTTTCGTTGTTGGCTTGACTGCTGACCGATGGGTAGACGACGGCTGCGCCCTTGCCGCCAGCATCAGGGTAAACGCTCTTGTACTGGCCAAAGAGTACCGACAGCCCAGACAGTCCAGGATTGAGATGCGCTCCCATCAGATCCCCTCCCCGTAGTTCGTCCGCGTCAGTGTCGGATACTCACCAGCGCCCGACGTTCCGAACAGTACTGCATGCACGCAATACGTCAGCGTGTTGGCTCCTGTGTTCTCCAGATAGACGTGATTGCACCTCACGTCTGATTCGTATGTTGCCCCACTCCCGATCGGGATGTAGTTACCCTCGCCGCCGGTCGGATCTGGATTTCCCGCTGCGCCGGCCGCAGTGAACCCGACTGACAACTCCGTCTGTGTCGTGATGTCCGTCGCGTTGTACACGAAGACCTCACGAGTCACGCCATTGATCGCGACGTCCTTGGTCGCTGCCGGGGCAAGCGTCCCGGTCTTCGTGAACGGTCCGAAGTCGAGCCCTTGGGAACCGCTGAATCCGGGTACGTCTTTCTCTTCGAGGTTGTTGAACGCCATGGTGTCTCCTATGTCATCTCGTAGGTTCGGATCTGCCACTCGTAATGGCTGATGAACGGAGTCGGCGCGCCGGTCTGGACGCTGAGCCATACTCGGATGAAATACGACTTGTCCTGATCGATATCTGCCGCAAGTGGAGTTGCTGGAGTGCGCCATTCAGAGATCGCATTTTCAATATCCCACTGCACTCCTGGGTTGTATTGTGTGAGTGTTGACGTCACGCCTGTGTTCTCGTCCCAACTGATAAGTTGGGCGTCCAACGTATCACCAGCGGCTCCACCCGCCCCAGCAGAACCACCGTAGATACGGAACGACTCGATGGTATGCTTCGTCGTGCCGGCCGGACCAGCCCCAGAACTGTAGGCAAGCGGGCCAACTGGCAGAAGCAGATAATGCAACACACTTGCTGCACCGTCCCACCTACGGTTGGTTTGCCAGTCTGAAGCCCATGCGCCGAACCCGTCGTCCTGGCCATGTAGTGGGTTCCCGAGATGCCAGACAAGCTTCCCGTCGCCGTCGCTGATCTGGAAGTCGTGCGCCTCGACCTTGTCCACGAAGTTGACCGAGTTGCCGTCTGTTCGGACGTGTGCGAATCCTTGAACATCACCGGCACCGAACTCCAGCCAGAAGTCGTTAGAAGGGCCGGCTGTAACGTGTTGCGCGACTAGTCGATAGTCGGCCGCGCCGCCCATTTCGATACGAGCAGTCTCGTCGACAAGGTTCGTCCCTGCCCCGCCGAGCGGAACGACTTCCAGTCGATGTGTGTCGAGCGCAGCAGACGGGTCACGGATGAGCAAGAGCGCTGCCGACGTCGAGAACGTCGTTGTGACATCGTCCCGCATCATCACGGCGATCTGGTTCCCGCCGACCAACTCATCGACGTGGAGCGCTTCGCCGTTGGCGTCCGTTCCTGAACTGATCAGGTGGGCCTGTGCAATCCCGCGCCATTCGTTGAGGTTGACGCCGACCAGCGGAGCGGGCGGGTAGGCGCCGCCCCAGGTGAACTCGTAGATCTTGAGGGTGTTCTGCGGTGTCGCCAGATACGAGGCATCAGCGATATAGTCCAGGTACGCCTCGTGGGTGTACGGGTCGACGTAAACACAGATGTAATAGGTGTCGTTCGGCTCCGTCTGGTCGAAGGTCACGACGCGACCGCCGGCCTTCCAACTCGTCGCAAACGTCTTGTCTGCCAGTTCACCCGGCGCCGAGTAGAAGTAGCCGTCAGCAAACGCCGCCAACACATCAGTGAACGTGAACGTGACCGACGTGCCTGGGCCAACATTGGCCATAACGATGTTGGTTGGATCGGTCCAGTCCCGTGTCACCTCGTAGTCACCGATCACGCATCCCGGACGAGTCGCACCCTGGTATGCGGCAGCCCAACCAGACGCCTCGGACAACGACTGCTGGTCCAAGACCAGGCTCTGAATCGCGTAGTCCGTCGCCGGCCCCGACGAGTCGAACTCGGCGATCGTGGCGTAGACCCTGTGTCCAGTGGCGTCAACAGTCGTCGTTAGGTTGTCGACAGCGTTGATGCTGAGTCCATGGATCTGGATGTTGTAGTCGGTCAGCACGACGGAGTATGTCGCCGCGCTCTGCCCGAAGTAGTGCGGGACGTCGATCACTGTTGCCGCACCGACGATCGACATCGTGCCGGTGTAGATCGCATCGCCCGACGTCGTCTCTGGAGTCGTCAACCAGACCGTCACAGGGCGGGTACCGCCAACCGTCCATGGCAGACAGTTGTTGTTCGCGACCGTCAGTCGCAGACCAGCACCCGGGACCGGCTCAGCGATCACGGTGGGGTTGTCCTGCTCCCCAACCCCGTTGGTGTATCCGTGGTAGTAGATGATGCCGTCCGTACGGGCCCTGACCTCACTGGGGAAGTTGTTGTGTCTCAACCCGACCATGTAGGTTGAGGCGCCGTCGTCCTCGAATGGTACGGAGGTGAACCCGGAACCGGTAGCCGTCCAGGTGCCGATCGCGTTCTGGGCAAAGAACGACCCGAACCGCCGCCAAGTCGGGACGCTGATCGTCATCAGTGACGCGCCTACAGTGATGGTCTCCGGGTCTGAACCGAGCACGAACGTCGAGTAGTAGACGTTCCGGTCCTGCGGCAACATCGCGTTTCGGTCGTCCTGGGCTTCGGAGGCGTTGAAGTCTTGGAGCGCTTGCGTATCCGGCCCGCTCATTACTGAGTTGACCGGGATCTCTTGGTATTCGTTACCTGTCCCCATGCCCTAGGCTCCTATGGTTCGCTGCTCAGGTGTAGCACCGATCGCTTCCCACCACACAACCGTAGCCACGTCGGTACCAGCCGCAACGCTCCACTGGACCGACTGCGCGACCGTGGGCAAAAACGCGGCGTCAACGTAGGTGATGAGGACCGTTCCGTTGACGACGACGATGACCGTCCCGGTAGCTCCGACACCCGGCATCGTTTGCAGACTGATGACCATGTCGGTATCAGCCGGGATTCCGTGAGTACCTGACGCTACGTTGGCCCCTGTCCTGTACAGTCGGACGTTGTTGGCGGCGACGCCCTGCACAAGCCGAACCTCGTAGTGGGCTGCGGCACTGCTACGGACCTGCCATCGTAACGACGACCCTGTTGGGATGCTAATGACGGCGTTGTAGACTTCGGCGTCCCATCCGGTCTGGTCTCCGGCTGTCATGTCGATCACAGATGCCGAAGCGGCATCAGGACCGAGCACCATCACAGTCCCGTTGTCAGTGTCGATCTCAGCCGTCCCGCTGGTACGAGTCCACCGACCCCAACCATTCCGCCAGTTTTCGATGCCGTCCACAAACGTGATGTTGAAGCGCTCACCCTGCCCACGAATCAGGTCCAAGCTGTGTTCGGCGAGGTCACGGTCAAGCGCTCCATCCCAGTCCTCGACGTGTACCTCGGTCCAGTACTGACCGTCGACAGCGATGGCAGCCGTAGCGAACCACGGGAACGCAGCCGGCGCCAGAACGGTACGGAACGAGAACCAATCACCAACGAACGAACGGCACCGACAGAACAGCCGGAGCACATTGGTCGTGACGTTGTGCTCACCCTTGGTTGACCAGAGTTCCGTCGCCGCGAACTGCACAACACGACGCCAGATATCGACGGCGTCGGCCCTGTCCTGCACGTCTGTCCATACCTCAAGAACATCGTCAAAACCGTAGTGGGCGGCAAGCTCATGGACGAAACGATCAGGACAGTCCTCGGCGGACAGGAGGTCGAACAGTCTCATTTGCTGGACGTCCGTTATCGCTCGCAACCTGGCCATCGTGTTGGTGATGGCTCGTGCGATCTCCTCTCCTGTCGGCATCTAGCCCTCCCGGACGTGCGATGACAGCGCCAGATACAAAAACGCGCCGCTCGTGATGTTGACGGTCTGCGTTGTGACGTCCACGCCAACGACGTCGAAACCGACGTTGCCGCTGGTGTCGGTGGCTACAACCGAGATCGTGTTCCAGCCGTCACGGACGGCCACAGTCTCAGCGAACGTTGCCGCCGGAGTCATTGCAACCGGTGCTTCACCGTTGACCCGATACGTCAGCGTCGCGATAGCGATGTCCTCCACTACCGTCCCGGTCAACGCATACGTCGTCTCCGTCTGGTCGCCGCCAGCAGACGTGATGGTAACGATCGGCGCCGTCGTATCTGGAGGCAGCGGCATCGACGGACACGTCGTGATGCAGTCATCCGCACCAACAGTCGCCCATCCATCGTAACCGGGCGTATGTGCTATGTAGGTGAACGCCACCTACTCTCCTACGGCTCGAAGTGAAACATGATATCGTTGACGACCAGCTTGGTGTTGCCTGCGTCGGTATCCCACATCGGAAGCGCTGAATCGCAACCCAGCATGTCTGACGACTGGAAGAACCCGAGCGTGTTTCCAGCGGTCGTCATCAGGTAGATCGGCAATCCGGCATACTTCGTGTTGTAGTCCTTTCCGAAGCCAGGCAACCCCGTCGTCGTACGGACGAAGCAGTGCCCAGCGACGTCGAGGTCGGCGGTGTGGGCATAGTCTGTCGGCGTCCGGTTGAGGTTGGCCGCGGCGACCGTGTCGTAACCCCAGTATCCAATGACGTCGGTCGTCCACGCAACCCGTGCCAAGACACAACACGGGCCGGTGTCCGATGTGTCGTCGAACGGGACGTAGCCACCTGCTCGGATAGCCCCGTTCTGGGTTCCAGCTGCCTCACGAATGACGGTCCAAAACACGGTATAGTTCTTCGCTGGTGACCCATACGTCGGGACGTCACTCGACGCGATGTACAGAGACGATCCAGCAGGCATGACCGCCCCATCACACCATTCCTTGACCGCGCCTTCGGTGCTGATACCGGCAGCCGGGAACCCACCGTTGCCGGCCTTTTCCGTTGAGTCCCAACCACCGTCAGGCGCCCAGACGTAGATCAGCGAGTTGGCGTTGTGTCTCAGGATCTGGAGCTGCCAACGACTCCCCGAAGGCATCGCGTCGACTGGCTCGATGACGATGTAAGGCGAGTTGTTGATGACGCCACCACCGCTGACGAACGAAGCCGCTGCAGACGGGACGGCGTAGACCAGCCCACCGCCGTTGTCTACGCGAACAGCATCTTCGATGCCGTCGTTGACGATTCGAACCGAGTCCGACACGGCTGAGACATGGAGATAGATCTGATACAGGACGTCGTCGTAACCGTTGATGGCAGCGGCGATCTGTGTTGCCTTGTGGCTCACGAGCATACCTCCAAGAGGCAAAAGGACAGTTGGTCCTCGACGAAAATGACCGAGAACGTGGCCGGAACGGTATCGATAAGAGTGAACGCCATTTCGTCTCCTAGATAGACACGACCGTGATCGTGGTCCCGACCAGCGTAAACTGGGGCAGTTCGGTCATCCCGAGTGTGATTGGGAAGGCTGGGGCGGTGAACGTGACGTCGACAAGCCCCGGAATGTCAGCGAGGCCGATGATGGTCTTGGCCTGCCCGTCTGTGAGGTCCATCCCAGGTGACCAGCGATCGACCTTTTCGGTGGTCAATGCGAGCGGCTCGTATCCGGTACGGAGCGCCTCAAGCGCCTTGTTTTGTGCCAGGTGTGCGTATCTAGCAATGACGTCGATCGATACGGTGAACACGGTCGCCAGTGGAGTATAGGCGGACACGATGACCTCTTGGTTCATCATGCATTTCCCGCCGTAGCGCTGTAACCCCACACGCTCGCCGTTGAACCACGTCTCCAACTCAGCGACATCGGCCGCTGTTGGGATCGACCCGCCGGACCCAATCACGACCAGCCGGACCGACTTGAAGCCTGCGCCCTGTTCCACCGCAACGGCGCGCTTGAACGGTGACCGGCCGTCCGCCGTGGCGAACTCGTTGACTGCGAGATACTCACAATCCTCGGAGGTCACCGCCCTGGTCCGGGTTCGTGCCGCACTGCTGATAGCTCGCCTGACACGCTCGATACCGTCCTCGTCGGCACCATCTCGCGCCGTCCATCCCGTTGCGGCGTGCGGGTTGCGGATGTTTGTCAGGAACGCGACGCCGGCACCTACCTGATTGACCGTACCTGCACCGACGTTGCCGTCATCGTCGGCTCGTATCCGATACGTTGCCGTGACCAAGAGCCCGGCTGACGGCCTCGCTCCGGTGATTCCGTCGCCGGTAATGACGTGCCAGAATCCCTCGGTATCCTCTTCGAGGATGTAGACCTTGTCATCGGTGTCCGAATCCAACAGCGAGTCGACCAGTTCCCAATCCGTATCCCCACCGATGTCGAGCACGGAGATCGATCCCTCAACGTACGGGGTGTGGTTGAGGCGCATTGATTCGAAGTTCGTCCCGGTGGTGGTCCCGATCACGTCGTCGACCGTCTCGCCCTGGAGTGTGTCCTCCATTCGGACAGTCCATGTCGTGTCTGTCGGGACGACTGCGGCAACATTCGCCGGGACGGTCGGAACCGCGACCTCGGTCACCCGCTCGCGCATCCAATACGCGGTCAGTCCGCCCACCGAGACCTGTTGCCATTTTTGGTCTGATGCAGCCTCGGCAGGCAACGTCCATGTCTGCTCGTTTGAGGCAACCGGTACCGTGACGCGTGCAGTGTTGATCGGCAGCCAGAGCCCTGAGACCTCGTAGTCGCCTGCCTGGCTGCTCGGTGTGGACTGCCCGAGCAGCGTCGCGGTCGTGATTTCGTTGACCGCCCCGCCCCACACGATCGCTACCAACTCGCTGGCATCGGTCGCGATACATCTGACACGCACGATCAGCGCGTCGCATTGAGCCGTCCCGACCAAGCTGTTGACCTCGAAGTCGATCGTTCCCGCCGGGATGTTCGGGACCGGGTTCGTCGGTGCTACCGTCTTGAACTCGCCGTCATAGTACTCGTATCGAGTGGTGTAGTTGGTCCCCGGCGTCCCCTTGGTGATCTCCACACGGTCGAACTGCAACACCTCGTGCCCGAAGTAGATCGCGTCATTGACCGCCACCGCGGCCCATGGCGCCACGATGGTCCCTGTCGTCACCGCACCGAAGACCGCGTTGTCCTCTGGCACCAGCGAGAACACCA
>Ga0233440_1001306_pt1 | contig 23427 bp, 23 predicted proteins | sample SI_123_September_5_FD_182791 | JGI IMG/M metagenome (GOLD analysis project Ga0233440, IMG submission 182791) | Seawater microbial communities from Saanich Inlet, British Columbia, Canada - SI_123_September2016_120_MG | ecosystem: Environmental > Aquatic > Marine > Inlet | place: Canada: British... | reverse complement strand
GGGGGGTGGATAGTGTCCCCTAATTACGCCACACATTTATCTTTTCGTGATGGAAGTGAATTTGTAATTAAAGTTGCAAAAGCGTTCAAGGTCTCCCTAATAGCACTGGTTCAAAAAATAGAACTAACCAAAAAATCTTAATCACCTTATTTGATTTTACATAAGCCCGCTCAAACTTATCCTAAGCGGATTTTTAATTTTTAAAATTAAACAATAAATTAGTAAAAAAATCAAAAATGTTGTATAATTAAATTAGATTCTTGCTTTTGCCAGCCTCTCTTTCCAATTCATTGAATTAAAAGGAGGGTCTGGATAGGCAGGAGTTAAAAAAATTATCAAACTAGATTCCGGATTAAAATCCGAGATAGTATAGAAAATTAGAAATTATACTTTAGTAATTAGAAATTTATTTAATATGCGTCTTTTATTTTTTCTTAATGTAACTGAAAGAGATAAATCTCAAGCTGTCGAAGAGCTAATCAAAGACAGTACGCCAAGTAAGGACTTTTTCATAATGACAATTTTATCAGTTCTTATGGCCACCCTAGGTCTTTTAATTGATAGTGCATCAGTTGTTATTGGTAGTATGCTTATTGCTCCAATTTTATCTCCAGTACTAAGCATGGCTATGGGATTAGTAATGTCGGATAGTAAAATTTTATCTAGATCATTTTTTACTGTTTTAAAGGCAGTTGCCTACGGAATTGCGGCAGCTGCAATTGCTACAATGTTTTTTAGTAATCAAAGTGAATTTAGCAGTGAAATAATGTCTCGAACAGAACCATCTTTAATATATGCTGTCATTGCTGTATTAGCAGGATTTGCTGCCTCCTTATCCCTTATAAAACCACAGCTTAGTGATAAAATTCCTGGAATTGCAATTTCTGTCGCCTTAATTCCACCACTTGCTGTAACTGGAATTGGCCTAGCCAGATTTAGCTGGACTATAATCAGTGGATCGTTAATGCTATTTTTAGTAAATATTATTGGTATTCTTTTTGCCTCAATGATAACTTTCTCATTAATGAATCTATATGTTAAAAGAAATATAGCTTTAAATACAATTAAAAAAGAAGAGGAGCAAATTATAAAAGAACAAGTAAAAATAGAAAAGGAAAAAGAAAAAATCGTAGAAGAAGAATTAAAAGAAAAAGAAAGAATAATTAAAAAAGTAACTCGAAAACCAAAAAGGAAAAAGAAGAAATAAATTTATAATACAATATTTATAAAACACCCCTTATGGGGTGTTTTATTATTTGTGCGGAGGGAGGGAGATTCGAACTCCCGGTGAGTTTCCCCACACACGCTTTCCAAGCGTGCGCACTAGACCGCTATGCGATCCCTCCAATTACTTTTTATATTGTTCAATAATTTTTAATTTATTCTTATATCCACTTGGTTGTTTTAAATAATATTCTCTTTTGTATGCAATTTTTTTATCATTAAATTTTTCTATATAAATTAATACCCATGGCCTATATGGCTTGGTTGATTTTGACAAACCATTATTATGTTTTTTTATTCTTTTCTCTAAGTCTTGGGTTACTCCTGTATAAAATCTATTATACTCTAAACTTTGTAAAATATAAACAAAAAACATAATATATAAATTATTAATACTTCCAAGGCCCTAGGGGCGCCCTTTGGGCCGTGCGCCTTCAACCACTCGGCCACCTTCTCCTATTTATTATCTTTAACACCTATTAACTACCATCTTAATGAAATTTTTATATAAAATCAATGCAAAAAAATAAATCCGGCCTATTAGCCGGTTTTTAACCAAAGAAAAAAGTAGATGTGGTTTGGTGTTTGTGGGAATTGTGTTTGTTGAGTGTGGAATACTTATATATTACCATAACGAATAAATGTGTCAACAAAAGTTATCCACAGAAAAAAAAGCAACAAAAAAAGGCCTATTTAAGACCTTTTTTTATTTTGAACTATATTTTATTCAGCTAATGTAGTAAAAGTAACCTCTGTACTAGTGGCAGTGTTTCCACTTCCATCTTCTGACTCAACATAATAAAAATATTCTGTTGAAGTAGCTAAATCCATTAAGCTTAAAGAATGGATCATGGTCATAACACTATCAAATACATCAAAAGTACTCGTTGCTGTAGCAAGTGATTCAATTGCGTAATAAACTCTACTACTACTATCTTCATCTGTATCCCAAATAACTACTGTAGAAGTAGCAGAAGGTGTAGCTACAACATTATCAATAACTGGGGCAGTTTCATCAACTACAACTTCCTCTGAAGTAGTAAACATAGCCTCTGTACTAGTAGCAGTGTTTCCACTTTCATCAGTAGATTCTACTACATAATAATAAGTTGTAGATGCAGTTAAACCAATAAGTCCAATTGAATGTGTTGTAGTTGTTGCTGTATTTTCCTCAAACAAAGATGAAGAAATAGCACCTGTAGTTGTTGAATAGTAAACCTTGCTATCAGCAGATTCATCAGTTTTCCAAGTTACGGTAGCGCTAATTTCACTAGCATCAACTTCAATATCTGAAATAGATGGCACTGTTTCATCTTGATTATCATCGCTATCATCATTATCATCTGAGTCGTCTCCTTCACAAATTCCTAGGCTATCACCATGTCTTAAATGCCCCTTAAGAGCCGGGGCTCCAACAGACAATGTTTCACCTTTGTGACAAATAGTTACCTTTTTTTTGACTAATTGATCAATTATATTATCCCTTATTCCATAACACCTATCTAAAACTTCATCGGCTTCGTCAGTAATATCTACACCCCATCTCTCAAATCTATTTTGCAATCTTTCTAAAGATCCCTCTAGACGACCACAGGTATTTTGTATTCTTGTTCTTTTTATAATTTTTACCAAAGCCTTAAATCCCTTATTATGAGAAATTGTTGGTACTTGACCCTCTTCTTCTGTGGGCTCAAATTCATCTTCAACTTCAATTGGGTCTCCTTTTTTATAGTTGCCAAAAAACTGAACTGGAACATCATCAACTAATTTATTCCAATCTTTTCCATATAAGGCTTTTGCGATTTTTTCTGTTTTAACCCAACGTAGAACACCGCTTGCGCCAACAGCATAAACCCTTGAATCACTTTGTATTTTTACAAGAAGAGCTCCCGGTTTATAGGTAACATTACCCTCTAATTCATAATTAGAAAGATCTTTAAATTCAACTTCTTCTACATTAGAAAAGTCATCAAACCAAGAAAAATAGGTTTTTGAATTTGGAAAAACATAACGCTTTCCATCGTCTCCTATATAGTAGACGTTTGATTTTCCCTTTACTTTAATAAGGGAACCTGCCGCCTTTTTTCCACCCTCTTCTGCTAATGCTGGCATTACAGAAAAAGTCGAAAAAATCATTACAGACAGTAAAAGAATGCCTAATGATTTTTTTAACATAAATCATACTACCCAATATATTCATAAGGCATAAACTAAAAAAATTTATGGGTTACGACAATTGAGATAAGTTAGTTATCTTTTATATTATTAATTCTTTTATTTAAAATTTTCTCGGCTTCTTCGTCTTTTTTATCAAAAATAAACTGACCCTTTTCATTGTCTAACTCTGAACCCAAGAATGCATGATACATTATATGTTTATCTTTTTCTTCTGGTCGCAAATCACCAAAAGATTCATTAGTCAGCTCTATCATCTTGTTATACGCGCTCATTGCATCATTACTTTCAGTTTTTTTGACTAACTTTATATACTTTTTAACCTTTTTTTGTTTTTCTAGCCTAAGATTTTCGGCTTCTTTGCCTAAAAACATGTTTTTATAATATTAAAAATTATTACCCCTATTAAAAGGTTATAATATTTTTTATACAAATTCAATAAAAATTAAAATAACTCTACAATTTATCTGCTTTTTCAATTCTTAATTTTCCACCTCTATCCAAAACAACTGTATCTCTTCGCCCTATCTTACCGGTTAATAAGAAATTGGCTAAAGAATCACTTACCTTCTCTTGAATAACTCTTCGAAGTGGTCTAGCTCCATATTGAGGATCAAAGCCAAGTTCAGCTAATTCTTTAATAGCTTCATCTGTTGATTGTAGATTAATCCCCTTAGCCTTAAGTTGTTTTGCCACCTTTCTAAGTAGTAATCGTGCAATAGCCAAAACTTCTTTTAAACCAAGTGGTTTAAAGACAATAACTCCATCAAAACGATTTACAAATTCTGGTCTAAAAGATTTTTTAATCTCATCTTCCATTAAAGCGTTTTTAATATCCGGCAAAGCCCATCCCTCTCTGATCTTATCTTGAATAAAACCAGTCCCTGAGTTAGAGGTAGCAATTAAAATAACATTAGTAAAATCAACCGTCCTGCCCAATCCATCGGTCAAACGACCATCTTCCATTAGCTGTAAAAATACATTTAAAATATCTGGGTGGGCTTTTTCTAACTCATCAAGTAAAATTAAAGTAAATGGTCTTTTTCTTACGGATTCAGTTAAGTAACCGCCTGTTCCAACCCCACCACTACCTGGGGGCGATCCGATGAGTCTATTAATACTCGATTGGCTTTGATATTCACTCATATCAAGTCTAGTCATGTTTTCTTCTGAGCCAAAATAAACTTCAGCAACCGTTTTAGCTAGTTCGGTTTTACCAACACCAGTTGGTCCTAAAAATAAAAAATTGGCAATTGGTCGATTCATATCTCGCAGCTCAGCCCTTGCCCTTCTTAACGCCGAAGAAACCATGTTAACAGCCTCATCTTGGCCAACAATACGTTCATGAATTTTTTGTTCTAATTTTAATAGCTTTTCCCCCTCTTCTTCTGTCACGCTTGTAAGTGGTATATTTACTTTTTCTGAAATTAATTTAGCCACATCTTCTGCCGTAACAATTGCTTTTGGACCTTTATTTTTATGGGCATAAACAGCAGATTGCTCAATAATTTTAATAGCTTTTTCCGGTAAAAATCTATCGTGAATATAACGCTTTGATAGTTTTACGGCCTGTTCAATGGCATTATAAGAAAAATATACTTGATTTTTATACTCAATCCTTGCGGTTTTTGCTTCTAAAATCTGAATAGTCTCGTCTATTTCTGGCTCTTCTATATTAACCTTCTGCATTATATCACCCAAAGATGAACCTTCAATATATCTTGTATAGTCAGTTGAGGTAGTTGTAGCAAAGGCCAAAAATGCTCCTTGAGAAATTTCTGAAACCAGAACCTCAGCTAAATCTAAACTCTCCTCGCCACCAGAACTAATACCCATCATATCTTGAATATCCTGAATAAACAAAACAATATTACCCGCTCTTCTTATTTCAGTAATAACATCCATTAATCTTCCCTGGGCTTCGGCTGGACTAGAACCACTTACAAGCCTAGCTATACTAAGACTTATTATTCTTTTATCTTTTATAATTTCTGGGACCTCTTCAGTAACCATAAGCCTGGCTATTCCACCAATAATTGTAGTCTTACCAACGCCTGGTTGTCCAGATAAAATAACACTCTGACCACTTGCCTCCATAGCCCTAAAAATATTTTTTATTTCTTTTTCTCTCCCAACGCAAGGCTCTAAATAGCCAAACTTAGCCAATAAAGTTAAATCCTGAGAAAAATGATCCAAAACCGGAGTTGCCACTGCAGTCATAGCCCTATCCATTCCACTACCAGGCTTTAAAAGAGCTGATTTTTGATATTGTCTGCTAGATTTTAACATTAATTCATTTACACGAATCCAAGAAACGACATTTTTAATTTTATTAAGATCAACCTTTAAGTCAAAAAGTACCTCCTGTACATCTTCGTCAACCTTTGAAATAGCTAAAAGAAGATCTATTACACTAACCTGAGCCTCACGAGCAACATATGCCTCTAAATAAGCTGAAAATAATGACTCCTTAGCCTTCACAGAAAAAACTCTTTCATCGTTCTGCTTAAATTCATGAAACTCCTGCTTATTTAAAAGCCTATTAATTTTTTTGGCCAGATCCTGAATATTAATCCCAAGACGAGCAAAAATTAAATCAACCTTTTGAAAAAATAAAAGTGAAGCAAAAATATGAACAGGCCTAATTTCTGGATGTTTAAATTTACCAGCCAATCTCCATGCCTCTTCAGTTGCTTTTAAGGAATTATCCGAAAAAGATTTAGAAATTTCAACCTCTGATTTTCTAGGTAATTTTGCAATTTCTGCCCAGACATCCCCCATTAAAAAAACACCGATAGCTTCGTTATACTCCCTCTTTTTAACCTTTTGTTTAGCTGATGACTCCTTATCAAGCCTATAAATCAAATACATATCCGTTACCAAACTAAACCAAAAGACAAGCGTCTCCCAAGGTTGAGTTAACCAAAATTCAACCGTTATAAATGTTTGCAAGCTTGAACTATAAATGTAATATAAAAAAAATAAAAACCCACCAATACCGAAGGCAAAAAGGGTCCCATTAACAATCTTTCTGGCTGTCTTTTCTAATTTATTTTCCAAAATAGAAAGCGTTGTTATTTTCTTACCCCAATAAAATAAAGTTTTATCGAACCAAAAAACAACACCTCGACCACGACAATTAGGACATTCTTTATTTTCGTATTTACCACTTGAGTTACAATATTCACAATTAATACTTTGAAAGGTTTTCCTCTCTTCTTTTTCTGAATTATTTTTTTCTTCTTCACTCATAATTATACTAAATTTCCTGAAATTATTAAAAATATTTGAAAAACAACAAATATTGGTAAAACAATCCAAATAATAGGTAATACTAGAATAAATACAAAAGCAAAGGCAAAGACAATTGATCTAAGAATCAATTGAAAAAACCTCATTAAGAAACTAATGAAACGTCCCTGAAGATCATATTGACCATACATCGGTCTAAATATATTTTTTGCCCAAACACTTACTCCTAAGGAATTTTGAACTTCTTGTATTTTAAGTCCCGTAAACAGTAAAGTTTTTTTAAGCCCTCTTGTATACCACCAAATCGGGAAATAAATAAAATCCCCCACCAAATCAATGGTAATATATTTTATAAGCAAGAAAAAAGAGTTTTGTATCATAAAAATAAAGCTATTTTACTTTATAAGCGACGTAGAGCGAGTGAAATACGAAAGTTTTACTTTCGTATTTCCGGGCTTCGGAGTTTATATAGGCTAACATCATACAATCTTTATTAGATTTAATATAAAAATAACTCTTATTAATTAACCTATACCCTTATCGCGATTATATATATTATAACACATTTTCTATCTAAAGAAAACGAAAAATAATCAAAAAAATACAATAACCATAGAAGGTTATTGATTTATTTTTTCACTAAAATTCTTTTTTAATCAACTAAAAAATTAAAATTAAAAAGATGATAATACCTAGGGCAATTCTATAAATAGCAAAACTTTTTAGTGAATATTTTTCTACAAAATTCAAAAAATATTTTATAGCAAAAAATGCTGAGATAAAGGAAAAAATGGAGGCTAAAAACAAGATGATAAATTCATCTACAACCAAACTAGCAAAATTAATATCTGTTATTTTAAATAAAGATGCCCCTAAAATAATAGGGATTGAAAGTAAAAAAGAAAATTTTACCGCTTCTTCCCTTCTAAGACCAGAGTAAAGTCCGGCAACCATAGTTATACCAGACCTTGATGTACCTGGTATTAAGGCTATAGCCTGCGCAAAACCAATAAATAAAACATTTTTCCAATTTAAGTTATCAATGTTATACTTTTTCTTTCCAGATTTTTCACTATCAAAAAACAACATCGCTACCACGATAAGCATTGTTACAACCACATAAATAGATCTAAATTTTTCTTCAATTATATCCTCAAAAAAATAACCAATTAATGCTGCTGGTACCGTTCCAATAACAATTAAAATAACTAAACTACTATATCTATCACGCTTACCTTTTAATAAATTAAAAAAAGATCTGACCAACTGCCAAATCTCTCTCTTAAAAAATATAATAACTGCAAAAAGCGAAGCTAAATGCAAGGTAACATCAAAAGTTAAATTATCAACAATTGGAAGATCGAGTATTTCATGCAAAATAAATAAATGACCAGAGCTTGAAATAGGGATAAACTCTGTTATCCCCTGAACAATACCAAAAATTATAGCATTTAAATAATCCATATTTTAAAAATTAGGAGTTACACCCCTTAAGCAAACATAGACTCCTCAACCTCTGTCCAAATTTCATCGTCTTCATCCCATTTATAAACTTGAAATTTAGTTGTCTCCTCTTTGTCGGAGTAAATATAGGTCACAGCGGTATCACTGCCTATTCTTCTTGAGAAATTTGTCTTTTTTTCAACGACAATAGGCCTAATAATGAGCTCTATCTTCATTTTCCCCAAAGGTCCTTCAAACTCAAGGATCTCCCTTTTTTTGAAGGCGCTGTCACCGTTTATGTCCTCTCCTATCTCCTCTTTATCGATTCGATCGTCGAAGACTTCAAATTTATCTTTTATTAAACCTACGACATCATTCCATTTTTCACGACGCATATATTAATTTTCTAGTTTATTACCTATTTGTAAAATTGTTTTTTCATTAAAATGACGGCCAATAATCTGAACACCCAATGGTAAATTTTTAGATTTACCAAAAGGAACACTAAGCGATGGTACGCCAGCTAAATTCACTGGAGCTGTAAAAATATCCTCCAAATACATCCGCAATGGATCATCAGTGTTTTCTCCCATTTTAAAAGCTGGCCCTGGTGTCACTGGAGCAATAATGGCATCTACTTTTAGAAATGCCTTGTCAAAATCCTGTTTAATTAGAGTTCTAACCTTCATTGCTTTTTTATAGTAAGCATCATAATATCCAGTTGACAATGCATAAGTTCCAAGCATAATTCTTCTTTTAACCTCCGGACCAAAACCTTGTGACTTGCTCTTCTTGTAAATATCCATTAAATTTTTTACTTTTTCATCTTTGTTTCTAGTAACAGAAAAACCGTATCTAACTCCATCATAACGAGCCATATTAGAACTAATCTCTGATGGGGCAATTATATAATAAGTAGCAATGGCATGCTCTGTATGAGGCAAGCTTATATCAACCATCTCTGCCCCCAAGTCTTTTAGTTTTTGCATTGCCTCTTCTACACTTTTTTGGGCATCTTTACTTAATCCTTCTATAAAATATTCCTTTGGAACGCCAATTTTTAATCCTTTAATATCTTTATCTAATTCTTTTACATAATCTGGGACCTCAACTTTTGGAGTGGTCGAATCTTTTTTATCATGCCCAGCAATAGCCCCTAAAACAATCGCTAAATCTTCAACGCTTTTTGCAATTGGACCGATAGTATCAAGAGATGAGGCCATGCTCATTGCCCCGTACCGAGAAACTCGACCATAAGTAACTTTTAATCCTGGCACTCCACAAAAAGTTGCTGGCTGACGAATAGACCCCCCTGTATCAGTTGCCAATGAATACATCGCCATACCCGCCGCAACCGAAGCTGCACTACCACCAGAAGAACCTCCGGCAACTCGCTCTAAATCATAAGGATTCTTGGTTACACCATATGCAGAAGTTTCGGTCGAAGCCCCCATGGTAAATTCATCGGTATTAACTTTCCCTAAAATTATAGAACCTTGTTCTAAAACCTTTTTAACTGCGGTAGCATCATACGGTGGAACGTAGCCTTTTAAAATATTAGACGAGGCAGTTGATTCCATGCCTTTAACACAAAAACAATCTTTAATAGAAACCGGTAACCCCTCAAGAATTTTTATATCTTCGCCTTTTTTAATTTTTTCATCAATTTTTCCTGCATCATCCATTGCAACTTCAAAGTTCTGAAGGACATAAGCATTAATATCCTTATCTTTATCTTCAGCTTCTTTTATATGAGATCCTACCAACTCTTTGCAAGAAAAATCTTTATTTTTTAAACCCTTGTGGGCTTCTAAAATCTTTAATTTACTAAGTGACATATTATTCAAAAACACTTTTTACCCTAAATAACCCTTCTTCTTTGTCTGGAGCATTATCTAAAATATCATTAATTAATTCTTTTGAGGCTTCCCCCTCTTTATCTTCTCGAATAGCGTTAATTAATCCTGTAACTTGGGATGTTTCTTCTACGCCATCGGTATTAACTTTATTTAATTTTTCAACATAATCCAAAATAGCGGAAAGCTGACCTAAAAACATTTCCTTTTCTTTTTCCGTTAACTCAAGACGAGCTAGTTCGGCAATATGCTCTACTTCTTTAATTGTTAACATAAAATAATAATCTTTAATTACCAATTAATTTTTGGAATTCTTTCTCATTAATAATTTTAACTCCTAATTTTTTAGCCTTTTCATATTTACTTCCAGGATCTGATCCAACTAAACAAAAGTCTGTTTTTTTACTAACTGAGGACGACATATGTCCGCCCATCAACCTTATCTTATCTTTTGCCTCATCTCTTGTCAAATTTTGGAGAGATCCAGTTAAAACAAAGGTTTTCCCTTTTAATAAGTCACTTACCTCTTTATTTCCTCTTACAAACTTAACACCATTTTCAATTAATTTTTTTATTTCCCTTATTTTTTGTTTTTCGTGGAAATATAAATATAAACTTTCCGCTACTTTTTCTCCTATTCCATCTATTAATTTAAAATCCCGAACTGATTTTTTTTCTAAATTTTCTATCATTTTAGACAAACTCATTCCTCTGGACTTATCAGCAAGTAAAACTGCTGTCTCTTCTCCCACATATCTAATTCCCAATGAAAATAAAAATTTAGACGAACTAATTATTTTAGATTTATCGATAGCTTCAATTAAATTATCTGCGGATTTTTCGGCAAATCTTTCTAAGTTTTCTAAATCCCCCTTCTTAAGATCAAAAATATCGGAAAAATCACGAACTAATCCTTCTTGAATTAACTGTTCTATTATTTTATCCCCCAATCCATCTATGTTAAAACCTTTTTTAGATACAAAATGGATTAATTTTTCACGCTCCTGAGCATAGCATTTTTTATTAGAGCAATAAGTTGCTGCCTCGCCTTCTTTTCTAAAAACATCTGAATCGCAAACTGGGCATTTCTTAGGCATAACAAACTTCTTCTCCTTGCCAGATCTTAAATTTTTTATTGGCCCAACAATTTCTGGAATAACATCTCCGGCCTTTTGAATTACAACGGTATCACCAATATGAACATCCTTTTTATTAACCTCATCCTCATTATGTAACGTTGCTCGAGACACTACAGACCCAGCAACCTTTACTGGTCTTAAGTGGGCAACTGGCGTTAGAGCCCCAGTTCTCCCAACTTGAACAACTATATCTTCAACTATAGTAGTTGCTCGCTCAGCTGGAAATTTAAAAGCTATAGCCCAGCGCGGAGCCTTGCCAGTATAACCTAAAAGTTCTTGATATTTTCTGTTACTTAATTTAATAACAACACCATCAATCCAATAAGACTCTCTATCTTTATTCTCCTTCCAATACTTCCAATAATCAACAACTTGTTTATGATTTTTGCATATTTTAAAATGTTTATTAACCTTAAAACCTATTTTGCGTAAAAATTTTAACTCTTCTGCCTGAGTTTTTGGAAAATTATCAGCATCTAACTTGGATAAATCATACAAATAACAATCTAACTTTCTTGAGGCCATTACCTTAGAGTCTAGCTGCCTGATAGATCCGGCCGCAGCATTACGCGGATTAGCAAATTCTACTTCTCCTTTTTCTTTTCTTTCTTTATTTAATCTATTAAATTCTTTATTACTCATCCACACCTCACCCTCTACAATTGCAGAGATATCTTTATTAAGATGTAGCGGGATACTATTTATTGTTTTAATATTTTGAGTAATATTTTCACCTATTTTACCATCCCCCCTACTTGCAGCACGTACAAAAACTCCTTGCTCATAATTTAAAACCGTATGAACCCCATCTATTTTAAGTTCACAAACATACTCTAAGCTATCTTTTATTCCTTTTTTTAAAAGCATTCTTTCTACTCGATCAAAAAAATCTTGGAGCTCTTCTTCATCAAAAATATCTTGAAATGACCATTGCCTAACGTCATGAACAACCTTTTCAAACTTTGGAAGCGGTGCCCCGCCGACTCTCTGAGTTGGTGAATCCGACATAATAAATTCGGGAAACTTTTGCTCTAAATTATAAAGTTCTTTTTTTAAACTATCCCAAACAGCATCATCAACTTCGGGATTATCTAAAACATGATAGAGATAAGAATGATGATTAATTTCTTTTTTAAGCTTCTCTATTCTTTTTTTTGCTTCTTTTTTATCCATAATTATTTTTTAAATAAACCTGTAATATATTACAAGTCTAATATACTATTCATTTCAAATAACTTTATAATTTCTATATTATCTGCCCCTCTTCTGTAAGCGTAAGGTATTCTAACAATATCCAAACCGCCCAAATAACTATTGCCAATAAATGGAATCAATGGATTTGATATACTTATTACATAAGAAGAGTTAAATTTTACGCAACTATTTTTATAAAAAATTCCTGATTCTATTCCCTCACTTAAAAAAATATCGGAACCAACTATTTGCATGCTAACCCCATATCCGGTTAATCCAATTCTTTTTTTATTTAATTTTCCGCCACCAATATTACTAGCTCGATAAACATTAAAACCATCTCCTGAAGTATATAAAAAATCATCTTTTATTGCCATACTTCCCGGGTCAATATTCTGATAAATATTAATTAAAAGAGGGCTTGAAGGATTTGAAATATCATACTCCTTTAAATTACGACTAACATCATCGTCCCCCCAAGACTCTTCATAAAGATCGTTATTATTAACATATAAATGACCAGAATAATTATTAGCATCAATAAAAGAATTTTCTAAATTCAAATTTCCGTTAGAGGAAATACTATAAATATCAATGCCACCTTTTATAAATCCATCACTGCCACGAGATACGTATAAATAATTATCCTTTAAGGTTAAAAAATTAGCAACAGAAGCAAAGCCAGATCCGCCGACTACTTGAACGGGGCTTTTCTGAGTTGTCACCGGCAAAGTGCTTATAACTCTATACCAACCCTCACGCCCTTCACTATCTAACCCAAAAATTATCAAAAATTTATCATAAATTACAGCATCTATAACCTTAGACATAGAAATACTTCCAGACAAAGAACCTATCAAGCTTAAATCATCTAACTTGTAAACCTCTAAAGCAGAATTTTCATAAATTGCATAAATATAATTTTTATCGGCTAAAATTTTACACAGAGATCCATTTACCCCTAAACCATAATTATCTTTTTTTATTTCATAATTTTTTTTAAGAGAAAAATTTTTATTATTTTTTATAGTAAATTGATAATTAAAAATATTAGACGGCAACTCATTATCGCCACCAACCCTAAGGCTTGTTGTAACGCTATTATTATTAACACCTGTAATAAAAAACTTTATATATCCTATTTCCATATTAGGATCTACAACTGGTTCATTAAATAAAATTTTATTACCACTTGAGGCATCTTCCTCATCTCTAAGTAAAACCCTGTCTCTTTTATTATAAACACCTATCTTATATCTAATACACTTATCGCCAATTACAAAACTTATAGAATCTAAATCTTCCCCTTGTTTAAATATCTCATTTATTTTTGGACAAATAGTTGTATCTCTTTTAATAAAAGTATTAATCTCTGCATTTTTAAATTCCTTTGACAGCTGATCTACAACAATTCTTATATTACTTAACTGATACTGAGATTCCATCAACTTACGATCTTTATCTAGGGCAAAAGAAAAAATAACAAAAATACTTCCTAAAACCAAAATAAAAATAGTTATAGAAATCAAAACCTCAAGAAGTGTAAACCCCGAACTACTTTTTAGATTTAATATTTTCATTTTTTTACAATCTTATTCATTGCTTTATTTTATATATACGTTATTTATATTTGGACACACTAAATACAGTTCTTCCCCAAACATATATTATGTTCTAGTTTTTTTTCTACATTGTGAAATTTACCCACAGAAGTTATGGAAATAATTCTACTTAAATCGTCTTTTTTATCGTTACTATAATCTATTTTTATATATACATCATAAACAGCTCCTCCTTGTAATAATTCACCGGAAATAATAAGGTTAGCATCATTAGAACTTGTACAACTATCTCCATAGGGAGAAATAGGACAAGGGCAAATATTGTTTTCATCCCAAAAATCAGGGCACATATCTATAGTACTATTAGCATAAGGAGCAAAATCTATATCTCGAAAAAGATCAGCGTCATTATTGCTAAAAATATCGTTTTTAATAAACCACAAAGCCTTATTTAATCCGCTTTCAGCGGCAAAATAAGCCTGTCTGGAGTCACTAAAATTACGATTTAAAGAAACGTCTCGAATAATAACATTAGAAATAATCATCCCCACGGTCAAAAGAACCGATAAAATTATAAGCGAAATAACCAATGTGCTTCCTCTTGTATCTAATTTTTTTTTCATCATCTCCAATTATATAAATCCGAAATTATAGTAACCTGCTTATATGTTCCTCGCTCCTTCCATCTAACCGTTGAATCAACCTTAATTACATCATCGTAATAATCACCATTATAATCATATGTATCCGTTATTATAACCCTTTTTTCATAGATAGTTTCGATTGAATTTGAATTTTCTTTATCGTGAGAATAGTAACATAATTTCGGCTCCAAACAATTATAATAAATCTTATTCCAAGAGTTAAATAAAGCCGAATTAATTGTCCAATTATCATGACTGAAAATAAAAGTATAACTTTTATCCATAGAAAAAATATCTGGTTCACCGCCACAATAACAATTATCTCCTTCAAATAAAATTTTTCCCCAACAGTTCCATGATTTATCCAAATAAGCCTGATCACTGCCCCTGCACTTTAAAAAATTGTCTTCTAATTTTATTTTAAAAACCTCTAAGGTTTCCTCGGCAAATAAGGTTGCCTGCTCTCTATGTTTTATATAATCTTGCGCCGAAATCATCTTTACCACAATAGATAAGACCGATAAAATACCTACGCTTAAGATAGTTATTCCTATAATAGTTTCCAGAAGGCTATATCCTCTTGTTTTTTTACTCAACATAAACAAGACCATGACTATTTAATTTTATATTAATTTCTTTATCTCCATCATCGGAAACAACTTTCAAAAGACAACCTTGAAGACAGCTAGTCAAAGCACCATTCACGCCACTTGCTTGAAAGTTTCCGTAAGGTGGTTCAAAAAAAACATTTCTAAAATCATCTGTTAAATAACTTACTCCTTGTGGTAAATTTTTTTCCTCTAAAATTATATCTCCTTGATTAAAAATATAATCAGGGGGGTTATCTCTCTCTATAAAAACCCTATAAGTCTTACCGCCTAAAAAATTTATACCCAGAATACACTTGCCGTTAAGACAGTCTTTATTTGTATCGATTTTATTAAAATCCCCGCTTAAAATTTTTTGTTTAACTTCTCTGATTGAATAAACTATCTCCTTGGCTGCAAGTTCTGTAACAACCTCTTTATTTATTCTAAATTTATAAAAAAACCCGATAGAAATTAAGATTACCACCGTTAAAACAATAAGCATCTCGATCATTGAAAAACCACTTTGATTAGTTTGTAGATTTTTTTTTATTTTATAAACCATAATTTACAAAAGAAATATACCAACTTAAAATACTTTGCCCCCAAAACAAAGCAACTAAGGTTGCTGGGGTCAAGAAAGTTCCAAAAGGTAATTTACTACCCATACCCTTTTTACCGATTAATATTAAAAAAATACCAATAATAGAACCCAATATATAAGCCAAGAAAAGTGCCACCAACACTAAAGGAAATCCGAGACTAACACCCATGAATAAACCCAACCTAATATCACCGCCGCCAATCCATTTTCCATTCGAAATGATAAATTGTAGATAAAAAAATCCCCCTGCTATAAAAGATCCTAATATTAAATTTAAAAAATCATGTCCCAAAATAATATTTAAAAGAAAGACAACTGCCGTTGCCGGCAAAATTACTTTATCTAAAATAATATACCAATTAAAGTCCTGAACGAAAACGATTACTAAGATAGATATAATAAACAAATCTCTAAAAAAAATAGTTAAAAATTTTAAATTCAAAGCTAAATTCTGATCACAAAAACCAACGCAACCACTTGTTAACTCTAAATTTTTAATTGCAACAACCACAAACAGTAATCCTGTAAAAAATTCGACCAGTGGATATTGCCAAGAAATTTTTTTATTACATTTACTACATTTTCCCTTAAGCATTAAAAAACTAATCACTGGTATATTATCATGCCAAGGAATTTGCTTCTTGCACTTTGGACAATAGCTCCTCCCCTTAGCAAATGGTTTTTTGTAGTAAATTCTAAAAATTAGTACATTCAAAAAACTACCGACAATTAAGCCGATTATAAAAAAAAAGCTTATAAAAAATAAATCCACGGGCATAAATATCAAAAATTAAAACATTAAAACAAATAAGTCCTATTAATAGGAATATTACAAAATATTATTCTTCTAAAAACTTTTGATCTACTGTTAGTATACCATATTTTACCGACATAAAAAACAATCCCGGCATATGCCGGGATTGTTATAATTGTATTATGTAATAATACAATCAAAAATTTTTGATTGTTTCACGTGTATTAAGTGGCATCATCTTGACCCAAACAAACAGCGGTCACAGAAAGAGTACCATTTCCGTTAGCATCAACTTGTCCGACAGAGTCTGAACAGTTGAGACCAGTAGGAGCGACTCCATCTGATTCAATACACTCAGAAGCAACTGTCCAATTAGAAACAGAGTCTAGGTCTCCTGCTATTCCACCAGTTGGAACTTGCTCCAAGGTAGTAGCAATTAAATAATTTGCATTAGTAACATTCCAGCAGTAAACCCAAAATCTTTTTGTAGTTGATGGATCCTCTGGAAGACCACCTGGAAGATATTCAGATAAAATACTCTCCAAAGAATTGGTTGCAGCGTCCCATGGATCGGTTCCATCGGTTGGATCTGGAACTGCGCCGTTATCACTAACATAAAGCTCAATTGCAGTTTGCATGATCTTTAGATCAGATTGACGTCTTGCATCACGAGCTTTTTGCCTTGCATTACCAAGAGCAATTACAGCCATAGTAGAAAGTAGGCCAATGATAGCCACTACTACTAAAAGCTCGATAAGAGTAAAACCTTTCTTGTTGATTTTTTTCATTATTTTTCACCTCCTTTCAAATATTATTTTAATAATCAAACATTTTAAATGTTTGATTATTTTTATACATAAATAAATTATAACACAAAAACAGTTAAAACGCCAAGGAAAGATTATATACCGGTATAATAACTGTAGCTATAAGCAGGCCAACCGCTACTCCGATTATTATCATAACAACTGGCTCAAATAAAGTTATGGCATTTTTAATACTATCTTCAATATCGTTGGTATAAAAATTAATTAACTTTTCTAAAACAGCCGACAGCTTACCTGACTCTTCGCCCACATTTATCATATGTCCATACATCGGGGGAATTAAATTGCTTTTCAAAAAAACACTGGCAATTGAATTACCATCCTCAACCTCCCGAGCGGCTTTTTCAATTAATTCCTGATAGACAATATTATCTACAGACTCTTTGGATAGTTTAAAAGATCTACTAATATCAACCCCCCCCGAAACCAAAGTATAAAAACTCCTTGAAAACTGAACCAAATAAAACTTCCGCAATAATAATCCAACAGCTGGAATTTTTAACATCAAAGAATCGAAAAAAACTTTTCCTCCATACGTTTTATTATACATATAAAGCATATAAAGAATGGCTCCGATAAAAATAAAAAATATCCACCAAAAAGAAAAAATTATACTGTTAATAGCCATTAAGACCTTAATTGAGAATGGCCATGGAACCCCCGCTTCGACAAAAATCGTAGCAATATTAGGAACCACAAAAGAAAGCATTACTACCCCCACTAAAAAAAGCGTAGATAAAATAAAAATCGGGTAAATCATAGCATTTCTTATCTTTCTCCGAAGAAGATATTTTTTTTCCTCCTGACTAGCTAAAAATAAAAAAGTATCCTCTAATTTACCAGATGTCTCTCCAGATTCTATCATCTTTACAAAAAAATTGCTGAAGATTTCTGGATATTTACTAAAAGATTTTGAAATTTTATTACCACCTTCTATCTTATCAGCTACATCTAAAATAACTTTTTTAAGATATTTATGCTGTGTTTGCTTTTCGACAATTCTAAAAGCTTGAACTATCGTTATGTCAGCCGAAATAAGGATTGATAGTTGTTGCAATAAAAAAACAACATCTCTTTTTTTAACAGTGTTAAAAATACGACTAATAAAATTATCTATAATCCTTACCCTCTCTCGCCTAATAATTTTTATAATAACAAAACCCTGATCATTTAATATATCAGCCGCCATATCCTGATCATAGGCCTCAATAACACCAATTAAAGCCCTACCTTGATCGTCTTTTACTTTGTAATGAAAAAAAGACATTTTATTCCCTCCTTAATTTATATATACCCCTTAACTTATAAAAATTTTTTTACTTTATCCACAACCTCAGCTGGAGTAAAAAATGTTTTAATAATATAATCCTTTGCTCCCAGGTCGTAACCCTTTTTAATACCATCTTGCTCGTTTATATTCGTCAATAAAATAACTGGTATATCTTTAACTTCTAAATCTTTTTTTATTTCTTCCAAAACCTCAAAACCGTCCATCTGAGGCAACATTATATCAAGTAAAATTATATCTGGTTTTTTTTGTTTAATTATAATTACCGCCTTTTTACCATCAGATGCAGTAAAAACTTCAAACCCCTCATTGCTGAATTTTTTATTATAAATATTAGATAAAAAAACATCGTCTTCAACTATTAAAACTTTTTTTGCTTGATTTTTAACCATATAATTAATTTTATAAGCAACGTAGAGCGAGTAAAGTATAAAAATTTATTTTTATACTTTCAAGCCGAGGAGCTTATATGGGTTAACATCATGCGGCCTTGCCGCATTTAAATAAATACATTCTTATAAATCACTCTGTGTCCCCCTACATAGGAGCGAATATAATTTTTAATCTTACCTATTTTTTAGTTATTCTTATAATTTCCTCCAAGGAAGTAAATCCCTTTAGAGCTTTTAAAATACCGTCTTGCTTTATTGATATCATCCCCTGATTACTTAGATATTCTTTAATTTTTGATTCATTATAACCAGTCGAAATCATACCGCCCAATTCTTCATTTATTGCTAACACTTCTGCAATAACCATACGCGATTTATATCCATTATTATCGCATTCTGAGCACCCCTTGCCTTTATAAAACTTCAACTCGCTTTCTTTAGTATTTACAGATTCTAAATATTTTTTTGGAATCATCTTTATCTCCTCCAAAACATTTCTTTTAAGATCATCGCCAATTTGTACCTCTGCTTTACATTTTTCACATATCTTTCTTATTAGCCTCTGAGTAATAATAATTTTAACTGCTGGTCCCAATAAAAAAGAATCTACTCCCAAATCTATTAGCCTAATTAAAGCTCCAAGAGCACTATTAGTATGAAGGGTTGATAAAATAAAATGACCAGTTAATGCCGCATGAATAGATAAATCGGCTGTTTCCTTATCTCTAACTTCCCCAATCATTATTATATCTGGGTCCTGTCGCAATAACGATCGAAGACCAGAGGCAAAATTAAAGCCAATAGCAGGCTTAACTTGGGATTGGTTTATACCCTCAATAAAATATTCGATCGGATCCTCTAAGGTTACTATGTTTATACCTTCTTTATTTAAAATATTTAAAATAGAATAAAGGGTTGTAGTCTTACCAGATCCAGTTGGCCCAGTTAGAAAAAAAGCTCCGCTCCCCAATCTAATATTTTCATCGATAATTTCTATATGCTTTTTATTAAATCCTAAATCTTGAAGATTTAAAACTCCTTTTCTTGGGTCTAAAATTCTAATAACAATCTTTTCATTATCAAGTAAGGGAAAAATAGAAACTCTACAGTCTATATCTTTATCATTGATATTAAATTTAATTCTCCCATCCTGAGGAATGCGCTTTTCATCTAATTTTAAATTAGCCAAAACCTTAACACGCGAAACTAAGGAGGAATGAATATGAATTGGCAAAGTAAGAGAAGTGTGCAAAATACCATCTATCCTATAGCGAACCCTAGATGTTTTTGCGATTGGTTCAATGTGAATATCCGACGCCCCACCGTCAATTGCATGTTTAATTATAACAGAAACCATCTTAGATATTGGCGCTTTTTTAATAGCATCTAATGCCAAAGACTCATCTTTTTTACCCGAAGAAATATTTTCCTTAGCCTTGTTTAAGGCATCTTCTATTTCATCTTCAATGTTTTTACTTTTATTTATAGCGTTAGTAAAACCATTATTAGAAACAATAAAATATTTTGGATTTAAATTATTCTTTTTAACTAAAAAATCTATTGCCTGAGTTGCTTTAACATCCTGCGGATTAACAAGTCCGATTTTAACTTCCGTTCCTTTTTTAGAAAAAGGAATAGCCTTGTGCTCTTCTAAAACATCGATTGAGAAGATTTTTAACAATTCAGATGATATTTCTTTTTTTGAAATATCAACATAAGGAACCTGTAGCATTTCCCCCTTTACTTTCGTTAATCCCTCTTCATCTAAAACCTCTTTTTTTAACAAAATATCTTCAACTTCATTGAGTTCCCCCTTAGAATAACTCTCCCTAGCAACTTTTGGAGAGATAATCCCCAAATTAACCAATCTATCTAACAATTTTTTTTTAGTAAATATCATAAAATTACTCTAAATTGGCTTTATATGGATTAAAAGGGTTGTTCCGCCCCAATTCATCTTTTGATAAATTGTTATAGGGTTTTTTCGATAAGTTTTTATATTTTTCATTTTCCATAAAGGTGGTATCAAAATCAACAACTATGTCATTAATATCATTTGTACTATAACCATAATTAACAACCCTGGAATCTAATTCTCCAAATATCTGATTTTTCCAAAAAATTCTTTGATCCCAAATAAAAGTATAGTATAAATAATAACCAATAAATACTATATAAAGCAAAATAAAAACCCTAAAAAGGCTTTTTATCTTCTTTTTTATTTTTTTCAATTCTTTTTCCGAAAGTTGCATAGTTTTTTTTATTATCCATCAAACCTACTCTTGTGGTTCATAATAAGCGATAACGCTTAAGTTTAATTCCCCCTTATCAAGAGAAGAAAAATTAAAAAATTCAACATCCATTAACCTTAAATTATTTTCAATTGAATTTAAAAGTAATTTTAATCGATCATAAGTAACCCCGCTAATTCGCATATCTATTTTTAGCCTAGAGACCTCGGAGCTAATATCTTCTTGATCAATTAAGTCTTTATTATTATATTTTTTGTATTCTAAATTTGAAAACTTAATAAACTGAAGATTCATTTGATTCTCCTTAATAAGCTTATCAAGATAATGAAAAAGTTCTTTTTTCTGATCTTCTTCTGGTAAAATTAATCCTACTTTATTTATATCATCTGGACTTATTTCATTTAAACTATCCTTCACTTCATATAATCTTTTTAAATAATTTTCTTGTTCATCATAAATTTCTTTTTCTAAATTCATTTTTTGAGATTCAACTTTCTTAATCTCAATTAAAATTCCCTTAAAATAATAACTGTAAGCAAAATAAATAAAGAAAAAAACAAAAATTAAGATAAAATAATCAAAATTTTTCACTAAAAAAGAATATATCTTATTTTTATTGTTGTTTTCACTTAAGATCATAGCTTATTAGACCCACTACTTAATGAATCTATTTTAAGAAAAAGTCATCTTTAAATGTTAAAACTATATTAAACCTAACATAATCTTCGTCTATACCCTGAACCAATGTAGCTGAATCTATTTTAACTTCATCAATTCTATCTGTTAGCTCATATGCTTCTAGTTGTTTTGATAAATTATCAAAAGAAACAGTCCTTGCCTGAAGAGTAATCTGTTTAGTTCCACTGCTTTCAAAATTGACATAATAAACATTTTCCAAAGTATTTTCCTCTAAAAAATTAAACAGGTTAGACCAATAAATATGATTTGTAATTAATTTGTCAATTTTTTTAAATTTATTATCCATTTCTTCAGAATCTTTTTTGTAGTTTAAATTATTATGAATTTCTATTTTTAATTGTTCGTTCTTATTAGCCAGTGCAACACTTGCCTCTTTAATCTCAATTTTTCTATAATCTAAAACTATTCTAAAAATAAAAATTGTAATCAATAAAAAAATTACAATTGAAAATAAAAAATGAACTTTTTTAAAAATTTTAACCTTTAGGGCCCCAGAGTATTCCTCTAAAATAAAATCGATATTTTTTTCCCCATCTTTTACATGTTCTTTGTTTTCTGTTTTAACTTTTTTGTCTGTAGTCTTATTTAAAAATGTTTTGAACTTATCCACGTTAAAAACAGTAACCAAAAAAGGTTTTCGTTTTTCCCCTCCTCCGTCAATTTTCTTTTTTATACTACTATCTTCACTAGAAAACGGTCTATATTTTTCCTTTTTATCTTTAGGGGCGGGGTTATCTTGTTTTTCTGAATTATTTTGTTTTGGCTTTTCGGCCATAAAATTTTATTAAAAATAAGTGTCATTCCCACGAAGGCGGGAATCTACAACGTCTTATTCAGCTGGCTTTATGGATTCCAGCCGGAGTTTATCCCGTACTCGATACGGGGCGGGAATGACAGCGTTAAATTTAGTCATTTACATAATCTCCCTCATTGCCAAGCCAATCGGTACAGATAACTTAGGTCCAATTTCCTCAAAAATAGGCTTTAAATCTTCTGGATATACAATCCTAGCCCAAGGATCACCAAGATATACTTTCTTATTTAATTTTTGTGATAAATAATCAGGTAAATAAGAAAGTAATGATGATCCGCCGGTTAATATTATTTTCTCTATATTTTCTTTTTCTAAATTTTGCCCTAAAGCAAGCTGTTCTTTAAAAAAGTCTATCGTATAATTAATTTCATCGATTATTGGCGTAATTGTACTTTCAATAGATTTAAAAACAGAACTATTTGAACCATTATCGCTTATTCCAATATCGTATTTAAATTGCTCCGCCCTTTCTACGGAAATATCTAAGTTTTGACCTATTTCTTGCGTTATATTATTTCCACCAAGCTCAATGCTCCTGTTTATAACCGGCAGACCATTTTGAACTAAAGATATATTAGTCGCCTTAGCTCCCAAGTCTACAATAATTAAAGTCGATTTATCATTACCGACCAAAGATCTAATAAGGGCAAATACTTCTGTTTCCAAACTAAGCAAGCTTAAATTGGCTCGCTGGAAAATATCCATATATTTACTAACAAGT
>Ga0233440_1001301_pt1 | contig 23469 bp, 19 predicted proteins | sample SI_123_September_5_FD_182791 | JGI IMG/M metagenome (GOLD analysis project Ga0233440, IMG submission 182791) | Seawater microbial communities from Saanich Inlet, British Columbia, Canada - SI_123_September2016_120_MG | ecosystem: Environmental > Aquatic > Marine > Inlet | place: Canada: British... | reverse complement strand
ATGGCCCGGGTGCAGTTTGTGCTTTTTCCCACTCGCGCGGAGTAGTTTGACCCAAAACAAAAAGTGGGGCTTTTACCGCTCCTTTAAGAGTCAGCTCGAGGGGTTGCGCATCACTTGAAGCGACTAGGTAGACGGGGCCTCCCCAAGGTGTGCGAATCTCGAGCCCCTCTGAAAGCGGCAATTCAACGGTGATTTCGGGCCATCGCGGCCACGAGCTCTTGTGCCAAAGTGTGTCACGGTGGCAGCCGACCCGCAGCGACCACCCCTGAGTCTGCCCTTTAGAGTCAGGTTTGGTTTCGCTCTTTATTTTGCCCACACGAAGAGTCTTCCCTGGCGCAAGATAAAGACCAGTACTCTGCCAACCTGGACGAGTCGCATCAAATGTAAACTTCTCGGCCACCTGTTTTGCAGAAGCTGAAACGGCTCCGGGGAAGTCATCTGCGCCGAGAAAGGCGACCCGTTTTGCTACTGGAATGTCTTTCCACAACCGGGATTTGAGTGCAACCCAAAGTCGAGAAGCTCCATCTTTTATACCGAGCGGTTTTTTCGGGTTTGGAGCATGTGGGTTTTCAAGTTTGCTCGCGTATTCAAGCAACGCAGGAAGCAAAATCATGTCGCCGCTCGGGATCGACTCGACAGCGTGGACGAGCGGATAATACGCGGGGGCATCTACAGGTATTGCTGCAATTCCGAGCTCTTGGTAGTAACTCAAAATCTGACCTGCATGCATTTTGCCTGCTTGGTTTTTTGACACCGCATAACCGCCGTCTTGGTTTGCATCGCAATAACCGTCGGCTAAAACAACACCCATGATGGCCGTAACCTGATTCATTGGGTGCTCTTCTCTAATGTTTTTCCCGCTAAGTTGTGCCCAGCCCCAAGGGCAAGACCCCATAAAAACACTGCCACCTTGGCGCACATATTTTTGTAATGACTTTACCCAATCTGCATTTGGGTATTCTGGTGCGTCAAGCCAAATTAATACATCATAATTCTTCCATTGCTTAATAGGTAAGCTCAACTTGCCTACTTTCGGTTTCATTTTGCCACTTGATAACCATTGAATTGCATTGTGCGCGAAAACAGAAAGTGGGTCATTTGAGTTGCGCGCCTTAACGCTAGCCGAGTGATAACCGTGCGCCGCAACAACGACTCGCCCCTTTCCGTATCGTGCTGCGCCCAACATGGCATGAGGTTGAGCGCCCCCACCCGTCAAAACTGCAAACGCTTTTGGGCCGAACACGGAAACGGTGCCGGGTGTGCCAGGGCGTGGCAAGACATCAAGGCCGTCGAGCAACACGGCTCTGTCGGCATCTGTATCTTGAAAGGAGGGCGCGACGCTCAGCGCGGTTGCTGGAGAGATGGCCAGAAAAGCCAGACACCAAAGAAAATATACAACCCAAAGACGACTTCTTTGAACTAAGGCAAGGGGGGATGTCTGAAGCACGAAAGTAGCCTAAACTCTCGATGCCAGAATGGCAGACTCACTTTGGCCTTTGGCTTGCAGTGCATCCAATTCCCATGCTGAATTCCATCGAATTGCTCCTGCAGCGCACGAATTCCATCCTCTTGCGCGTGCTTCTCCTCGGCCTCTTTATAGGGGTGGCCGGGTTTCTGATTGCGTTTAGCCTGTTTGCCTTTGTCATTATGAGCGTCATGCGACTTTTTGGTTTTCGACCTCGCGCCGCGACGCTCCCGCAGTTCCCTAGATTCCCTCGTCTTTGAAGCACTCGCCCAACCCCGCGCCAGTCGACCAACGGCGCATTTTTCGCACTTGGCTGCCACTTGCCCTGAGTTGGATGCTCATGGGCGCCGAGATGCCAGCCTTTACGGCTTTTGTCGGCAATATGCTCGACCCGCGCATCCATCTCGCGGCTTGGGGTTCTCTTGTTTTTCCTCTTTCCTTGGTCATCGAGGGCCCCATCATTCAAATGCTTGCCGCATCGACGGCTCTAGCAGAAGATGCTGAATCATGGAAAAAGCTGCGGCGCTGGATGTTTCAGCTCGCCGGAGTGCTCTCGGCCCTGCATGCTCTCATTGCATTTACACCGATTTTCGATTGGATTGCACTCGACATCATCGGTGTACCGCCAGATGTCCTTGAACCCGGGCGTTTAGGTTTTCAAATCATGCTTCCCTGGACGATGAGCATTGCATGGCGACGCTTTAATCAGGGCGTTTTGATCCGTACCGAGAGAGCGCGACTCGTCACGGCAGGCACAGCGATTCGCCTAGGCGTTTTGCTTATCACCCTAAAGTTTTTGCCTAGCATTTCAGAATCACCAGGGGTCGTTGTCGGATCGATTGCAGTTGCGCTCGCCGTAATTTCCGAAGCTCTTTTTTCAGAATGGGCGGCTCGACCTGCCGTGCGCGAAAGAATAATGACCGCTCTTCCTGCGAAGCAAAAACTCACCGCAGCTAGTTTTAGGGCTTTCTATATTCCATTAGCGTTGACTCCATTAATTACGCTTTTCATTCAACCCGTTGGCTCGGCCGCCATGAGCCGTATGCCAGAAGCGCTTGATTCACTCGCCTGTTGGTCGCCCGTGCATGGTTTGATTTTCCTAGTCCGCGCCACAGGGTTCGCTTTTCAGGAAGTCGTTGTCGCCTTGTCACCACAACCACATGCAAAAAAAGAGCTCGTTCGATTTGCTAAGCGACTTGGCCTCGCCGCAGTCGCGACATTGTCTGTGATTGCTTTCACTCCACTTGGCAGCTATTGGTTTGGCACCATTTCTGGTCTGCCAACAAACATGGTTTCCTTGAGCGTAACCGCAGTCGGCCTAGCCGTCTTGATGCCAGGCTATGCCGTTGCGCAATCTCTTTTTCAGGGGCAGCTTGTGCACGCCCGCAAAACAAAAGCCATTACGCATAGTGTGCTTATCTACGCGATTACGGCAAGCGCAGGTTTATTCTTGGGTGCGACGCTCGACAACACACCCGGGATTATTTGGGCTATCGCCACATTCACAACCGCGGGTATCCTACAGACACTCTTTTTACGCTACCACTCTCGTCGCCTTCCTTCACCCCCTTGACCGAATCCTCTTTTGATGCCGAACAAGCCTTCTTGGCTTGGCTAAGTGCACGCGACAATCACGAATCGGTTGGCCGTGATGACTTCCGAAAAGACCTCGACCAAGAGGGTCGCCAAGAGTTTGACAAACTAGCTGACGACTTCCTAACTTTGCGAGCACGAGTTGGTGCAAGCCAACCTGATTTACAAACAGGCCGCGAAATTGGCCGCTATCGCCTGATTCAAGAGCTTGGCAGCGGTGCAGTCGGCATGGTTTGGGAAGCCCGCGACACGCGGCTTGGGCGGCATGTTGCTCTTAAATTGCTTTACCCGCACTTGGCGATTTCAGATCGGGCCGTCCAGCGTTTCCACCAAGAAGCGCGTGCAACCGCAAAACTAAGCCACAGTTCTTTGGTGACTTTGTGGTCGAGTGGCCAGACAGATAATCTACATTATCTTGCTCAAGAGTTGGTTGGTGACGGGCGCACGCTGGCAGATGTCATCCTTGAGCGGCAAGAGGCAGACACGATTCCGCCTGATCATTGGCGGGAAATGGCGAGCCACTTAGCGGCTATCGCAGAGGGCGTGGCGCATGCTCATCAGCATGGTGTTTTGCATCGTGACATTAAACCAGGCAATATTCTTTTTGACCCATCAAACACTCCGCGGCTGACTGATTTCGGTTTAGCAAAAGTTGCTGATCAAGATTTGTCACTCACGGGTGAAGTTGTCGGCACGCCTTTTTACATGAGCCCCGAACAAACACGCGCATCGGTCGATGCGTCAAAAACGGGCACTGACATTTTTTCACTTGGGTCGGTGATGTATGAATGCCTCTGCTTGCAGCGCCCTTTCCAGGGTGACTCTTTCGAGACCGTAGCCTATGCCATTCAGCATAAACACCCTCGGCGACCCACTCAGATTTCAGCGCAGTGCCCCAAAGACCTCGAATCGATTTGCCTCAAGGCTTTACAAAAAAACCCGGCTGACCGATATGTTTCCGCACATGCTTTAGCCCTCGACTTAATGCGATTCTTGCAGGGCGAGCCTGTCATGGCACCTCCTGTTTCGTTTACGGCTCGACTTTGGCGTCGAACTCGCCGCACGCTTTCTAGTTTAGGCTTTGTTACTTACGCTCCATTCTGGAAACGCCCAACGCCTGACAATAGCTCCGATCTACCGCAAGCGGCAGCGGCATTACTGCAAGATGAAAACTGGGCCGCGCTCCAAAAGTGGGCTGACGATTTACTCGATGCCGGCTTTTATAGAGAAGCCAAAGTTTTGCATCGCCTGCTGCTCAGTCAATCGCCCAATTCGCGGCGCAATCGATAAATCCCGCGGTCAAACGCTCGGCGGGTTTCCTGCTCGTCAAGGCCCATTGCTATCGCGATTTTCGGGACGGAGTCGCCCTCAACATGATGCCCCATGACGGTGCGCTCAGGTTCGGGCAAACGCAAAATGGCTAGCCACATTTTGGACTTGCGCTCATCGTTTCCCATTTGAGTCAATTGCCCTTCAAAATCATCTTGCGATATTTGCTCTGGCATTTCGACTCGCTTATCTTCGCGGCGACGGTCTCGCGTTTGCATGCGGCCACGATCACTGGCCTTCCACTCAAGACGCTGCGACATCAATGAAAGGAAACTACCTCGCGTGCGAAACTCTAGCTTGGCCATGTCAGCCCAAACATCTTTCATAACGGACTGAACCAAATCTTGCGTGTCGAGCATTGAACGAAGCCTCGAGCCAACTTTGCCTGAACCCAGCCGAAGCAGGTCGTTAAAGAAATAGCCTAAAAATTCATCCACGAGAGCTCGATCACTTTGCCCCATAGAGTGAATTACACGAAGGGCTGCATCGGATGAGTCGCCTAAATCTCTGGCTAATTCAATATGGAGCTGCTCGGCGCCAGCTTTCGATTGCAAAGCCTCAGCGGATGAAGGGCCTAAAAATTCAGCTGCAAACAGCAAGGCTTCCTCTTCGGAATTGTGACGAGTGGAGTGGCGTGTATTCATATACTACAAATCATAGACTGGCAAGACAGGAATAACCTGGCTGTAAGCAGTCATGCCATTAAGCAATAAGCCTTCGACCTGAAAATAAGACATGCGGCCAGCCATCGCAGGGGTATTAGGCATGTGATAATCAAAACTCCAAGCACCTGCAGCATCAAGAGTTGAGGATACGCCCGGATTTGCAATGGGCATTGGGTTTACTTGTAGGCCCTGCCCTGGGTTTGTTGACCAGCCCGCGTACAGCAAAAAGGGCTGATTCGGTTGACCACTCACGCCCATGCGCAAGAGATCTCCGAGCGGCGCGCGGCCATCCACGCCAAAAGTAAAAGCCTTGTGCTCAAAAGCACCGATGTCACCACGCCCATCTGCATCGCGAATATTCCCGTAATAATCCTCGGCAAGGCCGCCGACCGGAGCCGCGCCCCATGCATCAGATCGTGCACCAAGCACCATGGCGCTGCCGACGAAGGCCGCATCGCCAACGATGTTTCCACCAAGACCAGAAAGGGATTGATCTTGAACGAGATTTGACTCGAAGGTGAAATTCCAGGGCATCGAACCGAAATCGCGCAAATCGCCACCATTATCAGAGAGGATATTGCGCATCAAAACTGCGTGCGGATAACTGGATGATGCATTTGGACGCACCAAACTGACGGCTTCTTTTCGCGGGGAAGAAACGATGCCATTGCGAACTAAATTGCAACTATTCAACATCAAATTAGAAGCCCCACCAGCACTCTCAACAAGGATTGCATGGTTTGCAAAATCGCGAATCACGGTGTTTTCGATATTAATCTCAAGCTCAGAAGAAGCGTCGCTTGCTATGGCTTCTACGCCGTTCTTTGTGCCGTTGCGAATCGTGCAGCGTTGGATATTCGCCTTGACATGCGTGCGTTCATGAGCGAAAAAAGCAAACCCAGTATCGATGGCTTGAATCTCGCACATGCGAACATCAGCATTGACATACGCGTCACCGCCAACGGTAACTTGCAAAGCCGTTTCAGCATGAATATCCATGTTTTCAAGAATGATATGAATTTGATCGCCAAGTGCACCACTGCCCACCAGTCGTACAAATTGTCGCCCGCCCTGAACGCTCAAACCACGCAAAGTCAAATCACCTGAGCTGGGGACTAACCGGAAATTCGCGAATACTGAAGTGGACGATGTGAACAAAACACTTCCGGGAGAAACGGCTTGTACAGTCATAGCATCGGTTGTTACCTGAAGAGGCCATACCTCTTTTTCATACACACCTGGCAGGCAATGAACAAGAACAGAATTGCCCGCGGACGAGCGAGAAACTGCATAAGTTAGAGTTTCAAATGGGCTAGACGCATTTCCTGTCACGCTTGCCAAATCTTGGCCAGAAGTGCTATCAATGTAAAAGACATCTTGTGCGACAAGAGTTGTGCTTAGAATGCAAAGAAGGAGCTGGAGGAGTATGGAGCGGGGGGACAACACCTTTGCACCTTACTTGAAAAGCGGCCAGCTCGCAATCGAACCGCTTTGCTAACAGCAATCTCGAGCTAGGCTTTTTGCAGCAAACCCAAAACTTCTTTGCGACTGTCAAGTGTCAGCAGAAGCAGTAAATCACCCGATTCAGCCCAATCAAGGGCAGACTGAGTGGCTTCCATTTCATTGGCAGCGTGAGCAATTTGCTCAGCGGGAAAACCAGCTTCAATCAAAGCACCCTCAAGGATGGCAGGAATTTCACCCGGCTGCCGACCACGCAATTCATTGGGTTGTTCTTTGATGATGACCCTGTCGACCCCGCCTGCAGCTGCGGCTTGAGCCAGCTCGACCAATGCATCATCGTTGCGATCGCCCGCATGACCGAGAGTTACGAGTCGGCGATTTGCTGGCATGGCCGCGGTCATTTGCATTAATGCAGAAAGGCCGTGCGCATTGTGCGCAAAATCGACAAGCACTGTGAAATCTCGTACTTGAAAACGATTCAGGCGACCAGGGTTATCTTTGAGATTGCTTTGAAACGATTGCAGCCCACTCAAAATTGACTCGTCTCGCAAGCCTAACTCTTTGGCCACGCAAATCGCGGCGAGAGCATTGGCAACATTGTGCTGAGCCGCCCCACCAAATGTAATCGGGATTTCTGAGACCGGAATCAGCTTTGTTGTTTCGTGGGAAGCCGTCCATGTCAAAAATCCGCCGTCTAACGTTGCGGCCTGCCCACCGTTTGCAATGTGGTTTTGGATGAGGTCAGAATGATGATTTAGTGAAAACCAAGTTAGGGGTTGCTGGATAAGATGCACCCGCTCGACCGACTTTTCGTCATCAGCATTTAACACAATATGGCGCCCCGCGTGGCGAATCACAAACTTAGTGTCGGCGAGCATATCGAGATCTTGCACACCCCACTCGCCAAGATGGTCGGCAGCAATATTGTTAATTAAAACAACATCAGCCTCGCCTGCTGCGAGAGCGAGACCTCGGCGCAACATTCCGCCTCGTGCGGTTTCAAGGAGTGCGACATCAACATTTGGGTTGCGCAAAATAGCGCGCGCGCCACCCGGGCCAGACCAATCACCGTGATCTATCACCTCGTTGCCAACCATCAGCCAATCTGTAGAACTAAGCCCAGGTACTTTGCCCTGCGCGTCGACCATGGCTTTAAGCAAACGCACAGTTGTCGTCTTGCCATTTGTGCCCGTAATCATCGCAATCGGGATGCGCTCATGAGCCGCCATATCGATTGAACCTGCTTCAGGGAGCTCTTTGACTTGCCAACTTTCGGACCACCGCCCCGCGCCAACGGAAACCACATCATCACAAGTTAAAAACAAGGAGCCCGCACGATTTGCCGAGTGCTGAATTCGGACGAGCGGCGGGTTGCCTTCTTTACGGAGGGCGGCATTAAAACGGGCAATGGCGGCGGTTAGAGCGACTTCACGGTCAGGCTCATTTTCTGTGAGCTGCTGGTCGGGTAAAGCCCACTCGTTGATTTCACACGCTGTATAAAGTGCGTCCATGGGAGCGGAGAAGGCGAGACTTAAGCCACCAGGGAAACGACGACTTGCTGTGGTTTCGGCCCCCCAACCAAGGCCGTCGAGCAAGGGCATCAATTTTGATTTCCAGGCTTGCTCAACCGCATCGGCATCAGCATCGGCCAAGGCCAAATCGACGACAGGGCCGGCCTTTCCCCAAATGACATTGGGGCCGGTCAATCGCCGAGAATCGCGCAACTCAAAGAGATTCATGACAGATGCCAGCTTAGTCAGTTTCTTCAGAAACGGCCAAGCGCACGCCACGCGAATCACGAATCAACTCGACATCACTACCCAAACCGCCTTGACCGAAATCACCAAAGGACCCCAAATCAAGCTCGGTTGTTGGTGCAACGACATCGGTTGGTTCAGCTTCATCGCCGGACTGAAAAGTCTGAATTTGTTTCCAGGAACGCGCAATGGAATCAGCAAAGATGAGTAGTAAATCATCTTGCGCACCCATTTCGAGTGCGGCTTGCACGGCTCGGTCTTCTTCTGGAATCATTTCGATTTTGTCACCGTCTACGCCTGCAGCAAGCAAAGCCTCACGCAGTAGCATCGGGACTTCATCCGACTCTCGACCGCGAAGTTTGTCGTCACGGCGGCAAATGTAATGATCAAAATGACCCGCGCAAAGCGTCGCCATTTCACGGATGTCTTGATCACGGCGATCACCCGGTGCGGCAATCACAACAATGCGGCGGCCCTTTGGCTCAAGACGATTACTTAACTCAACCATCGCCTGAATCGCAGCAGGGTTATGCCCGTAATCCATGATGACTTTGAATGGATGGTCATCGTAGATATTCATCCGACCAGGAGCCTGGAAAAATGTAGTGTCGAATGACCGCAAGCCATGACGAATGTCATCTAATTTAACACCCATGCTAAAAGCAATTGCAGCTGCAAACATCGCGTTTTGCACATTGTGCATCGCCCGACCATCGAGTGTCGCTGGAATCGAATGCGACCACATCAGCGGGATGTGCTGGCCATGATCATAAATCGTAAGCATGTGCCCAGCAATGCCACGCTCAAGCACAATGGCGCGCCCATTTGACTTAATGTGGTCACGAACCAAGGCATGCTCAGGGTTCATTGTGGCATAGCAAATGTGCTCTGCACGCGTCCGATCAGCCATTTTGAGGCAAAGCGTGTCATCTGCGTTGAGCACGACAGTATCGTTGGCGACCTCTGCAACGATGCGCTTGACTTTCGCCAAATCTTCGAGCGTATCAACACCTTTAAGACCGAGATGATCGGCAGCGACATTAAGTACCGCGCCAACATCGCATTGACTATAACCCAAACCGCGGCGCAGCAAACCACCGCGCGCAGTTTCCATGACGCCTACCTCAACCTTAGGGTCGCGCAACACGATCCTGGCAGAAGCCGGGCCTGTCATGTCGCCACTCACGGTGAGATGGCCGTCGATATAAACACCATCGGTTGTTGTCAGCCCAGTCACCTTGCCCGCCATTTTAAAAATGTGAGCGACCATGCGAGCGGTCGTTGTCTTGCCGTTAGTGCCCGTGATACTCGCAATCGGAATACGCGTTTGCGAACCTTTCGGAAACAGCATTTCCATCACGGGCTCTGCAACATTACGAGGAGTGCCCTCAGAAGGTGCAGTGTGCATACGGAAGCCAGGCGCAGCATTGACTTCGCAGATACCACCCCCACCGACCTTATAAGAGACCGTGATGTCTTCCGTCAAAAAGTCAACACCGCATACATCAAGACCAATCGCTAAAGCGGCTCGCTCGGCCATCAATTTATTATCAGGGTGGATGACATCGGTTACATCGACCGCTGTGCCACCTGTCGACAAATTGCCCGTCGACCTTAAATACACGATTTGCCCCTCTTCAGGGACCGATGCGGATGTCATCCCGCGTAGCTCTAGCAAGCGATTGGCTTGGTAATCGAGCTCAAGACGAGTGAGTACTTTTTCGTGCCCCACGCCACGGCGCGGATCAGAATTGACGATGTTGAGCAGCTCTTCAACCGACGATTTGCCGTCACCGATGACATGACCCGGAACACGCTTTGATGCGGCTTCAAGCTTGCCATTAATAACGAGCAGGCGGTGATCAAGCCCCTTCAAGAAAGCCTCGACGATGACGGCGCGACTGTGCTTGCGCGCGTTTTCAAATGCTGCCTGGATTTCGTCGTCTTGAGTTAAGTTAATCGAAACGCCTCGGCCGTGATTTGCATTAAGGGGTTTAATGACCACAGGCAAACCAATGCGATGAGACGCGCGCAAAGCATCGCGCTCGCTGTAAACCAATCGTTGCCGCGCTACAGGCAGACCCAAATCAGCAAGCAACTTATTGGTCTCTTCTTTGTCGGATGCGATTTCGACACCAATATGGCGGGTCTCAGAAGTAATCGTCGCCTGAATGCGCTTGCCAAATTTGCCGTGCCCCAACTGCACCAAACTATATGGGTTTAACCGCAACCAGGGGATGTTGCGAGCTTCAGCTGCAGCCACAAGTGCCGCCGTTGATGGCCCAAGTGCACGGCGCTGCGCAGAGCGGATAAAACTATCGCGCTCGTCATCCCAGTCAAACTCTGGATCGATAGTGCCGTCTAGTTGCTGCTCATCGGGCAGTAAATGGTACAGCAAGCGCAGACCCAAACGGGCGGCATCGAGGCCAACCTCTTCGTGCTCATACTCGAAAACCACATCATATTGGCCGTATTCGCCATTTCCGCGCGTTTTGCCAAAAGTCACATTAAGCGCAGCCATCTGCTGGAGCTCAATTACGACATGCTCAAAAACATGACCGAGCCAAGTGCCTTCGTCTTCGGTAAGTCGGCGAATGAAGCCACCATCTTTGCGATAAGAGCACCCATGCTTTTGCAAACCTGGCAGTGCACGAACCAAACCATCGGTAAAAGATGTACCGAGTTTGGCGGACGGCCATTCTTCGAGCTCGCCCAAATCAATGGTCAAGCGAATGACTGGGAAATTTGCGTAAAGGCTAGGGCCTCCAAAAACCTGACGGTCGAGGATTTTCATGATGAGAGAGTGGTGGTGTGGTTTGGCGGCCAGTCGACCGCAAGTCGGCGTAATGCCGAGAGACGACAAAAGCTATTCGTCGTCAGCAGGCGCGAGCTCAACCTTGAGCGAAGCGGCTGTGGGCTGTGGGTTGGCCTTGCGTGTTTGGATATCAAACGAATGCCCGTGAGTCAAAACATGCATGACAATATTTGTAATGCTCAAAGGATCGTGGCGGGAGGCCGAATCCATGGATGAAAAATCCATTTGCGAAGGGTCAACAATCGTTAAGCCGCCTGTGCCGACAACCTCGAGTGTGCCGTCGCCTGAAATAAACGCGGCCGTGTCTTCATCGAGACCCAAGCCAAGCGGGCGTGGATTAAAAGCAAGCGCGGTCAGCAAACGACCCAAACGATTGCGTTCATGGAAGTGCTGGTCAACAATAAAATCATGAGTCAGGCCAAAGCCAGGCGCCAAAGCGACCATATCGCATCGCGGGGTTGTGCCTTCGGAACCGTAAGCAATCATGTGCTCGGACATGATCGACGCGCCAGCCGATGTGCCGGCCACATGCAGCCCTTCGTGCAAATTGCGATTGCGCAAAATATCACTCACGGTCGTGCCACCAATCGTTGTCGAAAGGCGCAACTGATTGCCGCCCGTAATGAACAAGCCATCAGCTTGTTGCAAAATCGAGAGATAATCGGAACGGGTGCAATCTTGCCGTGTCTCAATCGAGAGCGAATCAGCTTTAGCTACGCCCATTTCTTCGAACATTGCGACATAGCGCGGGCCCGTTTCTTCGAGGCGCGACGCCGTCGGAATAATGGCAATTTTTGCCTTGGAGCCGCCGCATAAATCAACAAAACGACGCAAAATCGCGCGATTGCGGATTTTCTCTTCCGCGCCGCCGATGGGGATGATGTAACCGTGACTCATGATGCAATTCAGCTCACGCAATAACGAACGGGGGTTCGGCTTGCGTAAGCCAAGAATCTTACCACAGGTTTAGCGACTTGGCTCAGGCTCAAAAACGCCCAATCGCAGGGCTTCCTTGCCTTTGACTAACCATTCTCCGTCGGCAATGACGCAATCGACCTCGCCTGCCTCGTCTAGCAACAGCAAGTCGGCGGCAAACCCTGGCCGAATGCGCCCCTTACCCGCCAAACGCAGGTGCTCAGCGACATTGGATGTAATCGCAGAAAGCGCAAATTCAAAGGGCACACCCAAAGCAACCGCCCGCGCGAGCATCTGATGGAGCGAGTGACTGCGCCCAACCGACATGGATGTCATTTTTCCGTGCTCATCAAACTCAGGAAGGCAACCCCCGCCGTCGCTGCTGACACTGATATTTGCAGGCGGCAAACCCGCAGCAAGATATCTTTGCAAGGCGACCTCAGCGGAATAAGCGTCTTCGTCGTCGGCAACGGGGAAGGCCGTTATATCGATATGGCACCCGCGCTCGGCTAACGCAAAGGCTTCATCTAACAAGGCGCGGCGGCGATTTACATGAGTGGGCTGAAAAACACGAGCCGGGATTTCAGCGGAGTCGAGTGCAGCACGGATCAACTCAAGACCTCGCGAGCCATCGCCGAGGTGCAAATGCATCACGCCCGCTTTGCGCGAAAGCATGCCGCCAACATGACAATCACCAGCGATGCGGAGCATATCTTCGAGTGTTAGCTGGCTAGAACGGTGGTCGGAAATCGCGATCTCACCTGCGCCAATAACAGCGTCTAAATGGACGATATCCCCCCGAATCGTGCCGGTTAGCGTGGTGGGAGGCAAGTGATAACCGCCCGTCCAGCACCATGCTGACAAACCCATTTCTTTTAATGCGCGCACGCCCGCAAGCAACTCAGCTGTGGTACGGGTGACATCATCTGTGCCGAGCAAGCCCACAACAGATGTGACGCCCGCCGTTGTGAAATCGCTAAACCATGGTGGCGGAACTTTTGTCGAGGCGCCGTCTTCGCCGCCGCCGCCAGTGATGTGCGCGTGGGCGTCAATGAAGCCGGGGGTTAGTCGCTGCCCGCCGCAATCAAATCGCTCGATCGGCAAACCGGTGGGCAAACCAAAAGCCGAATCAGAAGAAGCAGTCAAGCAGCCAGCGTCAGAAGCAGGCGCAATCGCCAAAATGCGCCCGCCTGCAATCACAACCGAGCACAAACCAAGTGGCTCAGGCGCGTAAACCGATGCGTTTTCGAGAATTAAAAGTCGGGGCGTGCTCTGCATCGCCATAGTCTAAATGCACTCAATCGATTAAGGTAGAGAGATGCCCCGCCACACAGCATTGCTCCTCGCCCTTTCGTTTACTCTTGGCTCATGCCCCGAGCCTGACTTTGTCAATGATGCGCAATCTGCATCGCCAGACATCATGCGCATCACTCTGCCTGTTTTCCGCACGCCGAGTATTGACGACGACAACCCCATCCAAGCGGTCTTTGTTGACAACTCAAACCCAGCTGCGCCTCATCTGCGCATCATCTGGGCAGACGAAGACTTCCCCATTAAAGGCGTGGATGAAATTTACGACGCCAACCGCTGGTGGGGTATTTTCCAAGTCGATACCGTAGCGCCCTATATTTGGCTCGACCTTGCATGGGATGGCTATCACCGCATTGCCGATGTCGAGGGTCTTGACTATGAGGTTATTCCAAATCCGACGGGCGCGATGTACCCGCACACGGTTCATTTTCCAGGCACCTACAGCGAAGACCAGCGATTTAAGGTATTAGTAGCAGAGCATTACACCGCGACTGTAGCAGGCACAGCATTTGAAACGACCCCCGACGGGCGCCCCATCATTTATGTAAACACCTGGAATCACATGATGAGCCAGACCGACAATAACCCCAATATGCCTAAGACTGATTGGTCTGATTATCCCGTCTATTCGGGTAGCAGCGGCCAATTACAGGGGTTTTACGAATCCGTTTGGACAGATTTTGGTTTGGATTTGTAGAGCGATCTAAAGCTTGCGAAAACCTGCTTCCATCGCAGCGACAAAAGCATCAATCTCTGTCTCAGCCATTGGGGTTGACAGTACGCCAGCGCAGGTATTAATCATCAAAAATCCAGAGGCAAACATGTGGTCGAGCTGCAAATTCACCATGCGGTTTTCTTCGGCCGTCGCGTAAGTTTCACGGTAGTTTCGCGGCGAGTGCTCTTTGAAATGGACGCGAAACATAGAGCCACCACCCGTTACGCAGGCCTTGATTCCAGTTTTTTCAATCGCGGACTCAAGCCCCGTTACAAGTCGATTTGCCAGAGCGTTGATGCGTTTTACAGCAACCTCATCAAACAATTCCATGGCCGCCATGCCAGCAGTCAAAGTCACGGGATTGGCCGAGAATGTACCCGAATGCGGGAAAAGGACCTTGTCGGCGAGTGGGTTCATGACATCCATGACTTCGGCGCGACCGGCGATAACACCGACAGGGAAGCCTCCGCCAATGGCTTTACCGAGAGCCGTTAAATCAGGCTGGCAGTCATACCAAGATTGCGCGCCTGCAAACTCAGATCGGAAAGTTACCACTTCATCAAACACTAAAAGCGCGCCGTTTTCGTCTGCCCACTTACGCAAGGCAAGTAGAAACTCTGGCTCTATTTTCATTAAGCCTACGCGGTGAGGCATCAAGTCAAGCAAAATTGCGGCGATCTCATTTTTATGCTGATCCAGAATTGCAATCGCGCGGGCGGCATCATTAAATGGAATCACGATGACCTCTTCTAAGGCAGATGCAGGTGTGCCATAAGCAACCGGCACGCTGCGAGGGTGATCTTTGCTGCCCCAAACCTCGGGCGTTGTCGTTTGGCTGATTTCGGCGAAGTCATACAGCCCGTGATACGCGCCCTCAACTTTGGCGATTTTGGGCCGACCTGTAAATGCGCGAGACGCCTTTAACGCCCCCATCACGGCTTCTGTGCCAGAATTGACAAAACGAAGTTTCTCGAATGAAGGGCAACGATCACACAAGTACTCTGCGTATTGCACCTCAATTTCGGTCGCCAGCATGAAAGCCGAGCCACGCTGCAACTGCTCGGTTACTGCGCCAACGATTTTGGGATGAGCATGACCATGCAACAAAGAGGCCATGTTGTTTGAGAAATCAATGTACTCAGCGCCCTCAATATCAGTCACGCGAAAGCCCGATGCATGGTCTGCATACAACGGGTGCGGTTTACGCAAGACCGTATTGCGACTCACGCCACCCGGCAGCGTCTTTTGCGCGCGTTGATAAAGCGCTGCGCTTTTTGAGTTTAATTCGGAAGAAGCCATGATTTAATTTGCAGACGAAACAGGGATCGGAATTAGGGGTGCGCCCGTGCGTTCGGCTACATATTCAAATGAAACCCCAGGGCTTAACTCAACAAGCTGAAAGCCATCCGCCGTAATTTCAATCACGGCAAGATCGGTGTAAATACGATTCACCACACCGGGGCCGGTGAGCGGGTAAGTGCATGCATCGACCAATTTCGGGTCACCTGTTTTTGTGCAATGCTGCGTGATCACGAAAACCGACTTTACGCCCGCGACAAGATCCATCGCGCCGCCGACGGCCGGGATAGCGCCTGGCCCACCTGTCGACCAATTGGCAAGATCACCGTTACACGCGACTTGCAACGCACCAAGCACGCAGAGGTCAAGATGCCCGCCGCGAATCATCGCAAAACTATCTGGGTGTTGAAAGTAACTCGCACCAGGGAGCGCCGTCACCTGTCGCTTGCCTGCATTAATCAACTCAGGCTCACCCTCGCCCTCTTCTGGTGAAGGCCCCATCCCTAACAAACCATTTTCAGTGTGATAAATAAATTCACAGCCGTCTGGCACAAAACGAGAAATCCGCTCAGGGATGCCAATGCCAAGATTCACATAAGAGCCATCGGGGATATCCATGGCAACGCGCTGCGCCATCTCGTCGCGCGAAAGGCCTATTGTTGGTTTTTCGGATTTCATGGGTAGGTCACTCCTTCTGCAACCAGTACAGATTCATGAGCAGGGTTTGGCACTTCAACCACACGGTTTACAAAAATGCCAGGCGTTACAACGACCTCAGGGTCAAGCTCGCCGGCGGCAACAATGGACGCCGTCTGCACAACTGTGACTGCGCCGGCCATCGCCATAGGCGGCGCAAAATTACGCGCCGTTTTATTGAAAACGAGGTTGCCATAAGGGTCGGCCTTAAAACTCTTAATCAACGAGAAATCGGCTTTGAGGCCGTATTCAAGCACATAATCTTGACCGTTTATTGTGCGACGCTCTTTACCTTCTTCAAGCATTGTGCCAACACAAGTCGCCGTATAAAACGCGGGGATGCCCGCGCCGCCAGCACGAATGCGCTCAGCTAATGTGCCTTGCGGCACCAACTCAAGCTCAATTTCACCCGATCGGTAAAGCTCAGGGAAGACGGTTGAATTCATTGAACGCGGATACGAACAAATCATTTTTGCCACGCGCCCCGCTTTAATTAAAGCAGCAAGGCCCACTTCGCCACTGCCCGTGTTGTTGTTGACAACGGTCAAGCCCGTCGCGCCTTGATCAATCAAAGCGTGAATCAATTCGATGGGGCTGCCCGCTTCGCCGAACCCACCAATCATCACCGTGGCGCCGTCAAAGATGTCGGCTACGGCTTCGGCAAGAGAAGCTACTTCTTTATTAATCATGGCTCTAGACCGAAAGGTCGCCGTTTTGTTCTTTCACAACACGGGCGTAATCAAACAAACCCGCTTCATCGAAAAGTACGCGATCTGCGTAATCATCAAACCAAACCGCATCGGGGTTGCGACCAACGATGCACACCTTTCCTTTGTCTGGCGCGTCTGCGGCGTTGCGCAAAATCTTGAAAATTACGACTCCGTTTTCAGCGCCCGCAAGGCCCGGAATCGGCTCATTTGTCACGGCGGCGACTTCAGTTTTGCCCTTGTAGTGAGTGATCGAAAGTCGCGCGTGCGCCTCAACGCCCGACAAACCCTTCTGTGATTCATTCAGCATTTGCCATGCCGTTTCGATTGGAATGTTAAACGCCTTATAGGCAACAATATCGCGACCACAGAAGAAATAATGATTATTCGCCCCCACTCGTTTCAATGCTCGCTGCATAACCCGCAACGCCTCGACATCATCATTAATGCCTTTGATTAATGGTGATTGATTCTCAATGCAGAGCCAACCGCGAGAGACCAAACCCGACATCGCCCGCTTTGCTTCAGGATGCCACGCGAGCACGCCCGAGTCTTCCTCAACATATTGACCATTATTGTCTTTCAGCAAAAACTCGTCTGGGTGATTAAAATGAACCATAATCCGCAAACCCACATCGGGGTAAGTTTTATGGAAGTTATCAAGCATCGAAAAGAATGACTCGTCAAACCGCTGAGGGAAAAAGGCAAGCTCTTTCGTGCCTAAGCGAATCGACTCAATTCCGGCTTCGGCAAGCGCACCAAACCAAGCCGCGATCTTGCTATTCGGCAATACCATTGGGTCGCCACCTGAAAGCAAAACTTCGCGCAACTTTTCACGCCCCGTTTCAGGATGACGCCCACCGTTCTGAGCAACAGCCGCATTGTGCTCATGAATGTAACCCACGATATCAGGAATTTGAGCCATCCCTTTTTTCGCGACCGTTCCATCTTGCCGCTCAATTTCTTTGCGACTAATTAACTCTTCGCGGTAGCAAAAACGACAATGCGCCGAGCAAGTGGAAACCACATACATCAAACCCATTTCATATTTATGCAGCAGCCCCTCGACCGGGCTGTAATCCATTTGGTTGCCCGGGTCTTCCGCGCCCTCCATGTTGTCGGTCTCGGTTGGGTCGGCTTTCACCAAACGCCGGATGGCCGCGCTCTTTTTCCCCATTTCAAAATAATGCCGCGTCATCTTGACCGGCATGCGAGCTTCCACATCGCGCTCGGTACCTTTCAGCGACTGCAAAACGCCGAGCTCATCATCGGTGTAAAAGCCGCGCATGCTATCAGGCATTTTCTCATCGAAAAAAGGCCGCAAACCGTTAATGCTCTCGCGGTCGTATCGCGGGCTCTCTACGGTGTCGAGAAAGGCTTGCTCTCTCTCTGATGGGATGTATTTTGAGTCGTTCATGGTGGGTCAGGCGAATGTAACGGATTGGACATTCTCGAAATCCTATTGTAACCTCTAGTTCACGCCCTTGCCACATGACTATCGACGAACTCATTGCCGCCGCCAGCGATCGCCTCACGCCCGTTGAGCGACGCATTGCCGAGGCCATCCTTGCCGACCCCACGCTTCTGGCTTTCGGGACGGTCTCAGACTTGGCGCAAAAAGTGGGCTCTAGCCGCCCTTCGATTGTGCGATTCGGCGTCAAACTAGGCTTTCAAGGCTATGCCGACATGCGCGAGCACGCTCGGCGCAGCGTTTCGGCCAAATTATCGCGCCCCAGTCAGCGCATCCGCCAGCAAGATAGCTCTCTGGGCCGGGCTACTGCCGCTTTGACCGAGGCGATCCGTGGGTTGCTCGACAAAATCGGCAGCGAGCAGCTCTCCACTCTCGGCGCGCCGATGGTGAGCGCCAATCATGTCTGGATTCTCTCTGGCGAAACCTCCCGCGCCGGCGCGCATGCCATGTTCAGCGGCCTGACCATGGTGCGACCCAATGTCCACCTTATTACCGAGCACTCCAGTGGGCGCGATCTCAGCGGTGCCGCTCCCGGCGATGCGGCGATTGTTTTCGATTTCGCGCGGTATCGTCGCCACACAGTAACCGCCGCCCGCAGCGCGGTTGATTTGGGCGTGCATCTAGTCGCCATCACCGACGGCCCCCTCTCGCCCTATGCAGCGATGACCGAAACCTGGTGCGCTTTAGACATCCCCGCCATCGGGCCGTTTGACAGCTCGGTCCCCAGCGTCGCCATCGCCGAAATGCTCGTCGCCTATGTGGCTAGGCAGCTACAGGATGAAGCGCGCAGCCGCATTGATCGCACCGAAGCATTGTGGCAGGCGACTGAGATTTATTGGGAGTAGGCTGGGGCGGACGCCATGGCCATTTCTGAGTGCTAATGGCGGGATATGAACCAGGGGTTAGGCAAAACTCAGGAATGAGAATAGGCCAGGCAAATGTCAGCGGGCTCCCATTCATCATGTTTTTTTCATTGGTTTGTCATCTAATGGGCTTGCCGTTCAGCAGCCGTGGTAAGCGAAGCGTCCGCCCCGGTCTGACTGCAACGGCTGGTTATGCCGACAGCATATTTCAATTTTCATGACCGAGAAAGCTTCACCTGATCCAGGTAATCAAAGTCATTACGAGGCAAATCAACTGGCATGACCCACTCCTTTGTTGCAGCTGAAACCTCAAGCTGCCAAGTTTCTCTGAATCGTTTCTCGAAATCTGAACAAAGAGGTCTCCGGTTCTCAACTGCCATGTTCGCCCAGTAGTAAGCCGGCTCCAAGAACCCTGGGAACTTAGCTTTGCAGTTCCCAGTGAAGTAAATTACGCCCTCTATTGAGCGATATTGATTTGCCAGGCTGTGATGCAACAGATTTGCGATTAAGGAAGGATGGAACCCCATGCTCCCATCATTCCCAAGGAGTAGGAGACCGAAAGAATCTGGCTTGCCCAGCTTCTTCTTGGTTGAACGTATCTGCTTGTTCGCTTTCCGCAAAAATGCATTTTTAATCTTCGCCTTTATCAATCCAAGGAGTTCAATCGAACATTCTGGCGGAATGTCCTTAGTGCTAACTGGCCTTGAACCAAGAACAATTGGAACATCAAAGCCCCTATCTACCCATGTCCGATACAGATCCGTAGTTTGCTGGATGAAATCTTCATTGGAGAACATATCTTGCTCCATAACCTTGAGTTCAGCCACAATCCCATACTCTTCAAACCAGAAATCCGCTATGGGGAAAGGTGGACTATGCCCCAGAAGTTCTTCGACGACGACGCCACCACATTTGTTCGCAGCACGTCCAATCACCTTCGCTGTATCCATGCTCAAAGTGTAATCTTTCCGGCATAACGGGTTTGCCGTTCAGCAGCTGGGGTAAGCGAAGCGTCCGCCCCGGTCTGTCTGCAACGGCTGGTTGGGCAGTGGACTACACACGGACTAGTTTCAAAAGAGGCTCAAATGAATAAAGTGCTGGACGCCTTCCTGATGCCTCTTCAATGGTTACCAATAAATCATTGTCCTGTAGAACGCGTGTGAAACGAGCAGCTGAGGCCGCTGGAATTCCACTTTTCTGAGTGAAGCGATTGTTCCTAAACACTGGGTTGGTGAATACGAAATCAAGCGCACTCACACTCCACTTTGATGCCAAGACTTCAGAAAACCGCACTTTCATTTGCTCATATAGAGCGCGGATATCTTCCGCAATTTCAAGATTTCTAATCGCCTGTTCTTGCACTGCTGTGAGGAAAAAACTACACCACTCTTCCCATTTTCCATTCTCCGACACATCACGCATCGTATCGATGTAGAGCTCTTTATTGTCTTCAAAATAGCTACTGATATAGAAATGTGGCTCAGAAATAACTCCTGCCTTCCACATCATCAGAGTAATCAGCATACGACCTATTCTGCCATTCCCATCTTTGAACGGATGCAGTGCCTCGAACTCAAGGTGGGCAAGCGCAGTGCGAATTAACACCGGTTGATTTTCATCCTCCATGTATTGGAAAAGCGCATCTAATCCATCTTGAAGTTTTTCTGGGCTAATCGGCACAAAAAGGATGGCCCTCTTGCGTTTGTCTGCCAAGTAGTTTTGCTCTCGCTTCAAATCACCAGGCGACTTTGACGCGCCGCGCCCAAATGAGAGCAACTGTTGATGGAGGCTTTTAATCAATGAAAGCGAAAGAGGGCGCCCCGATTCGATGGCCCCTTGAGCACTGCGCAAAGCTCTTTGGTAGAGAAAGGTCTCGATCACCTCAGAGCGGACATTCGGATTTACTCCCCCATCATCTTCAAGATCCGCCTCATATTTGAGAATCTCATCCATGGTGCTAATGGTTCCTTCCATGCGAGATGAAATCACGGCCTCCTGATTCCTCATTGGGGCAAGAAGGATCTCACTGTTATGCATGCCCTTGAGCATTTGGTCATAACGAGCGACCGCATCTGTTGCGGCAATGAGCTCCTGCACAAAGCCCTCGTAGCTCAGCTTTGAGGGTGGGAACTTCCCATAGTGATAGCCGACGGAGTTATCTAGATTGAGTTTCATGCGCCTATTTGTGAGGAACAAAGGGGCTATATTCTAGCGACAAAGGCATTTGTCGTCAAGTTTTTGATAATTCTGAAGCACAAACGGCCTTGACGCGCGTTGATTCATGGCAAAACACCTTGTCTCTCATATTTTGCAGATTCTTGAAGACAAAGTGCTTTGCGGTGAATGCCCTAAAGACAAACTGGCTCGCCTCTCTCCTTGGGCGAAGTTTGAGAGACAAGATTAGACGAAAGTACCCTTCCCCTTATCTGCCTAACGCATATTTAACCGACCCGCATAACCGACCTAAAACCCACCCAAACATCCACGGTTTCCTTAGCCGCAGCCTACACCAAACGCCTAGCACGCCCAACCAGACCAGCAGAACCAACCTTGACTTAACACTGTTAATGAGTTACTCCAACCTATCTCGACAACCTTAGAAAACTACGACGCTTTCGGCATCCCCGGGAGCTGGCTTCAGGCGCTATTGATGGCGGCTGCTTTGGGCGCTTTGACGCTGATTTTGAAGAGGCGCTTGGCTCTATTGCGTGCCGCAGCGGCCGAACCGCGCACGGGTGATTGGGGTGCTCGCCTCAAGCGACTGTTGGTGATTGGCTTTGGGCAGTCGCGCCAACCTCGATATCTGGTCGCTGGATTGGTGCATATCGTTTTGTTCGCAGGGTTTATGTTGCTTTCCCTCCGCTCCATGAGCTTGATTGCCGAGCCGTTTTGGCCCGGCATTTCAAATATAGGCGAGCCTTACACCTTTATCCGGCACATGGCCGCGGCTTTGGTTTTGGTTGGTTGCGCGATTGCCGCTTGGCGACGGGTGGTGGTGCGGCCAGCTCGTTACCACGATCGCCATGCCACGGTTTCGCACACCAAAGAAGCCGTTGCAATCTTGAGCCTGATTTCATTTCTGATGATTGCCGATGCCGCTTTTGATTTTGGCGGAAGTGAGGGCGTCCGCAAAGTGGCTTTTTGGGCGCACAACTCGGCCTTGCTATTTTTCTTGTGCTTGCTCCCCTATGGCAAGCATTTTCATGTCATCACGGCTTTACCCAATGTTTTCTTTTCATCGCTAAAGCTAAGCGGAGTTGTCAAGCCGCCTTCATATTCAGAGAGTGATTTTGACGCGCTTGAAACCGTCGGTGTTTCTAAACTCGAAGACTTTACCTGGAAGCAATTACTTGATGTTTATTCTTGCGTCGATTGCGGGCGTTGTTCCGATCATTGCCCCGCTTACGCATCCAAGTCGCCCTTGTCTCCGCGTATGTTAAATATCAAAACGCGCGATGCAGCCTTTGAGCACTACCCTATCAAGGGTGAAATCACGCCTCCTGAAAAACGCGCTGATTTAGTCGGTGAGGTTATCACGCCAGACGAGTTGTGGTCTTGCACAACCTGCGGCGCTTGCCAAGAGGCATGCCCAGTTACGATTGAATACCTCGACCGTATCGTCGATATGCGCCGTTTCTTAGTCGACGACGGCAACCTGCCAGCGACTCTCCAGAAACCGATGGCGGCACTCGAAAAGCGTGGCAACCCATACGGCAAGATGGCTCGGAAGCGTGGCGATACGGGTGTCCGTGTTTTAAAAGAAGGCGATGCCTGCGACACATTATTCTTTACTGATAGTTGCGCTGCCTTTGACCCGCGAGTGCAAGAAACTGCGATTGCTTTTGGCGAGATTCTTGCTCAGGCAGGGGTTGATGCCGGCACGCTGGGCAAAGACGAAGTCGATTCGGGCCACGAAGCTCGACGCTTTGGCGAAGAAGGTTTGTTCTTAACCCTACGCGAACAAAACCTTGAAGCGATGGATAAGCGCGAATTCACACAAATCGTTACAACCGATCCGCACGCACTTAACGCGCTTAAGAATGATTATGAGCTAGAGCAGCCCGTACTTCATCATTCCCAATACCTGGCAAAGCTTTTGAGTGAGGGCAAACTTCCGCTCCAGCCACTCGGCGACAACCGTCGCTACACCTTCCACGACCCTTGCTATTTAGGTCGCCACAACAACGAGTACGCCGCGCCTCGCGATGTCTTAAATGCCATCCCAGGCATTGAAACGGTCGAAATGGAGCGTTCGCGCAATCGCAGTTTTTGCTGTGGCGCCGGCTCGCTTAACCTCTTCCACGAGACCGAGTGCGAGCGGCGCATGGGCGAATTGCGGCTCGACATGGTGGCGGAATCGGGCGCAGATGTCGTAGTGACAGCTTGCCCTTTCTGCCTCAGCAACCT
>Ga0233440_1001294_pt1 | contig 23632 bp, 34 predicted proteins | sample SI_123_September_5_FD_182791 | JGI IMG/M metagenome (GOLD analysis project Ga0233440, IMG submission 182791) | Seawater microbial communities from Saanich Inlet, British Columbia, Canada - SI_123_September2016_120_MG | ecosystem: Environmental > Aquatic > Marine > Inlet | place: Canada: British... | reverse complement strand
TTTTGTTCCAGAGTCAACTAAAGAAAAGACACAAAAAATAACTTATATGGACCTATACAAAAAAGTGAATAGGTTTGCTAATGTTTTGAAATCTTTAAAAGTAAAAAAGGGAGATGTTGTTAGTATATATCTACCTTTAATACCAGAATTAATTATCTCTATGTTAGCTTGTGCAAGGATTGGAGCCATACATAGTGTTGTTTTCTCTGCTTTTTCTGATGAGGCTTTGAAAACAAGAATAAAAGATGGAAAAAGTAAGGTTTTGATAACTTCTGATGGGTATTATAGAAAAGGAGAGAAAAAAGATTTATTGAAAAAAGCTAAAAGTGGGATTAAAGGAACAAAAATAAAAAAAGTTGTTGTTGTAAACAGACTAAATAAAAAAATTAAATATAATAATAAATTTGTTTCTTTTGAAAAAGAATCCAAAAAGGTTGAACAATATTGTGAACCCGAAATTATGAACTCTAATGATACTTTGTTTATCCTATATACTAGTGGAACAACTGGAAACCCTAAGGGGATTATGCATGATACTGGTGGTTATTTAACGCAGGCATATTGGAGCACAAAATGGAATTTTAATTTACTTGAAAAAGATGTTATTTGGTGTACTGCTGATATTGGTTGGATTACTGGGCACACTTATTCTTGTTATGGCCCATTATCTTTAGGAGGAACTTTAGTTTTGTATGAAGGCGGCTTAGATTATCCTAATCCTGGAAGATGGTGGAAAATTGTTGATGAAAATAAAGTTACTTCGTTTTATACTGCTCCTACTGCAATAAGAATGTTTATGCGACTTGGGGAAAAATGGGTTAATAAATATAAATTAGATAGTCTAAAAGTACTTGGAACTGTTGGAGAGCCAATTGATAGTGATGCTTGGAATTGGTACTTTAATAAAATAGGTAAAGGAAGATGTCCGATTATCGATACCTGGTGGCAAACTGAAACTGGGGCAAATATGGTTAATGCCTTGCCTGGAGTTGGTCCTTTCATTCCTGGAGTTGCTGGAAGAAGTTTCCCCGGGATAAAACATGAAGTTTTTAATGAAAAAGGAAGAAAAAGTAAAAAAGGTTTTTTAGTTCAATTAAGTCCTTTTGCTCCGGCTATGTTACAAGGAATATTTAGAAATAAGAAAAGATACAGGGAAACTTATTGGAAGAGATTTAAAGGAAAATATGATACAAGTGATGGTGCTTTTTATTATGATAAAGATAATATCCGCATAACTGGAAGAATTGATGATGTAATTAAGGTTGCAGGCCATAGATTAAGTACTGCCGAGATGGAAAATGTTCTTAATGGCGATAAGTTTGTTAATGAGAGTGCTGTAGTTGGTATTCCCGATAAGATTCGTGGTGAAGTTCCTGTTGCTTTCGTTGTTTTGGAGAAAGGTAAAGCTAGTAAAGAATTAGAAAAAAGTTTGATTAAATTGATTAGAAGTAAAATTGGACCTATTGCTGGTTTGAATAAAATCTATTTCGTTGAAGATTTGCCTAAGACTAGGAGTGGAAAAATCATGAGAAGAATTTTAAGAAATTTGTTGACTAAAGAATCTCTTGGTGGTGTAAGTACCTTGGTTAATCCTGGATGTGTAGATGTGATTAAAGAACAATTAGTTTAATATCCATTCTCTCCACGCAAAGGAACAAATAAGAATTCTCCTAAATTTTCAGTTCTAAGGTCTCTACTTTTTGTTATTTTCAATAGTTTTTGTTCATATATTTTCCCAACTGGAAGCACCATAACTCCCTCCCTTATTAATTGACTAAGTAATACTTGATTTATTTTGGGAGATGCGGCTGCTACAATTATTTTATCATAAGGTGCAAATTTTTCATATCCTTTTGAACCATCTATTTTTACAATTTTTATATTTTTATCTAATTTTATTTTCCTTAAATTTTTTTTAGCGAAATCAATTAGTTCTGGTAAAACTTCTAAACTTGTAACTTTACCCCTTGGTCCAACTAGTTTAGATAATAATGCGGTTTGGTAGCCAGATCCAGTACCAATTTCTAAGACGTTTTCTCCTCTTTTTACTTCTAGAGCGTTTAACATTATCATTATTGTTGTTGGTTGAGAAATTGTTTGACCCATTAAAAGAGGCAATGCCATGTCTGCGTATGCTTCATTTTTATATTTTTTAAGAACAAATTTTTCTCTTGGAATATCCCTAAAGGCCAACATAATTTTTTTGTCAAAATTATAACTATTTTTCCAAAATTTTATTAATGTGTTTTTCAATCTTCTTGTTCATCCTCCATTATCTTTTCACCTTTTAATTTCTCGAAATAATCTTCAGATGAAAATTCTTTTTCTTTATCCTTATCAGTAGTTTTTTCTATAATTTCAGATATTAATGTATCCTTCAAGTATGAATTCCTTCTGAAAAATTCCTTTCTCTCTTCTTCTTTCTTCTTCTTTATCTCTTCGTCTTTTAGATCTTCTACAAATTCTTCAGAAGAAAAATCTTCTTCTGGTGCCATTTTAACCTGTTTTATCATAGATATCTGGATATTTAACTGTTTGTTTACTCCATCATAAGCTTTTTATATTATCAATTATAGGAAGTTTCATGGATATAAGGAAAATTATCATTATTCTGGTTATAGGTGCATTATTCGCTTTCTTTGTGGCTGCATTAGCTGAGGCGATTCATGAAAGTCCAGATTATGATGATTATTGTGGCGAATTTGAAAAGCCGTATATGCTGGAGGAAGAAGACGTTGATGATGCGGCTTGGCAGGCATGTAGAGAAAGTTATGATTCTGCTATGGAGGGCCATAATTTAGTGGTTTTCTATGTTTCGATTATATTTGGTTTGTTAGCTATTGTAGTTGGCTTGATGTTACCAACTCATAAAGATGATTTGAATCAGTGGGTTGGTTCCGGTTTTATGTTGGGGGGCTTCTTTACCTTGTTTTATGGTACTGTCAGAGCTTTCGGAGATCTAGATAGGATTATTAGACCGATTATTCTTTTGATAGAATTACTAATAGTCATTTTTGTAGCGTATAAAAAAATAGGGAAGAAATAAATGGCATTATTGAAAACAAAGCAAGTCAGAGTTATCTGTAGAAATTGTCATGGTGAAGCATATGCTGATGATTTTAAGTTAGATAATATTAAAGGAATGATGGTTTGTCCAAATTGTGAGAAAACTCCTTCTATTCAAAAAGTAAAAGAAACTGTTGAGGAAAATGGTGTTGATAAAAAACCGGTTGGTTGGGATGAAACAGATGAGTACCTTAGAGTAAACTACAAAGAGAAATCTAAACCAGAAGTTACGTTTGATAAAGTTGAAGGTTCTAAATACCATATAATTTGTGTTTGTAAAAAATGCGAGTATAAATTTAAATATAATACCATTAAGCAATGGCCGAGAGTTTGTCCTGCTTGTTCTAAGAAAGTAGAAGTTGTGGAACCTATTTTTTAGATATAATCTTTCTTTTCTATTTGCTTCTCTTTAAAATTTTCTTCAAAAAATCTTATCATTGTTTGATTGTCTGCTTTTTTATATGCTTCTAAAGCATCTTTTAGAATTCCCCTTCTTAATAACTCGTCACCAATTATATTTATTTTTGTTTTATTATTTGCTGCTTCATAGGCTTTTAATGCGAGATTTAAAAGATTTTGTTCCTTGCACAAGTCACCAGTTTTTATTAGTTTTTCAGTGTTTACTATAGCAGAATATACTTCAATAGCAAATTCATAGTTTTTTCTTTCTAGACAATATTCTCCAACCTTATTTAGTTTTTCTGGGTCTTTTAGTGCAATCATTGCTTTTATTGCTTCTGTTAAGTGCCCTTCATGTAAACATTTATCTGCTGATTTTTCTAATCTTCCATAATCCTCTGCCAGAACATAAGCCTCTATAGCGTGTTTGTATAATCCTAACCTAAAATTTTGATCTCCGACTTCAACTAATTTTTGTTTATTTTTTATGTATTTAAAAATTTTTAATGCATCTTGGATTTTTCCTCTTTTTAGATATTCATCTCCAGCTGCCGTTAAAAGTTTTACTTTGGTTTCATCATCAAACATACTTAAATCTAGGTTTTCAAGTCCTCTTTTCAATAGAAGCGGAATTATTTGTCTGAATTGATTATCATCTACTTTTTCATGTTCATCCATAATTTTTGGGATGTCTCTTCTAAAATCTTCCATGGTTTTACAATTTTATAGGGATATATAAAGTTTTATATACTAAATAATACTTCTTCTTTTTGACTGAATATGGGTGTTGAACAAATAAATTTGGACGAAATTCTTGTGAGAACCGAACATATGCTTGGGGAAATGGATGATAAGATATTTGGGAGTCTTGACCCTTCTTTAGGGGCAGTTGTTGTTAAGAGAGATTTTGAAGAGAATGGTTCTTTTTATTGTGTTGTTATTGGTGATTTTTACTTATTTAGAGATTATAGGAATGGGTTGAAATCGTCAGAAGTTTATGTTCTACAGGATGACGAACCTTACCGTGACGCAGCAATTTTTACTTATGGTGAGTTAAAGGGCGAAATTGCTCACAAACCAAAAAGTTTAGTGATGCCAACCATTAGAATAAAAGAAACCAATTTTGAAGATTTTAAAAAAATAAGTAAATTATTTTAAGCAACTCTATCTTCTTCTTTAAATTCTTGTGGGGGTTGTTGCTCCTGTGCTTTTTTAGCTTCTTCTTCCAAATCAATTCCTAGTTTCTTTAATTCTTCTATGTGCATTTTAATGAATTGATCAACTACTCCAACCATTTTAGCTAATTCTTGCCTTTCTTTACTTAAGGTTGCTAATGCTCCTTTGTGATATCCAATTATTTCTTCATTTGCCATTTTTATTGTCTAAATTTGGAAATTTGCTTTATTATAGCTTGGTTAATGAAATCTAGTTCATCTTCAAACATCTTTGTATCTTCAACTACCCTTCTTATGTTTTCTACTAGTTGTTTTGGTAGATCTATGCTTTCTATTTCCAATTTTTTTCCTCCATGCTTTTGTCTTTTTTCTTTTATTTATAAAGATTATTATTGTTATTATTAAAACCAAGGATATTATTAAATAAAGAATCAGATTAAAGTTTATTACTCCTTTTGGGTGTTCTTCATGTGGCTTTTCTAAAATATTTATTAATTCACTAGAGGAAATTGTTTCTTCTTTATACGTTAAGTAACAAGATAAGATATACTCTCCTTTTTGGGTTTCTTCTGGGAATTTTAGATTTCTTTTTATTGAAGTTTGTAAGTCTACTGCTAAAGTTTCTTCAAAAAAATCTAATTTGTTTTTTTCAAAGTCTTCTAAAGAACATTGTAGAAATACATCTACTGGATTTAGAGTTCCAAAATTATATAACACTATACTGAATTCTACTTTATCTTCTACGTAAATGTTTTCTGAGTTTTCGTTTAAAGAGACCTTTATATCAAATAATGGTTCTTCTATACAAGCATTATTTTCGCAACCATTTTCACATACTTGTACTACTTGCCATTCTTTATTTAAGCAAATTACTAAGATGTTTTCTTGACAAGATTCCTCATTATTTGTACATTCATATGGTGAATCTCCGTTGTTAGATGGAGGATCATTATTTCCTGATTCATCTGGTTCTTCTTCTTCTTGCATTAATTCTTCTGTTGTAAATGACCATATTGGACTTTCTGTTATGTTGTAAGAATCATTAACTATGATTCTCCAGTAATATGTTGTTAAGTATTCTAGTTGAAATGAGTATTCTGTCTCACCTTGATTTTCTGAAACTAAATTTTGTGCTTCTTGGTTTGTGTCTAGGTAAACATCATATAGTAGTTCTTGTTCATTTATATCTGATGATTCCCAAGATAAATTTGCCGTGATTGGTATTTCTGTTGCTGTGTTTTCTGGATAGATAGTTATTGGTTGTTCTGGAGGAGTATTACACATTTCTGGCATTGAAATACATCTTTTTTCACAACCTGGCGGAGCATTTCCTATACTATATCTTGGGCTGTTATATGGGTCCTCTTGTCTAAAGTCATCAGAAAAATAATCACCATAACAAGTTCTACCTTGTTTCATCTCCAATGATTCACATTCTCCAGAACCACAGGTACCATTAATCCAAGGAGTACATTCTCCGCAACCGGTTGATAGTTTTGGTTTTGGAGCCAGAAAAATTACCGAGGCTACAATTATAACTATTAAGATTGATACTATCACCTCTGTTTTTGTTATTTTCATTTAGTAGAATGGCCAAGCTGAATGACCATATTGAATAATTAAATCAAAATTTAAATCTTTTAGTCCTATTGGTGTATCACATGCTCCCCAGCAGGAACCCAACCAGATGACTATTTTTGCTTTTGTATTTTTTTCTAAAAAGCTAGTTATCTTTGTAGCTTCTGGCCTTAATCCGTCTGGAAGTTGTAAACAAACTAACTTGGCTTTCTCTTTATTTATCTTTTTCGCTAGGTTTTCTAATTCTAAGTTGTATTTCATTATTTATATGTAATTAAAAAGTTTTATTAAGTTTTTCTATATACCCAATATTGAAAAAAGAGATGAAATCACTAAAAGAGAGACATTATCTAACTAGACATCCTGAAAGAATAAGAAGTTCTGATGTTATTGAAGGCGTTTTTGAAGATATTTCTTATTACCCCAGCCCTGACCCTTCATTGATTGTTGCTAAAGGATATGTTGATGGAATTGAATGTATTGTTCTTGGGCAAGAAAAAAGAAGAGATGGAAAAGAAAGCAGAGCTACTGGAATGATTACTACTGAAGGTCATGAATATGTTTTAGAAATCTTGAATGAGGCAGAAAAACATAATTCGCCAGTTGTTTCTTTTATTGATACCTATGGCGGGGATGCGTCCATGCAGTCGGAACTAGGCGGACAATCCTTTAGGATATCAGATTGTATCAGGAGATATTGTGAAATTGAAGCTCCAACCGTTTCTTATATAATTGGTGAAGGTGGAAGTGGTGGGGCGTTGGCTATGCAAATCGCAGATCAAAGTTATATGTTAGAAAATTCCATGTATTCTGTCATTGCACCAGAAAGTTGTGCAAGGATTATCTTTGGCAAAAGGATTAATGCTGGAGAGAAATTGGAAGACTTAGTTGATGAGGCCTTAGATATACTAAGACCGGGTGTTGAACACTTACAGGAGATAGGGGTGGTTGATGATTCCTTAACTGAACCTAATGAAGGTGCACATACTAATTATGATGAAACAATAGGAACAATAAAGAGTTCTTTAGTTGAAACTTTGAATAAATGGGTAAATATAGATAAAAAATCTGATGGGAAAAGAATAACAAATGGCACTGTCAAAAAATTGGTTAAAGACAGAAAAAATAAAGTTTTAAATTATGGCAAATTTGATGGTTTGTTGACTGGTTTTGTTAAAAGAAAATTGAAAAGAATAAAGAGAATTGGGAAATCTAAAAGTGTTGAAGAAGTCCCAGAGATTAATGATCCTTTGATTGCTCCTCTTAGAAAGGAAGAACTTGATAAAAAAAATATTGTTGGTCGTCCTGTTGTTTGTAAGGATGATTGGGGAACCGATGGAAGGTATAGGGTAGCCGGAGGGTGTGGTTATATTGATTGGGACGATTATGAGGAAAATTTTTATGCCTGCCCTCACTGTGGAAAAGGAGATTATTTAACTGTAGAAGAACAAATTACAAAAATTTGTGATGAGGATAGTTTTCATGAAATTGATGAGAACTTAACACTTGAAAGATTAATTGGAAAAGAAACTTATATTGATCTTCCTATTGGTGAAGTAAATTATTCTGGCCTATTAAAAAAATCTGCAGAGGTTGGAACTTCTAATGAGTCTTTGGTCACTGGCAGGGCTGAGATTGAAGGCAGAGAGGTAGTTTTGGCTATAAGTGATATTAAATTTATGGGTGGAAGTTTTGGAGCGGTTTATGGAGAGAAATTTAAAAGAGCAGTTGATTTAGCGGTTAAAGAAAAAATTCCTTTAATTTCTGTTTGTTCCTCTGGCGGGGCTAGAATGTATGAAGGGCCAATGTCTTTAGCACAAATGGCAAAGATGAATATGGCCTTGTTAGATTTGAAAAAAAGTAGTGCTAAATTTATTTCTGTTATAACTGAGCCCACTACGGGGGGTGCTTCTGCAAGTTATGCTACTCAAGGAGATATTATGATTGGAGAAAGGGGGAGTCTAATGGCCTTTGCTGGACCAAAAGTTGTTATTGGTTCTGGAATTAGTGTTGATAAGGAAGTCGTATGTACAAATAAATTACATGAAACTGATAAAATTGATGATTTGGTTGATCGTAGAAAATTGAAAGCTTTGCTTTCTTATTATGTGGAAAGCTTTTATAATGATGTACATCCTGAAAAAAGAGTGCACACTGGAAGGATAACTTTCAAATGATACTTGCGGATCCTGAAAAAATAGATAAAATTACAGTTGGATGTGTTTTAGTATTTGAAGGAAAAATTATTTTATTTCATAGAACTTTAGATAATTTTTGGAATAGTGTTGCTGGAAATATGGACGATGATGAAAACTCTGATCAAGCCATTAAAAGAGAATTAAAAGAAGAAATTGGCTTAGATATCAAACCAGAATTTTTTACCACAACCTATCATGCTTATGATGGAAAAGTTATTAAATATAATTTATTTTGGCATGAATTTGATAGTAACCCTTCTGATCACATAAAATTAAGTTCTGAGCACGATAAATTTGATTTTTTTAATCTTGAAGATGCACTAAAATTGAATTTATTTGAAGATGAAGATTATTGTTTAAAACTATTTTACGAGGCTTTTTTGAAAGATGAAAAACTTTAATGACAAAGTATATTCTTTGTGTAAGAGGATTCCTAAAGGAAAAGTAAGTACTTATAGAGAGATTGCTGAAGCTCTAAATTGTAAGGCTTATCGTGCTGTTGGAAATGCTATGAATAAAAATCCTTATGCCCCCGTGGTTCCATGTCATAGGGTTGTAAAAAGTTCTGGAGAAATAGGCGGGTTTGCTTCTGGTTCTGAAGAAAAAATTAAGATATTGGAAAAAGAAGGCATTTATGTTAGTGATGGAAAGATAGTTGATTTTGAGAAAAAGTTATTCTTCTTAAAGAAATAATGCACCTATTTTTTTATTCCTAATTTCCTTATTTCTTTAATTGATTGTTGCATGAAAGCAGCCGTATTCCCCCACAAAATAAATAACCAGGTTGGAATATTTTGAAGATTGCTAACTGAATATTCCCAAACACTATAATCTGAAACTATTATTTCAGATATTCCAAATAATATTCCAAAGAAAAAGAAAACAAATAATGTTAATCTAGACTTCCATTTGATCTGCCCAATTATTGCTACAACTCCCAATAACAAAGTAGTTAATAATATATTCTCAAAAAATAAGATTACAATTAATAATGATACTACTCCGAAAAGTATGTTGAATATTATATTTTTCCATTCTTTTTTAATTCTTTTTTCAAAATTCTTTTTCATTTTAATTTAAATAAATCTGTTAAATTTAATTCTAATGCAGCTATTGGAGTTTCTAAAGAAAAATTATCTAAAACTTTTGGATGTATTTCTCCAATATAAGCTATTTCTTTCCCTTTACAAGAAACTCTTCCAACTCTTCCCGGTATAAATGAATCGTGTTCAGTTTCTTTAATTTCATATGTTAAATCCAATGAATTAAGAATTACATCTAGTATTTGTTTTATGTCTGTAAAAGTTACTTTTGAATGTGCTAATGAAATTGCTAACCTTGTTTTTTCATCTGAAGTAAATACAGTTCCAGCTTCAAATATTTTTTGTGGATAATCATAATGTTTGTTATTTTTTAGTACTTCTAATAATGAAGGAATCATCCATGCCCTTAATACATTATAATCTTCATTTAGAGCATTTTCAATCTCTACTAATTTTAATTTTTTTAAATTCATTAATTCTACTTGACTTTTTTTATTAGTTAAATTGTAAGTATTTGTTTCTATTAAACCTAAATTTGCTAAAATGTTACAAATTTTATTTCGAAATATTTCAAATTCAGATTCTTTTGCTATTGTTGAAACGTTTGGTATTTCTGGAATAAAGTTTTCATACCCATAAGCTATTGCTATATCTTCAACTAAGTCTATTTCTGAGAGTATGTCCGTTCTATATGTTGGAATTAAAGCATCCCCATTAGAATAACTAATCCCCATTTTGGATAATAATTCTTTTATTTTTGCTTCCGTTAGTTTTAATCCTAAAGTTTTTTCTACATAGCTTTTATTTAATTTTAATTTTTTAGGTTTTAAATCTGGATATGAAATGTTATCTACTTTTACTTCGTATATTTTTCCACCCCTATCGGCCAGAGAGGTTGTTATTATATTTAGTGCTTGTTCACATGCTTTCAAATCAGTTCCAGTAACATCTATGAATAACTCTTTTGTTTTTTTATCTACCTTTGTTTCTTCCGAATTTATTATTGGAACTAAAGCAAGAACTTGATTTGTTGAGTCTAACCAAATTGGATATTCTTTGAAACCTTCTAATGTCTCTTTGTAATCTCTCCCTTTCGGATGTCTCTCTAAGATTTCTTTTAAAGATAATTCATTTTTGAATTCTAATGGTTTAAATTTGAAAGATGTTGGTTTTGTAGTGTAGGTTAATGGAAATTTTATTTTATTTAGATCATAAACCCCTATTGAAACTTTTTTTCTGTTTCTGCCGTGTGAAGCATGAAGCTTTTCTTGTACCTGCATTAAAGATTTTATTGTTGCATCATCTAGATTGATATTTTTTACAACTGCGTTTATAGCAAATGGTCTTACATTTTTTACTTTAGAATCTTTTTTAGACCTATAACTTGATTTATTTACTTTATATTCCTTCAATCCTTTTTTTATTCCTATAAATGAAGATAATGCTCTTGAAAATCCTTCTGTTGAAAGCATATCTGGACGATTTGGGAAAATTTCTACTTCAATCTCTTTATCTGTTACTTTTTCTAAATCTGTCCCTAACATTGAGATTCTATCTTTTAGTTTTTCATCTGGGATAGTTCTTCCTAAAAGTTTCATTAAATCCTTTTTGTCTATTGTTATTGTTGGCATTTTAAGTTAGTTCTATTATTTCTCCAGCACTATTTATTCCAAACTCGCAGTCTGTTCGTATTTCTTCAAAGTAATTTTTTACCTTCTCGTTAAATGGGTATAAATAATATGGAACCCCGCTGTATTTTATTAAATTGCAATCCATTTTTATCAATTCTTCTCCGTTATTGTATTTATAATTAATTTCTTGAAGTTGACATAATGGGTTAAAATATTCTTTTTCATCACAGATTTGCATGTTTGTTTCAAGTTCTTCTTGAGTCATTTCTGGGCTTTGTTGTATTAAGGTCTGGAAATCATCTTTATCATCCATTACATCAAAATATATTTTTATTCCTAGAAAAACCATTAATATTGTAATTATTGTAAGAGTTCTTCCGATGAATTTTATTGGACCCATTCTTTAATCTCCTTTAATTGTTTTAAATCATTTTTGTATAAATCACGAATATCTTTTATTTTGTAATAATTCATTAGTATTCTATCAAACCCTGGGCCCCATGCTAAGACTGGAATTTCTTTGCCAAATATTGGTTTTACCATTTCTGGTCTGAATATCCCTGCCCCTCCCAATTCTACCCAAGTGTTCTTTTCTGGAACATATACATCTATTTCTATGCTTGGTTCTGTATAGGGAAAATAAGCTGGTCTAAATCTTACTTTTTCGTAACCCATTTTATTGAAGAATTGCTTTAAATATCCAAGTAAATGTCTAAAATTTGCATTTGGATCTATTACTATTCCATCCGTTTGATTAAACTCAAATAAATGGGACCAATCTAATGCTTCATTTCTATAGTTTCTTCCTAGAACAAAATATTTTTTTGGTAGATCTTTCTCTTTAAGATTAGAAATTGTTTGTGCTGAAAGAACTGTTGTGTGAGTTCTTAGAACTGGTCTTTTTGCTTCACTTTCTTGCCACGAGTATTTCCATGATTTTTCATGTTGTTTTTTTACTTTATTGACCAATGTTTTATTTGGTAATTTTGAAGTTCCTTTTATAAAAAATGTATCTTGCATTTCTCTAACTGGATGGTCTTGGGCAGTAAATAATGCATCAAAATTCCAAAAAGAACTATTAATTATTGTTCCAGACATTTCTTCAAACCCCATATCTAACCAAATTTGTTTTGCATGTTGCTTTGCTTGGTTAACAAAATGTCTCTTTCCAGGGTAGATTTTTGGAACATTGATTTTAATGTCATATCTTCTAAATTTTTTTCCTTCCCAAGATTTATTTTTTAATATACTTGGAGTTAGTGTGTCTATTAAATCAGAAGAGATTTTCTTATTTGTTATCTGTTTTCCCAAACTTGTTAATTTTATTTCTCTTTTAATTATTATATCTTCTTTAACTATTTGTTTTCTTTTTTGTAGATTTTTAAAACTCTTTTTTTCTTCTTCTGTTAATTTTTTTTGTGATTTGATGAGTTTTTCTATTAATCTTTGTTCTGGAGTTTCCAAACTTAAAATTTTTCTACCGCTCGGGGTAATTGATATTTTCATACCTTCTTTTATTATAATGGCTGATAGTTTTTTCAGTTGTCCTATTGAAATATTTGCCTCTTCATTTGATAATCCGGAAATTTCTTTTATTTCATTAAGACCATATTCTTTTTCTTTTATTGTGGCTAAGAATTGTAATTCTGGAAGTTTTTTTTGAGAATAATTTTCTCCATTTTTATCTAAGGTATAGATTTCCTCTGCTTTTTTAGTAGTTTTCAATATTTTCTTATTTTCCAACCACTGTAATGCCCTCATAGCTTCTATCTCAGATAAACCAGAGTTTTTTTGTAATTCTTTAAGTGTTTTAGAATTTTTTAAGTGTGGAATTGCTTTCCTTTCTAAAGGGTGCAAGGTTTCTATCAAAATGTCTATGTTCATAAGTGAATAAAAGAATAAGTTATTTAAAAAGATTGCTTTTATTCTGGAAATTTAGGTTTTAGTTTTAAATTATTTAAAAATTAATTTTCAGTTAAACCTTCATAAAAAAGTAACCCTAGTGAATTTTCTTCAATTCTTTTTTCTGGAATGGGGGTATCTGAATGAAATCTTCCTTCTATTGCAAGTTTTGAAAAATATGGAGCTAAACCCACTTTATCTGGATGAGAATATCTTTCGTCATGAAGTTTTTGAACCTTTTTTATTAGTTCTTCTGACATTCTTTAATTTACTTTTTCTTCACTAATAAATATTTCGGTTTCTAGTTTAAAGTTAAATTAACCATGCTGTTCATAGCATTTACAAAGTATGGGCTTGTTACCCAAATTGCCATGTCGGTTTTATCTTCTACTGAACCATCGGTTAGCATAAACATAAGTTCTTTGTTATCAACCAAAATAAATCTTGAGTTGATTTCTGGAACTAGTTTAGACTGTAAAATAGTTTTTGCATCTTTATCGTCTATTTTTTCTGGAGTTAATAATTTTATTTTTACTCCTTTTTCTTTTAGTTTCTTAAATAAAAACTTAAAATTTTCGAATTTCCTTTCAAAACCTTCTTTAGTTGTTGAAATAACTACTGATTTTTCGGCAGATCTTAGCATTATTTCAATTTGATTGTAAATATTTTTTCTACCTTTAATTGAAGAAGTTATTGTTGTAGGATCTACATTGTCAATCCCATTTGTAAATAACTTATTTAAATCGCTAAAAACATCTGTTCCTTGTAATTCAGAAATCATGCTTATTTGTTCATTAGCTTTTTCCTGTACGTCTTTTTTAACTCTATTTATGATGTCTTTAGGTTCTACAGCCAAGTATTTAATTGGCTTATCTAACTTCATAATTATAAAACCTTTCTTTTCTAATGATTCTAGAATGTCATATGCTCTTGATCTTGGTACATTACCAATATCTGATAACTCTCCTGCTGAAGCTGATCCTTTGCTTAACAAAGCAGTCCATATCTTTACTTCATATTCGTTTAAGTCGAATGCTGATCTTAATTTTTTTAGGAACTGTTGATTTAATATCATTTTTTGTCTCCTTATTGTTAAACTGGTAAATTTAGTGTCTTTATAAGTGTTTCTATTAAGTGTAATTGTGGAGTAGTAAATATTAGAAGTTATTTAAATTCGATAAGTGGCGTATAAGTTTTCTTTGTACATGAGTAGTCTCTTGAATCAAATCTGCAATATTTGCATAAATCGGATGGTTTTAAACAGAAGCCTGCTTCTTCAAAGAAGGTATTGTTGAATGGTAGTTTTTCACATGTTTTTATCATTATTTCATCTAATTTTTTCATAATTCTGCAGGTTTTCTTTTCTTTTTGCTTATTTTTTTATCTTCTTCTTCTATGCTTTTTAGAACTGCCCTTAGGTATTTTGCCTTTTCTTGATCATCTAACCCCTCTTTTTTTAATTCTGGTAATTTTTCTTCCTCTTTATCGGCATAAACCTCTAATAAATAGTTTAATAGCCTTCTTTGAGACTTTTCTTTAACCAAAGCTATAGATACCCCTATTGCAAAACCTATAGAAATACCTGCTAAAAAAGTAAGAACGTGATTGATTGTTATTAACTCTATCATATAATGGGGAATTCATATGATTTTTTAAAGATTATTATTCTAGAATGTATACACGTTTCATTTAGGGATAACTATTTAAACTAACTTTTTAATCTTTTTTTATGAAACATAATCTGACTGTAACTATAGTAATTGCTGTTTTATTTTTCTTAGCTCATTTTATTGGTTTATTTATCACTCAACAATATTTAGAAGTTGAATTGCCTTATGGTATTGAAAGACCGGAATTAGAAAGTTCGACAAGTTATGTTCCTTTAATTATTGCAATCTTTATAGCAACCGGGATTGCTTTATTATTAATGAAATTTGGTGCTATGAAAATTTGGAAGCTTTGGTTTGTTTTTGCTACCATTTATTTATTGGGTATTGCGTTCTCTGCTTTTTTAATTCAAATGTGGGCTTTAATCTTGGCAGTTATATTCGGATTGTTAAAATTTTATAGACCTTCAGTCATAACTCATAATTTTACTGAATTATTTGTTTATAGTGGTATTGCCGCGATTTTTGCTCCGATAATGAGTTTACTTGCAGTTTCTATATTATTAGTTTTAATTTCTGTTTATGATGCTATTGCTGTTTGGAAAACTAAACACATGGTTAAGATGGCTAAATTTCAAGCTAAATCAAAAATGTTTGCAGGTTTGGTCGTTCCTTATGACAAAGGTAAAAAAACAGCTGTTCTTGGTGGTGGAGACATAGGTTTTACTTTATTATTTTCTGGAGTTGTTTTAGCTCAATTTGGTTTTTACAAAGCATTGTTAGTTTCTTTTGTTACTGCCATTAGTTTACTTTTATTGTTAACTTATAGTAAGAAGAATAAGTTCTATCCTGCAATGCCTTATTTAAGTGCTGGATGTTTTTTAGGATTGTTACTTAGTTTTTTATTTTAAATTTTTTTGATCTACAAACACAAGCAAATTTTGGAACCTTTCCATTTAAATTATATCTTGCACCGCAGTTTTCACATATTGCTTCAGCCATTTTATTTTTCTCCTTGAGCATTATTTATTAATTCAGCCATTTCTTCTAAATTTTTTCTGGTTGTTGGATTTATTCTTATTCCTCTTCTTGGAATTGGTTGAGGTTTATCAACGAATCTTAGTTTTATTTTATCTCCCATTCCGTGATCCCCTTGAAATGGTTTTAAAATTATTTCATCATATCCAACATACACTAATTTTCCAGCAAAATCATCTCCTCTAAAGTCTCTACCTTCTACATAACTTCCTATGTTTTCTTGATGATATTCTAAACTCTCTTCAATTGGGTCTTTTTCTATTGGTTCATTTTCTCTTCCAAAACCTATTAAATTTTTCATTTTTAGTAAAACACCCCTACCAATATATATTCTACTTGACCATATCTCATTTTTCCTGGATCAATTACAGATGAATTGTCTCCTTTTGTATATGCAAACCACCCTTCTTTATCATATCCAATTTGAATGACTCTATGAACTACTAAATTATTTGTCCAGGTTGGTTGATAAGTTATAATATCTCCAATTTGTATATCTTTTTCCGAGATTGGAACTATTTCTATCCCTGTTGCTTCTGAATCTAATATTGGATCCATTGAACCGGTATCTGCATATCTTGCATATGTTGCTCCTTCTATATCTATGACTATTTTATCTTGATAAATATGAATTTGATTTTCTTGTATTCTATCTTTTGGTGATATTACTTCACTTGAATTAAAAAAATTAGAAGGATTACTAAAATCTACACTGTAAGCTAAATTTGCAGCTAATAAAATCAGAATTATCGCCTGTAATATGATTATTTTTTTCATTTTGAGGTAGAATTATTGGCTCATTTATATTTATAAACCTTTCTATTTGTTATTTCTTTAAAGTAGTTACATAATAGTAAGATTTATATAGTGGACAGTATAATAGATTTTAAAGAAAAATGGCATATAGAAAACCTGCAAAGGAATTAATAACTAATGGGCTATATAAAATAGAATGTGCAGAAAAGTGTTATGATGAAGATAGTGTAGAGTATGATAAAATTCAAAGAATAAGAAGAGATTTTGGTTTGGTCTCTACTGCTGCTACTACTACAGGTAGTGAATCTGCTTTTGAGGATTTAAAAGAATATTTTGATGGTTTAGAAGGATTATTAGAAACTGTTGGGGATTCTGAGTAATAAAATGATTCCAGAAAAAGAGTTATTTTCTACTAATTTGGGAGAATGTTTCATAAATTCTTTAGCTAATTTATTATTGTTAAAATATGGTGATCGTCAAGCTGGCATTGAAGTTATTGAAAGATCTGAAGAACATCCTTTGGTTTTTGAAGAAGGCCATACTAAAAAGGGAGTTATTGATTTGACAACTCCAGAAATTGTTTTAGATTTGACTGGTGGCAAATATAGTGCAAAATTATTTTCTATAGATCCTACAATTAAAGATAGGGAAATAATATCAAGATATGGATTGGATCTTGCTGATAAAATCCTTGATTCTTCTAGAAGGGGTGTTGATCTTGAAATAGTATCTGAATTCCCAAAAAATAGAGAATTTGAATTCCCCCATATTTTAATTGGGAAGGATGCTCCCGGAGATAGATTTGGGCATGTTGTGGTTAGAGTTAATGGGGGATTGCATGTTAATGACGGGCGTTATATTGAAAAAGAAACAGATTTCTTCGGTTATCTAGTAGGTGTTTTAGAGGTTGAAAAAAATGATTGCTGAGAATGAGTTATTTCCTACAATGGGGGGAGAATGTGTAATAAATTCTTTAGCTAATTTATTATTGATTAAATTTGGTGATTGGCAAACCGGTATTGATGTTATTGAAAAATCTGATAATCATCCATTGGTTATTAGGGAAAATTTGTCTTTAGAAGGTCGTGGAGTTCATCCGTTAGTTATCCCAAAAGTTGTATCTGATTTAACTAATGGTAAATATAAAGGCACTTCTTTTTTTGTTGATCCACATATTTGTGGAAATGATATCGAACGTACTATTTATGCTGATCTGAAGTATGTCGTTTCTTCAGAGATTATGGGCAGGACTATTGACTCGGCAATTTCTTGTTTAGATTCAGAATCAATATCTCCTATTTCTGCGTTGGAAAGAGAGGATTATTTTCCACATGTTCTATTTGGTTCCGATAGCTCACAATATTATAGAGATGTTAGATGTGGGGATCATGCCGTGGTTAGAATAAATGAAGATCTTTATGTAGATGATGGTGCTTTTGTTAGACATGATGGACAATTCTTTCGTCAAATAAGTGGAATTTTGGAGGTTGAAAAGAGTTAAGATGGAAGACATCCCAAACAAGTTATATCATGGCACCTGTAAGGCGTTTGTTTTATATGCATCACAGAATGAAGGAAATTTTGGTCCATGTTCTGATTCAGTCAGTTTTACTCCAACTCTAAATCATGCAAGAATGTTTTCTGAGAGTTGGAAAAATCCAGCAGGTTTAAAAAAATTGGAAGAGTACTTTGGAGAAGTGTTAGACTTAGAACTTTCTGAACCGGTTATTTTAGAATTTGACACTTCTACTCTTGGAGAATTACAATACAAAAAAGATTGTGAGATAGATGAATTCTATGTTGAGAATGGTCCAGTGAATATTCTTTTAGGCAAAGAGGTTAGTTGAGCAAATCCGAAATTCTTAAAAAAGCTTAACGACTTGAATTTCTTTATGCCGGGATCGCATAATATGGTATTGCACTGGATTGCTAATCCAGGCCCTTCGGGGCGTCTGGGTTCAAATCCCAGTCCCGGCGTATTTTCATTAATTTTTTATATTTCAACTAACTACTAATATTATGGTAGATATCATAGATTTTGCTTTACACTATAAATATCCTGGACTTCTTGGAAAATTGAAATACAAAAAAGAACCAAGCACTACGAGTCTAATTAAAGCAGAATTTGAATTGAAAAGAAGTTTGGGTGAAAAACTTCCACTTAATTTTGACCTTATGCAAGAATATATGGACAAATATTGTGGGAAAGAGGAAGCAATTAAAGATTTGAGAGATAGGGTTGAAGAAATGGCAAATAGACATTGGTCAAGTCTGTTATTGGAAGCCGAACTTTATACTAAAAATCCTTTTTTAAATAACTATTAGTAAGGTTTTTATACTAAAAGCAAATCTAAAGTAATATGATTATAGAAGGATTGATTACATTTTTAGGTTTAATTATTGGCTTATTTATTGGCAAATATACGAAAGGAGAAATTAAATCTGGGAAAAAATATTTTTCATTCTCATATAGAATTGTTCTTTTCTTTTTATTCTTGATTAGTCTATATTTTGCCTGGTATGCTAATATTTTCCATTTCTTGCTTGCTTTCGTAGCAGGAATGATATTTAGTATTGGAATAAAGAATATATATTTTTATTTAGGTTTGTTATTTGTTCTTAGTTTTTGGGGTAATGAAACCTTCTTTTTTATTGTCGCTACATTAATTTTTATTTTTGGTATAATTCATGGTGGGTTAATAATTGAAAAATTTTCTAGGGTTAAAAATATAAGAAATAAAATTATTAACTCTTTAATATTATTTGCTATTCCATTTATTTTAATTTATTTTAAGGACTTTGCTTTGAATACTAGTTATATTCTGTTTGCGTTTATTTCTGGAGCTATTTTCTTGAAATTCATTAAAAAGTTAAATTTATAAATGACTAATTTTTTCTTATTTTCATGGGATTACACTTAATTGGACTCGGAATGAATGATGAAAAGGATATCACATTAAAAGGATTAGAAACCATAAAAAAATGTGATTATGTGTATTTGGAGAGTTATACTTCTTTAATTGATTCTTCTTTGGAAAAACTTGAAGAATTGTATGGAAAGGAAATTACTGTTGCAAACAGAGAGATGGTAGAAAATGAAAAAAATGAGATTTTAGAAAAGGCCAAGGATAAAGAAGTTGCTTTATTGGTAAAAGGAGATATTTTTGTGGCTACTACCCATATGGATTTAGTATTAAGAGCTCAAAAATTAGGAATTAAAGTTTATTATATTTTCAACGCATCTGTTTTTGGTACTGCCGGAGCTATAGGATTAGAACTGTATAAATATGGAAAAACTACAAGTATTCCTTTTGGCAACGAGCACGTTAGAGCACCAATTGATATATTTGAAAAAAATTATGGAAATGGAATGCACACACTATTCTTATTGGATTTAGACCCTGCTAATAACAAATTCCTAAGCATAAGTGAGGCATCTGAATATCTGATTAAACATGGTGTAGATGAAAAATTAGTAGCTATTGGTTGTAGTCATTTAGGATCAAGGGCAGCCGAAGTTAAAACCAGAACATTAAAGGAATTAACTAAAGAAACATTTGAAAAATATCCGCAAAGTTTAATTATTCCTGCAAAGGATTTACATTTTATTGAAGAAGAAGCAATCAATAGATTTAAGTAAATTTAGTTCTATTTGTTATTATGAGAGTTAAAATTATTGTAAAGGCAAATTCTAATGAGAATAAAGTTTTGGGTTTTGACGAGAATTATCAAGCTTATAGAGTTAAAATAAAAGCTAAGCCAAAGGATGGCGAAGCTAATAAAGAAATTGAGAAATTTTTGAGTAAAACATTCAAGAAAAAAGTTAAAATTGTTTCTGGTTTTAAGAGCAATAAAAAAGTTATTGATCTCCTTTGAAATTCATAATATTCTCAGATTTTTGTTCTAAGACTTCTCCAGAAATTGCGTTTACTCTTAAATTAACAACGTTTAGTGAGGAGGTTATATATGTGATATTCCAAATAGGTACCTCTTTTTGTTGTAGGATTATTATTTTTTTTGTTGCTTCTTCATCCGAAACTTTTTTTATTATTTCTTCTGCTTTTTCAAGATCTATTTTTAATTCTTCTATTTTTAATTCTTCTAAATCTTTTTGTTTTTCATAAACTTCTGACTCTTCTGTTTTGATTAGTTCGTCTTCTAAATAAAAACTTATCATTTTGTTGTTGCATAAATAATTAAACTGCCATCCGTTTTTATCAAGAAATACATTTGCTAAAATTGCATCTGGATTTTCTTTTTTAAATTGGTTAAATTCTTCTGAATTGATTATTTTAGAATATTCTTTTATTACGTTCATTTTTTGGATTCTATTTCTTTTAGTAGATCCTTAATAAACTTTTCTGTAGAAATATTGAAAGAAACCTTTCCTTCTCTTGTTCTAATTGCTAGTTTTTTAGATTTAATTTCTTTATCTCCTATTGTTATCATATAATTGACTTTTTCTTTTTGAGCATCTCTTACTTTCTTAGATATTGATTCGCTTCTAAAGTCTGTTTCAACTCTTATATTATTTTCTTCTAATTTCTCCTTAAGGCCTTCTGCAAATTTATTAGATCTATCTGTAACTGTAATTATTTTTACTTGAACTGGAGAAAGCCATAACGGAAACCTCCCTGCATAATGTTCTATTAACATGGCAATTGTTCTTTCTAAACATCCAATTGAAGATCTATGAATAATCATTGGCCTGTGCTTTTTTCCATCTTCTCCCTCATAAGTCAGGTCAAATCTTTCAGAAAGAGCAAAATCTATTTGAACTGTAAACATTGTGTCTTCCTTTCCATGTACATTTTTCATTTGAATATCTAATTTTGGACCATAAAATGCAGCTTCATCTTCTGCTTCCACATACTTTAATTTCATTTTATCTAGAATTTTCTTCATCATTTTCTGAGAGCTATTCCAGGCTTTTGGATTGTCTATATATTTTTCTTTGTTTTTTGAGCTCCCTTTTGAAAATCTATACCAGTAATCTTTGAACCCAAGAGTTTCCATAACATATTGAATTAGATTGACTACTCCTTCAAATTCTTTTTCTAGTTGTTCTGGTATACAGAATATGTGGGCATCTGCAAGACAAAATTGTCTTATTCTCATTAAACCATGTAGTTCTCCAGATTTTTCATTTCTAAATAAATCTGCCACTTCTGCATATTTTATTGGAAGTTCCTTATAGCTCCTAAGTTTAGATTTATAAATCATAAATTGATGTGGGCATGTCATTGGTCTAAGTGCCATCTCTTCTCCATTTGCTTTGAATACAAACATATCTTTTTTATAGTGATCTAAATGCCCAGATATTTTATACAAATCTGTTTTAGCCATTATTGGAGTGTCCGTAAATTGATATCCTCTTCTTAATTCTTCATCTTCTATAAACCTTTGAAGAATCCTTTTAATTGTTGCCCCCTTTGGTGTCAATAGTGGTAATCCCTTCCCTACTACTTCACTTATTACAAATAAATCTAATTCTTTTCCTAACTTAGTATGATCTCTTTTTTTTGCTTCTTCTAACATGAATAAATATTTTTTTAACTCTTTTCTATCATAAAATGCTGTTCCGTAGATTCTCTGAAGCATCTTCTTTTTTGAATCTCCTCTCCAATATGCTCCGGCTGTTGAGAGTATTTTGAATGCTTTTATTTCTCCTGTTGACTTTACGTGTGGTCCTGCACATAAATCTATGAAATCTCCTTGTTGGTAGAATGAAGGTTTTCCTTTTAATTCTTCTAATAATTCTAATTTGTATGGTTGGTCTTTTAAAATCTTTTTAGCTTCTGCTTTTGTTTTTAAAGATTTTTTTATTGGTAAATTCTTTTTTATTATTTCTAAAGCACGTTTTTCTATTTTCTCTAAGTCTTCTGGTGTAAACCCTTTGTTTCTATCAAAATCATAATAGAATCCGTTCTCTATTGGTGGCCCGATTGCTAATTTTGTTTTTGGAAATAGTTCTAAAACTGCCTGCGCTAGGACATGTGAAGCCGAATGTCTTAGTGCATCTATGTCTCTTTTCATTATAATTAATTTTTGTTAAATAGTATTTAAATTTATGTATCGTAAGAAGATTTATAAATAAGTATAGAGATATTGAAATAGATGAAAAAAAGAGCATATCTGTTGGCTTTGGTATTTTTGGTTTGCTTACCATTTATTCATGCAGAAGACAACGAATCTGAAAGCAATTCTACTTATAGTATTGAGTTTAATATAGACAAATCTAGAATCCAACTAGGTGACAATGTCTTAATTACTGGAAGTATATTTGAGGATAATAATCTCCTTGAAAAACAGGTAAATATGAAATTTTATTTTACCTCAGAAAGTGATCAAAATGAAATCTATTTATCTATTTTTGATGGAACCTTCTCACTATCTCCTTGGTTGAGGGACTTACAAAGTGGAGATTATGACATCTCTGTTGAATTGATTGATTTGGGTGGAAATTCTATTCATTATTTTGATAATTTACAAAATTTATTTATTGATAATACTCTTGTACTTGATTTAAACTTAGAAAATGATCAATTAAACCCTGGAGAAAAACTTCAACTTCTTGGAAGTATCTTAAGGAGTCTAGATAGAAAAGAAATCCCCTTGGGTCTTGTGACTGTTGAAACTAATGGTATTGAATATATTACTGAAGTTAATAATGGAAATTTAGACTATGAAATTATTCTAGATGATAATATAAGATCTGATTTTCATGAAGCAATTGTTAGAGTGGAGGACAGTTTTGGTAATAGGGGCGAAGTAATCCTTGATTATTATATCATCCCTCATGAAAAATCTTTGGAATTAATTTTAGAAAAGAAAACTTTCTTTCCTGGAGATGAAATACGTTCTAGAGTGGCCCTTTATGATCAATCAAATGATGAAATTATTGATGATGTAAATATTCAAATTTTTAATCCTAAGGGTAAAAAAGTTTTTGAAGAAGATTTTTCTACTAGTTCAGCTTCAAAATATTTATTACAGGACTATGCTCTTCCAGGAGAATGGAAGATTAGAATTGAATCTAATAAAATAGAAACTGAGAAGTTTGTAGAAGTTTTAATTTCTAAAAATATAGATTTAGAGTTACTTGCACAAAGTTTAAAAATAAAAAATTCTGGAAATGTAAAATATGAAGATACTCTTGTTCTTTTAGTTTCAAATGGAGAATATGAGAAAACACTTGAATTTAGAACTGGTTTGAAACCTGGAGAGAATACTAGTATT
>Ga0233440_1001292_pt1 | contig 23655 bp, 17 predicted proteins | sample SI_123_September_5_FD_182791 | JGI IMG/M metagenome (GOLD analysis project Ga0233440, IMG submission 182791) | Seawater microbial communities from Saanich Inlet, British Columbia, Canada - SI_123_September2016_120_MG | ecosystem: Environmental > Aquatic > Marine > Inlet | place: Canada: British... | reverse complement strand
TTTGGCAATAGCAGTCCGAACATAATCAGCAGCCAGGTTATCCATCAAAGAATTTTTCATCATGAAAGTCATCACCGCAAAACTACCGGCTACATAAGCAAGCAATGGAAGTGCCGCATGATAAAAAATATCAGCCGCCTGCTCCAGTGTACTTTCCATATCTTCAAATTCATCACCATAAAAGCCACCCATCGGGAACCATTCCAGATTGGAAGCAAAAACAACAAGCAAAACAATACCCACAACATAGGAAGGGATGGCATAACCTACAAAGACAACGATAGACGAGACATGATCAAAATGACTGTTATGCCGAACAGCCTTCATATAACCTAAGGGAATGGAAATAAAATAAGTGATAAGCATCGTAAGAATGCCATAGAAAGCAGAAACAGGAAGACGCTCTTTAATCGTATCCCACACCGGATCGCTATAACGAGTCGACACCCCCAAATCGAAATGCACAACTTTTACAAGCCATTCCCAATAACTGACCAGCACTGGTTTATCAAAACCATAGTATTCTTCAAGCTGTTTAATCTGTTCATCATCAAGAGTGGCTGCACCTATTCCAGAACCGGCTGACTGAGTCATGCCACCCGACTGCATCGATGCCTGCTGAGCTTCAGCTATCATTCGTTCGATGGGGCCACCCGGTACAAAACGGGTAATAACAAACACCAGAATAGTTATTCCGATAAACGTCGGAACAATTAACAGCAAACGGCGAATAAAATATTGGGTCATTGGAAATAAAATCCACTAAACAATGATGTGATCAATTCTAAAGCAAAAAGATGAATCATTGCTTAACCTGATAAAGCTGACTAGTAAAGTCTGCGTGAAAATTCATTTTGTAGCGCATTTTGAAGATCACACTAACGATCACTATTTATATGAGTAATCCACTGCTTCGCCTGGTTCGCAGTTTTGGGAAATTTATTTCCCTCACGAAAAGCCGTTAGAGCTTTAGTCTTATCCCCATCCTCATAATGGGCCATGCCTAATAATAAATAGGCTTTTCCAGGGTCCTTTAAATCACCTGCATTTAAGGCCAGATCAATTGTATTAACAACTTTTTCCCAATTTTCTTTATCAGTATAAAGTTGAGCCATCTGAAGAAACAACTCACCTTTTTTCTGTATAACAGCAGCTTGATCCAGATAAAAAAGAGCTTTATCAAGTTCCTTGGCAAACATCCATGCCTCTCCAAGTTTTTGTAAATTATCTCCAGACTTTGGAATTCTTCCAGCATTGATTTCTCTTTCCAGTAAAACGGCACCTTTATATGGAATATTTTCAAACAGGTACATGTTTACCAGGTTCATCAGTTCCTTTTCATCATTTAGAAACCCCTGTTTATGAGAAAGCTCCTGAACTGCCAGTGCTTCCATATTTTTATTTAAAGCAAAATATATTCCTGATAACTGTCCCCAATATTTAACATTGTCAGGCCAGCGAGAAACCATAGTTTCCAGAACTTCAGCAGATTTTTGATATTTATTTTCAGAATAGTACATGGCTAATAACAACTGATACCAAACCTCTTTTGGTTCTGCAGTCATATCAATTGCTGTTTTAATATTTTTTACCGCTTTGTCATAATCTTTCAACTGGGCATAAATAGTTGCCGCAAACACAAAGTTTGCTGCAGAGGGTTTTTTAGCCTTTAAGAACCATACTTCATAAGCCTCAGCAGAAGCTTTATAGTCGGGGATCGCAGCCAGCAACTGCGATATGTTATAACGCATGGGCTGTTGAATTTCTTTTGGCAGAGCTCTTGTTTTTAATGATTCCTGAAATGCATCAACTGCTTTTTTATATTGATCTTTTGACGCATAAGCAAACCCATATGTTTGCATGACAGTAGCATACTCATATTTACTTCTTTTCGCTTTAGGCTTCAATTTATCAAGCAATACAAGCGCTTCATCATATTGACTTTCTGCCATAAGATCATGAATCTTGGTCAGGCTCTTGAAAGTACGTTCACTAAGAGTTGCAGCAAAAATATTACTAGCAAACAACATGCAAAATATCAAAACAACAAAATAATTTAGCCGCATAGTTTTAACCTTCTAATTTAAACTCTATAGTCTGTATAGCTTTTCTCGGCACAGCCTTTCCATCTACAATCCTTGGTTTAAACTTCCATTTTAAAATAGCTTTTTTGGCTGCACGTTCAAATAAACGTCGTGGTTTCGCATCTAACACCTTTACATCTTTGACCGTACCCAGTTCTGTCACTATAAACTCAACTTTCACCCAGCCTTCTTTTTTAGCAATTGCTGCTTTACGGGGATACCTGGGCGCAATTTTAACTAACGCTATTAGCTCGCCATCACCCACTGCAGCACCAGGTCCAGAAGCCATTTGCCCCATGAACGGTCCTCCAGTAACTCCCGAAGAGGTAATCCTTGGCATGTCCATTTTCAACTGCGGCATAGCTACATTATTATCCTGAGCTACACTTAATTGAGGAGGGGGAGGAGGCTCTTTGGGTAAAGGAGGCTTTTTAGGAATAACCCGTTTTTTTATTCGAGTCTCTGACTCACGTTTCAAACGCACAAAATCAACAACAGAATAATCTTCGCTTTTATTGATTTTACCAGATCCCTGACTGATCATGTAATGCATCGCATAAAACAGCGTCAAAGCCATAAAAATGGCTCCAACTAATGCCAATGGCAACCTAATCCACATAACTAGTTTTTCACTGCAGCTATGGAAATATTCGACACGCCGGCTAACCGGGCCTGATCCATCACCTGAACCAGCAAGCCATTTTTAGACTCTTTATCAGCTTGAATAACCACAGAACCTTCCGGGTTTTCAGCTTTCAGACGTTCAATATTTGCTCTTACGGCCCTTACATCCACCCTTCTTTTATCGATCCATATTTGATCATTAGCTGTAATTGCCACAAGAATATTACCCCTTTCCTTACGCTCGGCGGTATTCGCAGATGGTCGGCTTATGTCTACACCAGCCTCTTTGATAAAAGAGGTCGTTACGATAAAAAAGATCAACATGATGAATACAATATCCATCAGAGGCGTTAAATCTATAGTCGCGTCTTCTTCCTGTTCAATATATCTACGTCTCATTGGGAAACCTTTTTCTTTAAATCTGTAATATTTAATTTATCAGCAGCAATCTGAGTTTTAAAATCTGCATGATGCTTTAAACGTGCACTAAAATATAAACCTGAAAGGGCAACTACCATTCCCGACATGGTGGGAATAGTGGCCATGGATATTCCTGAAGCCATCAAACGAGCATTACTACTTCCCGTAATAGCCATTACTTCAAAAACTTGAACCATACCGAATACTGTACCTAACAAACCCATCAACGGACAAAGTGCTATTAAAGTTTGTAAAATAGTTAAAGACTTATGCAACTGTACAGATATACGTGAAATCAACTCCTCCCTGATTTTATGTGCACACCAGGAACTGGTATCACTACGTTCATTCCACTGTTTAACTGTTTTACGCACCAGACGAGGGTAGGTAATTCGTATAAACCAGTACCGTTCTATTATCAATGTCCACATTAAAAATGCAGTGACTAGAATAATCCATAAAACAGGGCCTCCGACTTCCATAAAGTCACGAAGCTGTTCGAGAATTTCAATTAATTGATACTTCATCATTAATACCTGGTTAGCACACCGTTAAGACTAACCTTTCTTCTCGGCATGGCGGGCAATAATTCCAGCACTTTGTTCTTCAAGAACCTGTACAACCGCCTTACTTCTACCTGAAACAATAGAATGTAGAAAAGTTAAAGGTATCGCTGCAATCAATCCTAAAACTGTTGTCATCAATGCCTGTGAAATACCACCTGCCATTAATTTAGGGTCACCTGTTCCAAACAGGGTAATAGACTGGAAGGTTTGAATCATACCAGTAACCGTACCTAACAAACCCAGTAGTGGCGCGGTAACCGCTAATATTTTAATAATAGACAACCCGCTTTGTAACCGGGGAACTTCTCGAATAACAGCCTCATCAATTTTGCGTTCCAACACTTCAACTTCAAAATCTTCATTTTCACCTAACACAGACAGAACCCGGCCCAAAGGATTATTAAGCTTAGGTTTATCGGCATTTTTCAACTGACTTTTTACTTTCAGGGCTACTACAAATAACACTAACATACGAATTAAAGCGACCAGTAACCCAAACAATGCGAGTCCAATAATAATATATCCAACTTCTTTACCCTGATGAATCCTTTCTTCCATAGTAGGCGCTTGAACAAGTAGTGCAAGAATAGAACCACGAGAAGGATCTACAGACATAGCCGTTAAACCAGAGCTGGACGATTGCAGATTTTCAGCCATCTTAGAGAAACGTTCACTAGGTTGACGAGGTAATTCTATAAGCTGACCGGTTTCAGGCAAATAACGCATAAACTTACCCGATGAAGTCACGTTGAAAACACCAACCCTTAAAATTTCTGCATCTCTTTCTGTGCCATCAACAGAAACAATCTGACCAGGATAAGTCACAACTTTTCCAGACTCTGTCATTTCATGTTGCATTTGATACCAGAGTTCTTCCAGCTCAGGTATTGAAGGCAATTTTTTCTCATTACTTAAGCGGACTAATTCTACAGCTCGATTCGGATATTGAACCGATACCAGTGAGTCTTCTATAATACCGGCAACATCACCAGAAACCTGTCTGACAACACCAAACAGTTCACCCAGATTACCCTGCCTGCGTTCAAGGGTTTCTTCCATTTTGGTCAGATTAACTTCATTATCATCAAAAGCTTTCTTTAAATTATCACCACGTTTTTTCTCGGCTTTTAATTGTGATTTTGCATCGGCTAGCAACTTTTTCTGACGTTTTTTATCTTTAAAGAATTCAGCTTCTCGAGCTTTATTTGATTTCGCTTCAGCAATTTTTGATTGCTTAACCTGTTTAAGAAGATCATCAAGACTATCTGCCGATGTCGTTAAAGGAGTAAAAGAAAGTCCGACAAATACAGCCAATACTGCAACAAATTTAGACTGAATCATTAGAGCTTCTCCGGTGCACTTATTGGTAATTTAATTAAATTAGGTGGCGATTGCTTTTTAGCAATTTTTAACCCTTCAGATACCGGCTTACGATATTCTTCAGTCAGAATCTGCCAACTTTTAGCTTGCTGATCCCAGGCGGCAGTTTCTTTTTTATCCAGAGTTTGATACATCAATGCAACTCGACCAATTCTTAAAAAATCAACTGAACGAGTATTTCCATCTTTTTTAAGGTCACCGGTATAAGCTTCGATGGTTCGACCATATTCCATTTCAACTTGATACGCTTCCATAATACGACGATATTTTTCTGAAACGGTTACATCAGCTCTATCCAGTAACTCAGTCAATTCATTAATACGTTTTGATCTCTCCTTTGGAAGAAAAGGCACATCAAGCTCGATAAATTTTTTCATTGTTTCAACCATTCGACTCATCAATGGAATTACGCCCTGATTGGTAGTATCAATTTCAGTTAATTGAAACTCCATTGAGTCCAATTCCTGTTGCTGACCATTTACAATTTTCTGCACCTGATTATTGTATCCATGCAATGCATCATACTGTCTTAATATAAGCTTATATTCAGTCAGCATTCTTTCGGTTGCATCGGAAATCTTATCAATTTTTTTCTGCGATGAAATTGCAGACTTTTCAACCGTTTCCTGAATTTTTACAGAACTTTTTAGCTTATCCTTATCCGATGCATAAGCTGAAGTTAAACTTGCTAATAACCAGACAGCACAAACAAATACACCGGTTCGACCCATAAATTTCATAGCCAATCTCTAAATTAAAATGATAAAATAACAAACGTAAAAGAGAACTTATAAATATAATAATTTTGTTTATATAAAAATTTATAACCTTTACAAAACAGATACATTCTCTTACCAATACTCACAAAGGAGTAACAATGTTCAAGTCGTCGATTTATACCAAATTAACCACCTTATTACTACTTGTAATTACAAGTGTTTGCACTATTAATATCGCTGGAGCCTCAGTTAAGCAATATACTGTTGAAGAGCTCTTCAAAAAGTCTCAATTCAGGCAGTTAGACATATCACCCAACGGTAAATATCTGGCAGCTTTGGCTCCATTTGGAGGACGCCATAATATTGTCGTCATGGAGACAAATGGCCTGAAAAACATGGTCGCAGTGACAGACCTTAAAGATTATGATGTCTCTAGTTTTTTCTGGGCTAACAATGACACTATTGTATTTGGAATAGATAAAGAAGGTTTAGAGTCTGTCGCCTTATATTCTGTTAAAAAAGAAGGTGGTCGAGCTAAGATATTAATAAAACCAAAAATTTCCTGGGGTGCAAGATCGATACGATCCCCCTCTGTTATCGACAGACTAGTTGACGACCCTGATCATATTCTTGTTTCCTACAACAAACGCAAAGTAAAATACCCCGATATTTACAAGCTGAACATTAATACCGCAAAACTTACTTTAATTTCAAAAAATCCTGGTAAAACTGTCGGTACTTTATACGATCACAATGTAAACCTTCGAATAAAAATAGAACTCGAAGGCGTCATTCAAACTATATACTATAGAGATAATAATGATCAGGACTGGCGCATCATTGGCTCTGGAAGTATGAATGAAGAAGGTATGGCACCTTTAGCATTTGATTATGACAATACCACCCTCTACGTTGCTTCTAATAAAGGCAGAGATACTCAGGCAATCTACAAATATAACTTTGAAGAAAACAAACTCGGTGAACTGCTATTTGCCAAAGAAGGCTATGATGTTACTACCCCAATACTTTCTTATGCTAAGAAAAAATTAGTCGGCTTTGCCTGGCAAGATGAAAAACCTCATATCCATTATATTGATAATGAATATAAAACTATATACGAAGGTCTTAAGCAAGCATTTCCAGGAAAAAGTGTTTCCATAACAAGTAAGACCAGAGATGAAAAATTATCTGTTGTCATCACCTATTCCGATGTAGCTCCTCCAAAATATTATTTGTATGACCAAAATGAAAATAAAGTAAAGTTTCTTGCTGCTTCAAGAAACTGGATCGATCCTAAAGATATGGCCCCCATGGAGCCCATCAAATATACAGCCAGAGATGGCCTGACTATAAGTGGCTACCTTACTCTACCTGTTGATTACAAAGAGGGTTCTGACAGAATTCCACTTATAGTCAACCCCCATGGAGGCCCTTTTGGAGTAAGAGATAACTGGGGTTACAACCCTGAAATCCAATTACTGGCCAACCGTGGCTATGCTGTATTACAAATGAACTTTAGAGGATCTGGCGGTTACGGACATAAATTTTTAACCGCAGGTTATAAGGAATGGGGTAATAAAATGCAGAATGATATTACCGATAGTGTCGACTGGGCGATTAAAGAAGGATTTGCAGACCCTGATAAAATTTGTATCTACGGTGCAAGTTATGGAGGTTACGCAACCATGGCCGGGCTTACCTTTACACCGGAGCTTTATAAATGCGGAATTAACTATGTGGGTGTAACCGATGTTGCCTTGTTATTCAGCACCTGGCCTGAGTCCTGGGATGTTATGACAGATGTCCAGGTTGAAAGAATTGGTGATCCAGATGATGATGAATTTATGGAAAGCATTTCACCATTATTTCATGTAGAAAAAATTCAGGCCCCCCTACTAATTTTACATGGTAAAAGAGACCCCCGGGTTGTATTTAAACATGCCACTAAACTGAAGAGAAAAATGGATAAATTTGACAAACCTTATGAATGGTTAAGCAAGAAAAAAGAAGGCCATGGTTTTCGAAAAGAAGAAAACGTAATAGAAGTTTATAAGTTAATTTCAAAGTTCCTGGATAAACACATTGGGGATTCATAAACTTTTGTAAGTAACACACAATCGGGTAAGGAGCTCTTTCCTTACCCGAGTTTTAATATTTAAAGTAACGACCTTCTTTTATAACCCCCTTCAATAATCAATAATTTCTTTCAACGTCAAAATCTATATTTTTTCTAGTCTTAGAATTTGAGTCTAGAAACATATTTTCAAACCCAGCATGAAAATATTATTGAATTAGTAGCCCCAACAAAAGCATACAAAAATAGCCTGTTTTACCTGGACAAATTTCACCTACAGTTTTGATCAGCTAACATGAAAACATATTCATTTTTTTCCACCTATTATCAGATTTTCAACAGAACACTTACTGAAATAATTTACCTGTTTTGAATATTTCAGTTAACACCCAACCTTCCCTGACACAGAATCTTTTCTCTGCATAAATTGCATCATAAATGTACTGACTTCTCATTATCCTTTTTTTACTTTAAGACACTGAAGTACAAATAAACCAAAGCATCATTTTCTTCAATACCAGACAGGATATGCCAGGTTCTTTTAATTACATTTCAAGCAACTCATTTATAATCCAATGTAAAATAACAAGATAACAATTACTTTGTAGGGTGCGCCGTGCGCACCATTGAATATTAATGATGATATTACTGGTGCGCACGGCGCACCCTACCCAAAGCTCAAATATATCTGAGGTATATTTCCAGTAGGCAGAGTTACAGATTTTCTATTAAGTGCAGTGAGTAACCAACCGACTGTAGCTTATAAAACTCACCTTAAAATACTGTAACTTAAAGCTTTCTTCAGGCAAAAAAAAACCCAGCCAAATTGACCGGGTTTTTAAGAAAACTTCAGCCCCGCTAATGCAGGACTGTCGTTGTCATTTTACTTTATTATTTTTAACTAAACTTAGAACTCCATACTTAGAGATACTTTGAATTCACGACCTACAGGACTGTAGTATTCGCGAGGATAATGAGGCCATCCAAAGTCAGTTGTATCAGGGTTAGGTCCTTTATCAAGAACATTATTTATGCCGCCACGAACCGTAAAGTTATCATTAATGACATATTTAGCAGATACATTCGCTACAGTATAAGACTGAATCTGTAGTGGTCCGTAACTTTCATCTCCACCGAAAAGATCAATATTTACACCGTTCATTGATCCGATATGCTGGATAAACAATGTAGCAGATAAAGCATCATCCACTTTCCAGGTAGTCGCCAGATTCGCTCTTAATGTAGGAACATTTGATAATGCAATATTATCAGCAACTTCTGAAGTTGGGTTAGACTGTGTCTCATAAGTCTGCATAAAAGTCGTAGAGAAATCAAAGATCAATTCTCCAGATGCATCCAGATCAACACTATAACCTACAGCCATATCGATACCTCTAGTCTCTAGTTTAGACAGGTTCTGAGGTCTCTCATCCACACTTTCAATTAAACCATTAATATCACGTGTGATCAGGTCAGCATAAGTCTCGTAATTGTTAGCTATATTCTGAGCACCCAGAGTATTAACAATATCGTTAACTTTAACTGTCCAGATATCTATCGAGTAGTTGAAGTCATCTTTATCCCAAACAAAACCAAAGCTAAAGTTCTCTCCAGTTTCAGGCTCAAGATCAGGGTTTGAACCACTGAATACGTCAACATACCACTCACCGATACAAGCGTCAGTAACATCATCTACGCCAGGAGAACCAACACCGATTGTTCCACCACCATCTTCACAACCCTTAGGATCGATAATCTGTTGGAACGCAGTTACTTCACCGCCGTATACACGCATCATGTCTGGTGCACGGAAAGTACCAGCCCAGTTAGCTCTAACCAGCAAGTTATCATCTGGACGGAATTCAAAACCAAGTTGAGGTGAAACATGGCTACCAGCATCAGAGTAATCATCAAAACGTAAAGCAGGTTTAATAATTAACTCATCTGAAACAGGAATTAATGCTTCAGCATAAATCGCTTTAGAATCACGCTCACCAGAACTTGGAGTTGCACCACCCGTTGATAGTATTTCACCATCAGCACTTGCAGTGTCACTATCCTGAGTAAACTCTTCTGTACCTAGCTCGACACCAAATGCAATAGATAATGCGCCGGCTTCCATTTCAAGTAAATCACCATTAACGCCGAATGAAATACCTTGATAACTTGAAGTATCTTTATTGTATGTTTCGTAAGCGGCAGTTGCCACTTGATCAGCAGTTAAATAGTCAAGTTGAGATATACTGCTAGCATCATCTGTACCGGCTATTAAGTCAAAGAAACCATCGACTGTTGCGTAGCCATTACCTCTACTAACCACTTCCTGCTCAGATAAAGTAAATGTAGCGTCATATTCGAAAGCATCAGTCAACACGCCTTTAGCACCGAGAGAAAAACCAGTGTTATCTACCTCGACAGTATTCATACGATTACCAAATTCAATCATTCGACGTGTATACCAAAAAATACCATCTTGATCAGGATCGGTAACAGCATCGGTACCAGCATAATCTGCAAAATCACCACCAAACCCAGTAGTTATATCACGTTCAATATATGTTAAAGTAGCATCTGCTTCAAATCCGACCATGCCATGGGGAACTCCATAAGCTGCACCTGTGTAGTATGTATAATCAGCTACTGGCATAGGCTCAATTCTGGTCACAATTTCAGCACTTGTACTATCAAAACGACCATACAACTCATGATCTTCTGACAGGTTAAAACTGAAATTACCCATTATAGATGTGCGTTCCTGCTCAGGAAGAAGGTCACGCATTGTGGTTCTATCAAACCCACAAAAAGTATCTCTCCACTGAAGACCACGGTCTTTACAGTCTGCTTCAGCGATAGTATTTATTCTACTTGTAGCGCCATCATAAAGAAAAAGTGACCCACCATACGAACTATAGCTGGAAAAAGGATGATCAAACGCAAGGTCAGTTCCAATATCAAAACCAGAACGGTCTGTTGCTTTTAACTGCTCTCTTTCTTCATGCTCAAGAAATACAGTTGCATTACCCCAATCACCACTGACTCCCCACATGGCTGACTGGCGATGAACATCACGTCCACCATTATCAGTTGTACTTTCATACAAAGTTGCTTCTATACCTTCAAAATCCTTACGCATAATGATGTTTACAACACCACCCATTGCATCTGAGCCATAAATAGCAGATGCACCACCTGCTAAAATTTCTATTCTTTCGATAGCACCAATTGGAATATTAGCCGTATCAACGAAGTTGATTTCTGCACCAGCAGCAATTGGATATTTTGAAACGCGCTTTCCATCAATCAGAGTTAGTACGCGACCAAGGCCTGCACCACGAAGATCAAAACCTGAAGCGGCAGGCGTAAACCCATGAATCGATTGTTGAGTTAATGAACCACCGGCATTCTGAGTCAGACTATTCAGAGCATCCTGAACCGTTACATAACCACGGTTGGCAATTTCCTCTGCATCAATAACGATTAGTGGTTGAGCGGATTCGATATCTGTACGTTTAATGTGAGAACCAGTTGAAACTTCCTTCTTCAGTTCTACAGCATCGTCATCTGCGGCTAAAGCCACACCATTTAAGGCCACTCCTGTAACCATTACACCGGCACAAATAGCTTTAATAGCCATGCCGAGTTTCGTCTTCTTATTATTCATATGTACCCCTTTTAAAATTCACAGATCGGTAATTATAATTAAACTAAAACAGGTTTATTTTTCAAACCACACCTTCAGTTGACGGCGCATTGTAGCTCTACATAATTTCATTTTGCAACTTATGGAAAATGCTAGAACCTAGGTTTTGCTTGATTATTAGAGGCAAAATACACTTTACATTTGTCATGGGATAAATTTTGAAACTTAATAAACATAACCAAATTTTATTAAAACCTATGCCATATATAAACTTCAGCCCTAAAAAGAGAACTGTATTTTCTTTTTTCAATAGAACTATTTATTTTATTTATATTGATATTAAATATAACGAAAGTTGCAACTATTTCGCATAGTCCGATTTTCGTATAAATCAAGCGATCTATTCAACATTCAACAAAATGGTTAGAATCGACTACTTAACTAAAGCTGGAAAATAATATTTAGCTAATGATTTACAGCTTTCTTACCAATATTTAAAACCGAAGCTGAGAGTACATATAATTCATAGATTCAGTTTTTTGTGGCCAAGCAAATCCACATCTGTTAATTAATAGACACCTTTAAATTTCTTAGATTTACCTCGGATAGAACAACTCAAGTTTTTAAATTTTTATTTTTTTTACTATTAGCAGACATTGAGAGCAGCAATAAATGGGCATTATCTTTAGGGAGTACTTCAAGGTTGTCTGGCAAAAGAAGTGGTTTTTCTTTCTTTGTATGGCAGCCATATCCACCGCAGCATTTCTTGATTTTTACTCTCCTGTTTTTTACAAAAATATAGCTAATGGCCTGGCTGAACCATTTTCCGAAAGCACTTTTAACATGCTTATGGAAAATTTCAGTATGATATTATTTTTCTATGCTGGCATCTGGATAGCCTGGCGCGTGCTGGAATTCGGGATTATTCCACTGGATGGTGGAGGATTAAACCTGTTAGAAAAACGCTGTTTTGAAGTCCTGCAAAAACAGAAATATGATTTTTTTGAAAATAGTCATTCCGGCAGCCTGATTAAACGGGCTAACCGTTTTGTCAGGTCTTATGAAGTCATCATGGACTGGTTTTTATTCCAGTTTCTTTTCAATATTATTTCTATCATCGTTTCATTTATCGTTTTCTATCAGGAAAATACTCAATTTGCCATTTACTTCCTAATCTGGGTTTGCGTATTTATTGCCTGGAGCATTCTATTCTCAATCTGGAAACTTCGTTTTGATAAAGCGGTAGCCGAAGCTGACTCTACCGTTGGCGGTAAATATTCTGATGCAATAAGTAATATCTTCATCGTTAAAAGCTTTGCTCTAGAAGCTCAGGAACAAACTCAAATTAATCAGGCCTCAGACCATGTCTACCGCAAAAGAGTCATTGCCTGGATACTGATGTTCGTCTCTTTTGCCGTACAGGGTTTATTAACATTTGGCATTGAACTATTACTTGTTTACCTGATGATTCAGAAATGGAAATCTGGAAATTTTCAAGTGGGTGAATTCGTTCTATTTCAATCAATTCTATTATTACTGATCCATCGGCTGTGGGAATTTGGTCGTAACTTCAGGGCATTTTTTACTGCACTGGCCGATGCATCAGAAATGGCCGAAGTATTCAGTAGAGAAGATGTAGAAGAAGATAATGAAAATGCCAGACCGTTGACAATTCCTCATGGTGAAATCAGTTTTGAAAATATGAATTTTAATTACAGTGCTGATAATGAGAATCAAAATGGCTTATTCAATAATTTCTCACTGAAAATAAATGCTGGAGAGAAAGTAGCGCTTGTTGGCCAATCCGGTTCGGGCAAAACATCTTTGACCAAACTGCTTTTCAGATTTTTTGATTTACAGTCGGGCAAAATATGCTTTGACGGTCAAAATGCAATGGACTTTACCCTTGAGTCTTTACGTAAACAGATTTCACTGGTGCCGCAACAACCCGAATTATTTCATCGTTCAATCCGGGAAAACATTAACTTGGGCGAAGCAATCAGTGAAGAACAGTTAATCGATGTTGCAAAAAAATCTCGAAGTCTGGAATTCATTAACAAGCTACCCGAAAAGTTTGAAACACTGGTTGGAGAAAGAGGCGTAAAGCTATCTGGTGGAGAACGGCAACGCATAGCAATAGCTCGCGCCTTTCTGGAAGATGCTCCTGTTGTAGTACTTGATGAAGCCACCAGTGCGCTCGACTCTCTTACCGAACAACAGATACAGGTAGCCATTTTTGACTTAATAAAAGATAAAACAGCAATAGTCATCGCCCATCGACTGTCTACCATTTTACGTATGGATAGAATAATTGTACTGGAAGAAGGTAAAATTATTGAACAGGGCAGTCACCAGCAACTATTGAAAAACAAATGCAAGTACCACGCCATGTGGCAACATCAACAGGGTGATTTCCTGATTGAGGATTAGTTTTTAACTGTAATTAATACCTTGTCAGACCGGCTAGATGACGGCGTTTCAGAATTTTTTTTCTAAAAACGATCTTCAGCATTGAATTAATCAGCATTTTGTGACACTTTGCGTTTCAAATAGAAACTATTAATAGCGCATTCATTTTGCAGTAAGCTTTATCACCCTAAAATAAAAACTATATTCTAAAAATTCTGAGAGAACTCTTATGAAAACCATGCTGACAACTTTTCTGGTACTGATATTAAGCTCGCTTTTGAGTCTTACTCCTGGTTACGCATCAAATTCACACCCATTAACTGGTGAAAAGTTAGCCGAGAACCAGGTTTTTTATTACCGAATAGGTGCAGAATCACCATCAATTGATCCTCAGCTTGTTGAAGATGTGGAAGGATCAGCCATTTCTCGTGACCTGTTTGAAGGTTTATTGACTCAAAATGCAGATGGCACCCTGGCTCCCGGAGTTGCAGAGCGCTGGGAAGGTAATGCTAAAAAAGACAGTTACACTTTCTATCTGCGTAAAAATGCCCGATGGTCAAATGGTGACCCCGTAACCTCACATGATTTTGTTTACGCATGGCGACGAGCGGTAGATCCAGTTGTTTCTTCTCCCTATGCGAGCTTTATGGAGTTAACGTCAATAAAAAATGTATCTGATATTTTAAAAGGAAAAAAACCTACCTCCGAATTAGGAATAGAAGCCGTTGATGACTACACACTGAAAGTCTCTTTAAGCGGTTCTCTTTCTTATTTCCCATCAATGATGGTTCATACCACCACTTTTCCAACACATCAAAAAACAATTGAGAAACACGGTAACAGCTGGACTAAACCAGGCAATATGGTCAGCAACGGGGCTTATAAACTGACTGAACATGTATTAAATGAACGTCTGGTTCGTGAGCGTAATCCCATGTACTGGAACAATGATAAAACCATTATAGACAAAACAGTCGGGCTCATTATCACTGATGAAAATCAGGCTTATAATCGTTACCAGGCCAGCGAACTTTATAAAACTGAAGTGCCAACCGGTCAATTCAAACGTTTGAAAAAGCTGTTACCGGTGGAAACACATTCAAATCCCAGGCTTTGTAGCTACTACTATATTTTCAATATGGAAGATGAAACTCTGAAGAATTTAAATCTTCGTAAAGCATTAACTCTAGCTATAAATAGAAACATTGTGACCGATAAAATCATGGGTGCAGGACAAATTCCCGCCTATAGTTTTACCCCCGGTTCAACAGCAAACTTTATCGTTCCAGATACTGAGTATGGAAAAATGACTCAGAAAGAAAGAAATAAACTGGCCATGTCATTACTTGCTAAAGAAGGCTATAGCCGCAGTAACCCACTTGAGATAACGTTATTGTACAACACATCAGAAGGTCATAAGAAAGTAGCGATTGCTGTGCGCCAAATGTGGAAGCAAGTAGGCATTAAAGCAACATTGGAAAACCAGGAGTGGAAAACTTTTTTATCTACTCGTGATGCGGGTAACTTTCAAATCGCAAGATCTGGCTGGTGTGGAGACTACAACGAAGCATCAACTTTTCTCGACTTGTTACGCTCTGATTCAGACCAGAATGATTCAAATTATAACAACCCAGTTGTCGATGATCTGATCGTCAGTGCCAGAACAATGGACGATCCAAATCCTAACTACAAAAAAGTAGAAGAGCTGATAGCCAAGGACTTCCCTATTTCACCTATCTACCACTACACCGGTGTTTTAATGCTTAAACCTTATGTCAAAGGTTGGCCTCACCAGAATGTAGAAGCAAACTGGTATTCAAAAGACCTGTATATTACTGCACATTAAATACTCTATTTAATTGTTAATTGAAGAGCAGCATATTGTTGCTCTTCAGTACCAACACCTTTTACCATTCATTTTTAACGTGTAATTTCAAATGTTAAATTTCATTCTACGACGGTTGGCAATAGCCATTCCGACGATACTTGTTATCATCCTGTTTTCATTTCTGCTGATGCATTCAGCACCTGGCGGGCCATTTACTGCAGAGCGAAAATTGCCTCCTGAAGTACTCGCTAATATCGAAAAAAAGTATGGGCTGGATAAACCTCTATATCAACAAATAGGAGTTTATGTTAAAAATGTCGTGACCGATTTTGACTTTGGCCCCTCTTTTAAATATAAAAATCTAACTGTAAATGAAATTATTGCAAGTGGCTTTCCAGTGACTATTGTTTACGGTCTCTGGGCATTTTTATTTGCAACATTGATTGGTGTTAGCCTGGGAGTGTTTGCTGCTTTAAAGCATAATACCTGGTTAGATTATCTGGCGACCAGCACTGCCATCATAGGTTCTGTTTTACCTAATTTCGTTATGGCCCCTTTACTGGTTTTACTATTTACCGTATACCTTAACTGGTTACCCGGTGGCGGCTGGCAAGGTGGACAGTGGCAATTTATAATCATGCCGGTGATTGCTCTAGCCACAAGTTACCTGGCCAGTATTGCACGCATAACCCGTTCATCAATGCTTGAAGTTTTAAACTCAAATTTTATTAGAACAGCAAAATCAAAAGGATTACCAACTCAATATATTATCCTACATCACGCACTAAAACCCGCCATGCTACCCGTACTCACATCACTGGGTCTGTCTTTTGTTGGTATGGTTACAGGCTCTGTCATCATCGACCAATATTTTAGTACTGGAGGTATCGGGCAGCATTTTGTAAATGCAGCATTAAACCGTGATTACTCAGTCATTATGGGTGTCACTATTTTAGTTGGCACTTTAACAATAGTTTTTAATTTACTGGTAGAGATCCTGTATGCATGGATCGATCCTAGAATTCGCTATTAATAGCTGTGAGAGTTAATAGTTATGTATGTAGATAATAAAAAAGTTCAGGATCTAGCGGACAACCTGTCTGACAGTAATGAAATTGAAGGCCGCTCTTTGTGGCAGGATGCACGCCATCGTTTTTTCAAAAATAAAGCTGCACTGGTTAGCCTGATTACTCTTTCACTGATCGTGTTGTTTGCTTTGGTCGGGCCTCAATTCTCCCCCTGGGATTATGAAGAAATAGACTGGGATGCCATGGGAGATATTCAAACTATGGGAGCACCTAGCTTTTCATCCGGTCATTATTTCGGTACCGATGATTTAGGCCGAGACCTGTATTCAAGAGTTATACAGGGCACTCAAATTTCATTGATGGTAGGACTTATCGGTTCTTTTATAGCTGTTGTTGTTGGAACATTATACGGGGCTGTAGCAGGCTATCTGGGAGGACGCATAGATAGCGCTATGATGCGAACTGTCGATATCTTAATGGCCATACCATTCATGTTTGTACTTATCTTATTGATGGTCATGTTTGGGCGTTCAATCTATATGATATTTATCGGGATCGGTTTACTTTCCTGGCTCGAAATGTCTCGTATCATTCGAGGACAAACTCTTTCTTTAAAAAATAAGGAGTTTATAGAAGCTGCCATTGCTACTGGTGTTAAACCTTTTACCATCGTAACACGACATATTGTTCCTAATGTTCTGGGCATAGTCGTTGTGTATGCGACTCTGCTTGTACCTGGCATGATCATGACTGAATCTTTTATTTCATTTCTCGGACTGGGAGTTCAGGAACCTCAAACATCCTGGGGCGCACTCATTAACGAAGGTGCCCGTACCATACAAAACGGAACACTTTGGCAGCTTTTATTTCCACTTTTCTTTTTCATCACAACCTTACTCAGCTTCTTTTTTATAGGTGATGGTTTACGTGATGCTCTTGATCCTAAAGATCGATAACAGGACACTTATGAATTTATTAGAAGTAAAAGACCTGAGTGTTCAATTCGATACTCTGGATGGAACTGTAAGTGCAGTCAATGGAATTTCATTTAATCTGAAAGCAGGAGAAACACTGGGCATAGTCGGTGAATCCGGTTCTGGTAAAAGCCAGACTGTGTTCGCACTCATGGGCTTAATAGCTCGTAATGGAAAAACCACTGGTAGTATCAAATATAATGGCCAGGAAATTTTGAACCTGCCTGAAAAGCAGCTTAATAAAATTCGAGCACAGCAGATTTCCATGATTTTCCAGGATCCAATGACATCACTTAATCCCTACACCAGAGTGAGCGATCAGCTGGCCGAAGTTCTTATTCATCACAAGGGCATGTCAAAGAAACAGGCACTGGCAGAATCAGTACAAATGCTCGACGCAGTAAAAATTCCTGAAGCAAAAAGTAGAATTCATTTATACCCACACGAGTTTTCAGGTGGCATGCGTCAAAGAGTTATGATTGCTATGGCTCTTTTATGTAAGCCCAAATTACTCATCGCAGATGAACCCACCACTGCACTTGACGTTACTGTTCAGGCACAGATCATGACTTTACTTTCAGAGTTACAACAGGAACTCAAGACCGCCATTATTTTAATCACTCATGACCTGGGTGTCATCGCCGGCTCCTGTGAAGAGATGCTCGTCATGTACGGTGGTCGAGTAATGGAATATGGAAATATAAAGAAGGTCTTCTCTGATCCTGCTCATCCTTATACAAAAGGATTATTACATGCCATTCCCCGAATTGATCATCAGGGTAGCCAGCTAACCACAATACCAGGAAGCCCTCCTAACATGCTTAGGCTTCCTAAGGGCTGCCCATTTGAACCTCGCTGTGACGTTGCTTCAGACACTTGCAGGAATGAAATCCCAGCACTGCAAGAGTTCAGTAAAAATAGATACAGAGCCTGCCACAGTGCCATGGAGGTTTAACAATGAATAATTCTAATGAGTTACTATCTGTAACAGATTTAAAGGTTCAGTTTGACATTTACCCTAAAGGAGCCATGCCCTGGACTTCTCCTGATAAATTAAAAGCTGTCGACGGCGTTAATTTCACTTTGAATAAAGGTGAAACTCTGGGCATAGTCGGTGAGTCTGGCTGCGGGAAGTCCACACTAGCACGTGCTCTAATAAAACTAATTCCTGCTCAAGATGGCAAAGTTCTATGGATGGGAGAGCAAAATATTCTGGATGTATCCAAAAGAGAATTGCTGGATATTCGCCGTCAGGCTCAAATGATATATCAGGATCCATTAGCCTCTTTAAACCCACGTATGACTATCGGTCAAATTATTGCTGAACCTCTAACTACACATCACCCTGAAACAAAAAAATCTGATATAAAGCAGAAGGTTAAAGACATGATGTTAAAAGTAGGTTTATTACCCAACCAGATAAACCGCTACCCTCATGAATTTTCTGGAGGACAATGCCAACGTATTGGTATTGCAAGAGCTCTAATCCTCAGCCCTAAATTAATCATTTGTGATGAACCCGTTTCAGCACTAGATGTTTCTGTTCAGGCTCAGGTCATTAATTTACTGATGGAGCTACAGAATGATTTAGGGATGTCACTCATATTTATTGCTCATGATCTCAGCGTAGTACGTCATATTAGCACACGAATCATGGTGCTTTACCTGGGCAATGTTGCTGAAGTATCACCTGCAAATGATTTGTATGAAAATCCAAGACACCCATATACTCAGGCATTAATCTCGGCAGTTCCCATTCCTGATCCAGAGGTTGAAAAAAATAAAGATATTATTTTGCTTGAGGGGGACTTGCCTTCTCCTTTGAACCCACCATCTGGTTGTGTGTTCAGAACCCGTTGTCCAAAGGCTCAGGAGCTGTGTGCAAAGGAGAAACCAGCTTTAGAAAGTAATGACTCTAATCATTTCGTTGCCTGCCATTTTCCAGATTAGATTGGTGCGCATGGCGCACCCTACTTAACTTCTCTGGGTGTTGGGTGCGCCGTGCGCACCACAATGTTGGTGATATTCTTAATTCACCTGGTAAATGTTAATTTCAACAATTCCATTGATAGAACTACGAGTAATCGCACCTGTTTCATCAAAATAGTCACCCGGTTTAGCAACTGGATCGCCCGATTTAGATACTCTGGCACCAATTTTAATTTGTTCAAAACCACTCAGTTTCATTTGATCCATCACCGCATCACTATCAGACAGAGTTACCTGAATCGGTAAATCAGAAACTTTTAGCCTTTTGGCTGCCAATGGCATTGGAGGACCTGAAGCTGCTTTTGCATAGATAAACACCAGGTTATCAGGCTGCACCTGAGACATTAGACTCTCATCAAGTGTTACCGACACTGTAATAGTCGAAGGTCCGGTAGATTCATTATTTGATGAATTCACTGAAGCACTGGCTATAGTTGGAACTGACTGAGCAGTCGAATTATCGCCAGGTAGGTCAGGTAAATCCGGCTGTCTGGCTTTTAGTTCAGCTAACATAATTTTCAGCTCAGATTCCGATTGAGGATCACTCTTCAGCATCGGTAGTAATTTAACAAAGTAATCAAAGGATTCACGTAAACGTCCGCCCTGCTCCGCTGCAAGCCCCGCTAACCAGAGACCGGTTAATTCATTGGGTGACAATTCAAGAGCTTGTAAAACAAGTTGCTCAGGCTCTCCGGTCATGACTCCATCATTACTCATGGCCAAAGCATCAGCCAGTGCAAGCATTACGTTGGGATCAGATTTATTTAAATCATAGCTGCGTTGCAAAGCTGTAACTGCCTCAGGAAATTGTTGAAGCGTCATTAGTGACCGACCCAGCATGAACCAGCCTCGTTCATCATCAGGATTATCGCGTAAGTGATCTTTAACTTTCTGGATCATTTCACTCATCGAAGGTGCTTTTCCAGATGACATTGCCTGAGCCGACTCTGAACGAGGTGCGGCTAAAGATGGGTTATCGATAACTTTATACTCACCTAACTGCAAATAGATAAAAATACTTAATGCCGGAACCATTGCCGCAAAAACCCATACTGCCCACTTACCGGCTTCCTGGTTAGTACCTAAAGCTTGCTGACGTTCAAGATCTAAAGCCAGCGATGCTTCCAGGTCAGAAAATGCAGAGTCGTAGTCTTCCTGAGTCATCTGACCTTCTGCCAGTTGAGACTCAAGCAATGCTTTCTTTTCTTTAGCAATAACAATGTTTTGCTGCTCACGACCCAGAGAGTCTTTAGCCGAGGGCTTCCGAAGAACCGGAACAATCAGAAAAACAAGCGACAAGGCTATCAATAATATAACTAAAGCACCAAAAATCATTTTGTTGCTCCTTTATTTTTCTGGCCATCATTATTTTTTTCAGAAACATCATCAGACAATAAATTTTTAGCCTGATCCAGATTCATTTGCACAGGTGCTTCCACCGTGCGAGTTTTCTTAATTTTTAACATAACCACAATTAAAACAATAAATAAAAGAGCAAAAGGCCCAGCCCATAACAGCATAGTGCTGGATTTAACAGGTGGGCGATAAAGCACAAAATCACCGTAACGTGTCACCATATAGTCAACTACTTCTGCTCTGCTTTTACCCTGTTGTAAAAGTTCATAGGTTTGCTGACGTAGGTCTTTTGCCAGATCAGCATCCGAACCGGCAAGATTCTGGTTTTGGCAAACCAGACAACGTAACTCTTCGATTAAATTTTTATAATCAGCTTCAGTTGCAGCATCTTTAAATTCGTGTACTTCGATAGCTGCATACACAGGTGTAAGCAGAGTAAAAAAAAGTAGTAAACCAGTTAAATATTTCATGATGGCATTTTTCAATTTTTTCAGGAGGGTTCTTGTAGTAAAGTTTTCAATAATGGAACAATCTCTTCATCCAGCGCTTTATCATCGACCGGACCGATATGTTTGTGTTTGATCAAACCATCTTTGCCCATAATGAAAGTTTCAGGAACGCCATACACACCCCAGTCAATACCTGCCTTACCTTCAAGATCTAGAGCACTGAGCGTATAAGGGTTACCAAACTGACGTAACCATCGCTTACCATCTTCAGCTTCATCTTTATAATCAAGACCCACAATATCCACCAGTTTCATATTGGCTAAACGGGTGATGACTTTGTGCTCTGCTCGACAGGATACACACCAGGAAGCCCACACATTTAAAACCCATACTTTTCCTTTAAAGTGTTCAGGTGAAAAATTAACTGATGGATTATGCAACTGCGGCAAGTCAAAAGCCGGAGCTACCTTGCCAATTAAAGGCGAAGGTACTTTTTTGGGATCCATGGTTAACCCCACAGCCAGCAAAATGACCAGTAAGCCGAATACTCCTAAAGGTATTAAAAATCGCATCAGGCTGCACTCCCTGCTACATTATCTGCAGCATCAATTTCACGTCTGGCCATCTGACGATAACGTTTATCCGTAGCCGCTAGCAAACCACCAAATGACATAATTAAAGCACCTAACCATATCCATCGAATAAAAGGTTTATAATAGATTCGAAGCGCCCAGCTACCGTCATTACCCACTTCTTCTCCAAGAGCAATGAATAGATCCCGAGTCAAACCCGCATCTATCGCTGCTTCAGTCATAGGCATTTTCTGCACCAGATAGACCCTTTTTTCAGGTCTCATCTCAGCTCTAAAACCACTATCATTGGTAACCAGGAAATCACCTCGAGCCGCATCATAATTCTCCACTCTGGTCATACGAACACCGTTGAATTTAAATGTGTAACCCGCCATTTCAAAACTATCACCCGGTGCCATACGAATATCTTTCTCAATATTATACATACTGACCAATGTCACCCCGACAATAAAGGAAGCAATACCGATGTGACCTAATAACATTCCATAAAAACCTCGGGGGGTAGAACGTAAAGCAGAAGCTATAGAACGACCTTTAAAGCGCTCTGACAACGCAAGCACAACTGTTGACGCTATCCACAAGGCCATCATTAAACCGGCCAATGCCTGCCAGGTCCATTCAGGTAACATCAGGCTTAATATAACGCCAACAACTACTGAAATCAGTAAAGGTATTTTCAACTTTGACATCAAACGTAATGGTTCATCACTTTTCCATCTAACTATCATACCCACACCAATCAATACGCCAATGGGAGCAGTCAGTGTCAAAAATACAAGATTAAAATAAGGAGGTCCAACAGAAATTTTACCACCCACAGCATCTACAAATATTGGATAAACTGTTCCCAATAAAATAGCCGCAGTAGCCACTGTCAGAAAAATATTATTAAGCAGCAATGCCATATCACGAGAAAGCAGGTTAGTTACTGCTGCACTCTTCAAGGTAGGAGCACGCCAGGCATAAAGCACTAAAGAGGTGCCGACCACAATACCGAGGAACATTAAAATAAACACACCACGTTCAGGGTCACTGGCAAAAGCATGAACTGAAGTCAAAACACCGGAGCGAACCAGGAATGTACCTAACAAACTCAATGAAAAGGCAAAAATTGCCAGCAATGCAGTCCAGGCTTTAAAAGTCCCGCGTTTTTCAGTTATAGCTAACGAATGCATCAACGCAGTACCCACTAGCCATGGCATAAATGAAGCATTTTCAACGGGATCCCAGAACCACCAGCCGCCCCAGCCAAGCTCATAATAAGCCCACCAGCTTCCCAGTGCTATACCCAGAGTTAAAAATAACCATGCAATACTTGTCCAGGGACGTGACCAGCGAGCCCAGGCAGAATCAACCTGCCCAGATAATAAAGCCGCAATTGCAAAAGCAAAAGGTACGGCAAATCCAACATAGCCCAAATACAGTAATGGAGGATGAATTACCAGTCCGGGATCCTGTAGCAAGGGGTTCAAATCACGCCCTTCAAAAGCTGCGGGTAATAATCGATCAAACGGGTTAGAGG
>Ga0233440_1001270_pt1 | contig 23964 bp, 30 predicted proteins | sample SI_123_September_5_FD_182791 | JGI IMG/M metagenome (GOLD analysis project Ga0233440, IMG submission 182791) | Seawater microbial communities from Saanich Inlet, British Columbia, Canada - SI_123_September2016_120_MG | ecosystem: Environmental > Aquatic > Marine > Inlet | place: Canada: British... | reverse complement strand
GGCATAAGACTCGTGGGTTTTGTGCAGATTTAGTTTGCCTATGGACTTCCTTACTCTTTCATTGGTTAGTTGTTTACTGATGGGTCGAGTGGTTAACAAAAAGGAATTGTCTGAAATCATCGGGGTTAGTGAGCGAACTTTGACCGATTGGCAGGACAAAGGAATGCCAATTAAGGTTGATGCTGGTCGAGGTAAGTCAAATGAATATGACACTCAGGATGTGATTGAGTGGCGAGTTCAGTTTGTGTCTTCCGGTTATCAGAGAGAGTCGGCAAAGGATAGGCTGGATAGATTAAATGGAGATTTAAAAGAGTTAGAGCTGGCGGAAAAATCAGGGATGTATGTGATGGCTGATGATGCCGAGTGGGCTCTTGAAAGTGTCATTCTTTCAGCTCGATCTGAACTGATGCGATTGGCCAGAAAATTAAAAAAACATTTAAAGAGAAACTATGAACTCGATTGTGAACTCAAGGAGCTTCAGGGTCTTACAAACCCCGTCCTCGCCCGCCTGGCTGAATACTCGTCAGACGATGAGGACGAGGATGAGGAAGGCTTTGAAAAAATGGTCGCCTCCTGAAGATATTAGCACCAGAGAATGGAACGAAAAATATAGAATGCTGACAAAGCTGGAATCGCCAGATCATGCTGGAAAATTCGATATGATGAATATTCCATGGGCAATTGGTATTTGTGCATCAATCGACGATCCAGAGGTCTGGAAAGTAATCAATATGAAATGTAGCCAGCAGGCGTGGACTAGTGGCCCAGTTATTGGGTATGTCATGAAAAGGATTGATGTTGACCCATGTTCTATAGGAATTATGTTTTCTAAGGCGGGGGAATTTGACGGTTTTATTGAGGAAAAATTGGCACCAGCAGTCAAGGCTACACCGAAATTAAAAGGAAAGATTGATGTTAGTGTTAGTCGAAAAGCAGGTAATAAAAAGAATTTTCGTAACTTTCCTGGTGGGTTTTTAAAGTTAGTCACATCAAACTCACCAGCATCTGGTAAAAACTCGACGTTAACAGTCGCAATCATTGAAGAGCCAGATGATGCAAACGCCAATGTTAAAGGGCAGGGTGATGCGATTAAAAACTTTGAAGAGCGAACAAAACAGGTTGAAGACAGAAAAGTTATCTATGGAGGCACGGCCACAATAGATGGTTTATCTGCCATTCAAACCGCTTACGAAGAATCTGATAAAAGTAAATTTTATATTCCGTGCCATGATTGTGGAGAGTCTCACCCCCTCGATTTTTATAATGTAGTGTGGGATAAAGACAATGAAACGGTGCATGAAATATACGGAAGAAGCAAACCAGAAACAGCGGTCTATGTATGTCCTCATTGTGGGTCAATATGGGATGACGAACAAAAATGGAAGAATGTTCAGTCTGCTGTTTTTACAGAAAATTATGGGTGGAAAGCAACGGCTGAATTCAGAGGCATCAGGGGTCATGCCGGTGTAGGTGAAATTTATCTAAATGGCAATAGCTCAAGAATGGAACGACTGGTGGAAAGATACCTGGAAGCAAAGCACAAGCTGGCTCAGGGAATAGATACCTTCTGGATATCATTTGTTAACAATTGCCTGGCACTGGCCTATAAATACGAAAGCAATAATGCAGAAGCTGAAACGCTTGAGCAAAGGGCGTTAGATTACCCAGAAATGCAAGTGCAGATTGGTGGATTAAATATTACCATAGGTATCGATGTGCAAGATGATCGCTTTGCTGTCTGTATCAGGGCATGGGGCAAAAATGAAGAAAGCTGGCTGGTGTATTGGGGTGAAATATACGGCGTAGTCCATGACATAAAAGACCCTGTATGGACGGAATTAGAGCAGCTGTGCTTCCAGCCATTCAAGCATGTTAAAGGGTTTGACATATTTGCTCAGGCGCTAACCATCGACTCATCAGACGGTGGTACAAACGACATGGTTTATACCTGGGTAAGGGCCATGAAGAAAAAATATTCTCATGTGCTTATCATGGCAGGAAAAGGATCAACTGATCAAACTGATAAAGAAATATTTTCAACGCCCAGCGAAAGATCAATAGATCATAAATCGCCGACAAAAGCATCAAAATATGGGTTGAAGGTTTATATAATTGGAACCCTTAAATCAAAGGATCTGCTGTATAAAAGGCTACAGCTGGAGGGTAATGGGGCAGGGCGGATGCACGCTTATAAGACAGTTAGGAATGACTATTTTAAGCAGCTAAACAGTGAAGTAAAAGCACCATCACCTACTAACAGAAAAAAACTAGTTTGGCAGAAATACTCTGGCAGACGACTCGAAGCTCCAGACACAGAACGCTATGCCCTTCATGCGGCACGGGCTAAAAAGCTGCACTTAAAAACACCAGCGCAATGGGATGATATCGAGCATCAATTGCAACAAGTGGATCTGTTCAGCGCTCCAGCCGTTTCTCAAGAAACCAATAACAATCAAACAGCGGATAATGATCCGTATGGAAATGTAGATATGTATGACTCAGTAGGGGGTAACGATGGCTGGCTCTGAAAATTTAGGCGACATCATCTATGAAGAAATGTTCCAGGCCGCCAAAAAACTCGGAATAGATCTCAGTCGTAACCGGTTGCACGATTTTGCCCTGGTTGTTGATGACGGGGTTAAGCGTCGATGTGGGTCAGAACGAGTTTATGTTCCTGTTGAAAGAAAAGATATTCGCAATGAAAGAATTTGCAAATTAAAACTGGCAGGAAAGACATGCCGAGAAATTGCAAATAAAGAAGGTATGTCTAAAAGCCAGGTATTTACTATCTGTCAGCAATATGGAGTTTAGTAAATAGTGATCCTGTCCGGTTTTCTGCCTAAAAACCGGACAATAAATCAGTTATAAATTCACATCAAGTTCACTGTTGAGAATATTGATGTCGATCCACGCTGCTTTAGAGCAATACATTCACTTTACCCTTCTGTCATTAATTGCTCTGTTTATATTCTTTGTTGTTTTGGTGGAGTTAAAAACAGAGTTTGAAAATACAAAATACTACCCCGTCATAAAAGTCCTATTTGGTGTTCCATTTTTAATAGCAGATTGTTTGATGAACTGGGTATTTGTACCTCTATTTTTAGACCTGCCAGCACATCCCTTTGAGCTGGTAACCGGCAGAATGACCCGCTACAAAAAATTACAATCGAATCGACCATGGAATTTATCTAGACTTAAAAAATGGCGTTTATCTTTTGCGATCTGTTTATGCAATCACCTCAACCGTTATGATGCAGGGCATTGTTAATGAAATTACCTGAAACAGAAACACTTATTCGCTTATGTAGTCCGGGCCTACTTCGGTGATTTACGAACAGAAACAAAATCACGTCATGAAACGATAGATGATAAGCCTCGGCCTGAATCCATTCTAACCACACTGTTTAAAAGAAAATGATAGCTCTAATCGATCAATATTTTAGCCTGGTCATTACTGCAATGATCTATTTGTTTATCGCGTTTGTTTTCGTGATGAAAGTTAAACACAGGGTAGTCGGCACTAAATGGGAATTGCCTGGGAAGATATTCCTTGCTTTGCCTTTTGTTGTCTTCGACTGGTGGGTAAATATTTTATTAATACCTTTGTTTTTAGATGCTCCGGGAAGCTTTACTGAACTGGTTACAGGAAGGATGAAGCGATATAAGAAACTCAAGGTTTACAGTCATTCATCCAGAATAATTAAGTGGCGCTTTATGTTCGCTGTCTGGATATGTCAAAAGTTAAACCAACATGATAAGGACCATTGTTAGTGGAGTTTTTAAACGCCATCAATCTTGAACAGCTCGGTACTGCTGGTTTATTTATCGCGTATTTAATCTGGCAAAACAGGTTAATGGCTCGGGTGATTGATAAAAAAGAAACAGAGTGTATGCACTGGCAGAATAAAGCTTTTGATGTATCTCGTGACTCTCAAAAAGAAATGTTTGAATCCGCTCAAATATTTGAAAAAACACTCGAGGCGTTAAAGAGCTAGTTATGTTTTCGATCTTTAAAAAGAAGTCTCAGGCTGAAAAGCATATTGAAGACAGAGAGTTTAATGAAAGTGAAACGCAGCGAATAGAGTCTAAAAAATTAATGCGTGAAAACCGTAATAAACTAAATGAATTTCTTGATGAGTTAAAACAAAAAGAGCAAGTGCATCATGGGTAACTGGATTACAGAAATTGGTAACAACGCAATAACGATTACAGCTTTGTACTTAACCTGGCGGTGTTGGGTCTGGTATTTCCATGGTGAATTAAGCTTATTTGCTGAAAAGATCGTGGTGACAATGGGTGTAATGTCCTTTGCTGTCGCTGTCTGTGTTGGCTGGTGGGGTGTAGCAATATATCTTGCAACGCCTCCAGATCATTGGCATGTGTGGTTCGTGGAAAATAAATGGGCCATGACACTACCTGTTTCAATTGCTTATACCTACGCAGCAACTAGATTCACACAGTACATAGACGGATTTAACTCAGTAAAAGAACACATGATGTTCATAGGCGTTTTCTTTTTAGCTGCTGGGGTTAGTTTGCTGTAATGCCTTATATCACTAAAACAACTTCTTTTTGCAATACATCACAACAGTACATACATCCTGTAGCTATACCTGTGCATGATACTGGTGATCTAGTTATAATGTTTGTGTCTATTGATTCAGGGTTTATCGATGGAGCTATAACTGACTTTACTCAGGAGATAGTTGAAACGCAAGGGCCAGAACTATACTGTTACTCTCATGTGGCAGGCGCTACGCCAATAACTGAAACTACTATTAATTCGCTTAACAATACTTACGTTGCTTATTATATAGCTATTATTAAGGGGGCTCCTGCTACAAACTTTATTGACAGTTATTCTCTAAGAGGTAATGCTGGCAATAACGCTCCTATTGATGCTCCTGGCGTTACAACTACTACAGATAATTGTCTAGTTCTGTCCTGTCTTGGAGACTGTGGAGGTAATACTATACCTTTGCCTGAAGTGAGTAGTTCTGCTTTAGGTTATGCTAATAATAACAACTACCATCATGGAAGTTCTTTTTCTGCGCGATATCAGATAACTGCCGGAGCAACAGGAGACTTCCTCTATTACTCAGCTGCTCAACCTAATCCCGGAGCAATAACAGTTGCTATTAAAGATGACGGTACAAGCAAGATAGCTGCGTATAAAGATATAAATAATCCCGCTGCAATTCTTTTAAACTCTTTTAATACTGCAAGTTTTGCGGGTATAGACGGAACTGATAGAAGCGTAAATATTACTGCTGATGCAACTGGTAGTAATCTTATCCCTGATATAGACGGAAATGCTACACATTCAGTAGAAGCTGACGGTCAATTGGTTAACTCTAACGTTAGAAATGAACAAGAATATGGTTTTACAGGTACTCGTTTACAACAACAAAGCCTATCTACTTATAACGAAATTCCTTTGATTGGAGCGTTTACAATAGACTCTCTTGATCTTACTGATGAAATAATACTTTTTCGTTTTATAATTGATGCCGGTAACAAACTTCCTTACAACAAAGGAGTATGTTCTCTCATAGTATCAGATGGTAATGGTTCTATGCTTTGGGCAGCTAATGGTACAGAGGTTATGCCTAACACTGTGAAAAGTTATTTCAGCCACTTGATCCAGATGCCAGACTCAAGCAATGTATCTACCGGATATGAGTTACAAGAATATGGCACTTTTGATAGAAGTGCTGTAACAGTTATAGGTGTAGGTGTTAGACCTAATAGCTCCTATTCTGGCATTAACATGAGCCCTCTTTATCTCCTAAGAACGCTTACTGTTTTAGGGGGGTATATTGGAGGCGAGCTGAGCTTTTTAGATGCCTACACCCTAGCTCAGCAAAACTTACTATACACAATAGAATCGCAGAATACCCAATCTGTAGGGCAGTTTTACTGTATGCAAAAGATAAGGATAGGGAATGGCGGCACAGATGCAGTGGTATGGGATAGTACAGGACAGTCTATTGAATTTCCCATTGCTGCAAATATATCCGAACTAAAAGTACAATCACAAATTAACCCAGCTACTCTCGGTATAGAGTTTGATTTTGGTACAGGTAATTCAGCCATTATAGATGCCAATACCTATAACATGGGTGATTACCACGTATTTGAACTAACTAGTGGGGATATCTCTACAAATGGTGTTCTGGTTCTAAATGGCACAGTTGTTCTTCATCCATTAGATAATATTCTTAGCGGACTGACATTTTCCGCGTGTAAAGAGATTACTCATAATAGCACTGATATGACTAGCGGTGTTGTTATCTCAAACTGTGTTGATGCTCAAGCAATTACAGTTACAACTGAGACTGATTTTGAAAAGCTACACAACTGTACGTTTAGCGGTAATTCAGTAGCAATAAAAATAACGGGCGATCAGTCTGGAACATGGACTGATCCAAATCTTACAGTGTCTGGCAACACTTATGATATTGAATATACAGGTACAACAGATTTTGAGATTCAATCAGCTACTAGCCTGAGTGTGCATGATGGTACTAACGGCGTACCCGGAGCAGGAACACTGACAATCGTAACACCAACAGTTAACACAGGCTTATCATTTACAGGTTTAGTCGCTGGTTCACAAGTCGTAATTTTTGAGACTGGCACACAAACAGAAATACAACGAAATAACTCAACAGCTACAAGCGAATCGTGGAGCGAGGTTTATTCTGCTGATCAAGACGTTGATTACACGATAATGAAAGCGGGGTATTTGCCTATTCGTGTAGCAGGTGTAACAGCTGGAAATTCAGTTATTCCTATTTCAGTATCACAAACATTAGATCCAATTTACGCCTCTAGTCACGGTTTAGCTTATACAACAAATATTACATACAATAGAACAACAAAGGTTTTAACACTTGTTACCAGGGAAGAGGGAAGAAGCATTTATTCTGCATTGATAGCTGAGTTTATAGCCCAATCAACATTGGCTAATACTCAGTTTAATCTAAAAGCTATTGGCCCTGATAGAATAGACTTTCTAGATGGTTGCACAATTGATGATTTAGATCATTGGAAAGGAGCAGGAATGCAGTGGGAAAATACTAGTGATCAAGTAATAGGTAAATGGTGTTCAATCAAATCAGCAGGAACGATACCAGCAGGCGGGCAAGGCGAATATCAACAAGTAGACGGATCAACTACAACAGATTTAAGAGCTACAGGCGCAGTAGATCAAATATTTAAATTCTATGAAGACGCTAATGGAGATGGTACACCAGATTATGACTATTCAACGCATTTAGTTATTGAATACCATATCAACGGTTATTATGAATCAAGAGCAAATGTGCTCAATGGTCTGGGATTAACCGAATTAGAATCGTACGAATATACAGTAGGCATGGAGCCTGAAGCCATGACAGCGGCAACGGGTGATCCTGCTATAACTTTAACAGTCGTAGACCATACAGCAAGCCCTAAAGTAGTTGGTGGTAAGTCGTTTGATTATGAGATTCAGGACGGTGGTACAAATACAGCAGAAGACATTCTAAGAGAGTGGAATTATAACCTTTCTCAGGATGCGACTTATCACAGTAAAAACCCTTTTAACTGGCCTGATTTTGTTATAGAAGAGGGCGCAGACTACGCAACATCAGTCGGTTATGTTGACGGGCAAGACACTACAACGACTTTGCACGGTTGTTATGTAAGCAGAGGTGGTTCTGATCATCCAGACTTCGTGAGATTTCAATCTAATGATGAGAGTTATTATGTTGAACCGGTTACAGCAAATGGCAGCATTACTAGTCTAATTTCGGGCAGCAGAGTACGAATTGTTAGAAATGTAGGGGTAGATAATGATGAAACAATAAATACTGTTGTAGCCGCTGCAGGGTACTCAGTATCCTATACTGATGGTACTACTTACTCAGATGGAGATGTTCTCACTATTACAATAGCTTACCAATCAGGATTAAATGCCAAGAAGATACAAACTTTAACAGCTTTAGTTTCTACTACTGGGTGGTCTGCAGTAGCTAGTCAAGAAACAGATAGTGTATATGAAAATAACGGTATAGCTGGATCTACGGTCACTGGATACTCTGCTGATTATGTAGATGATGCAGATGGATTGAATATAGATATTCAAATTGCCGGAGCTACTTTTAATATTCTCAATGGGTATGCCTGGTATGTGCATAATTTAATGACAGAAGAGGGCATACGTCTTTTCTTTAATGTTATGCAGGCTATTAATGCAGGACACTATGAGTTTAATACAGATATTGCTACTGTAAAGTTAGATAACGTAGGTACTCAAAATTTACTAGAAACTTCTAATGCTTTACTAACGTGTAAAGACGGTAGCGATCCTAGAAGAAATCCCCCTACAGGGGGGTTTGGGATATCTATGAATGTAGGAGATATCTACGTCGCTAATATAGGAGGGTCAGCTTTAACAGCTGGTGAAAAAACTTCTTTGGCTAATATTGAAGCTAAATCAGCAGCGAGTCAAATTAGCATCGACAATGTAGTGGCGCACCTGGTAGAGATTAAAGGAGGTGGGTTTGATACGTTAACCGATTCACTGGAACAAATTAAAGATAATCAAAGTGCGGTATCTGACCAGGATAAAACTGACATTATCACCGGCACTAAAACCGCCATTCTCGGCGCAGAGTCTTTCCCATGACACTCTGGCAAATAATTACGGGCAATAGCTCTTTGCCGGTGCAGGCAGGCACTACTTTTTGGGACCATTTAAATAACCAGCTAGGTGGTAACTGCCCAGGCATCGTGGCTGAAGTCATGAATAATAATGCGGTGCTCATGGTCGATATCCGTCAGCCAGAACAACGGGCAGAAATAGAAATAAAGCCATTGACGGCACAAGTGAAAACTGTTCTAACTGCTGAAATCACTCAAACACAATATGAGGCAACCCTGCAATGTTCACCCTAACCACTGGGTATGATGCCCATTTTGTAATAACTCTTAAAAAAATAGTTAATGATGTGTCCAGTACATTCGATATACCGATTACAGCCACTGTGCAGGCAGCGATAATATCCAGTGATCGTTCGTCATTATTGGTTGACCCTGTCACGGTTGACCATACAGATGGTGAAGGTGATTGGAGTGCATCAAAAATTGTGGTAGATATTCCTAAGTCTAGTTTGGGGTCTGTCAAAGTGGGTGAAATAAAGATGGAAATAAAAGTATCTGATGGTGATAGCGAATTACCCTGGGTGCTAGAAGGTGAGGCAGAGCAAGGTCATATTAGTTAATATTTTAGCTGCATATAAGGTTCAAATTTATCTTCTATGTTTGAAAATTCAGTCATTAGTTCTTTCATTAGCTCCGCTCTTTTGGTGTGTTTTTTTTGTGTATGAGCTAAATCCATTTCTACGGCTTTGCACCAAAGGTCATTCCAGACGTAATTATAAGTTTTTTTATCGAAAATAAATCTGATTCCAATAATTGATCTGCGGAAGTTATCTTGAGTTTCACTACTTAAATTTCCTTCTCTAGAGAGGTCTGAAAGAAATGTTTTTATATTTATAAATACTTCATATCTTCTATCAAATAACTCATTCTTTAGTCGATTTTGATTGGTTTTCCATTGAACATATGCGATTAATAATCCAATAGCAGCAATTATTGGGAGTGATATAGCGGAGGTTATATCTATCCAGGTAGGCTCACATTTCATGGTTTTGGTCATCAAAAATTAACGATTATACACCTGTCCGGTTTTCTCCCTAAAAACCGGACAAACATTCTGGCATAGTCCGTCGCATGGCAATAGACATCGACAACGGATTACCCAATCCCGAAAACAGAACCACCCTAGAACACTACACCTACTGGATACGTGTCGAGGTCGCCGTGGGTGCCGGACAGCAAATCTCAGTTAATGGACGCAGCCTCACCCAGGCCGATGAAGCCTGGATAACAACCCGCCGCAAAGAATACGAAAACAAGCTGGCATCAGAAGCGGCAAAAGCTTCTGGTTTACCGTCTGGCCCGGTGTACCTGGGGTAAATGATGGATTCACAACTGGCACTCGATAATCAATCACCTGACCTGGCTGGCATAGAGCAACTGCCAACATTGGCGGCCAGTGCTCATGATGCGGCGTCACTCAGTGACCGTGCAATCGGTGACTGGAATCCCCTGCCAGCATCACCAGATATAGATTTGATTGAAGAGCTTGTCACGATGGTGGGTCGCTCTCGTGACCTTGACCGCAATAACGGCATAGCTTCTGGCGCAGAACAAACCCACAAAGATAATATTATTGGTTCCAGCCTGCGCCTAAGTGCGAAACCAGATTATAAATTGTTGGGTAAAACTATCGACTGGGCGCAGGAATGGGCAGACAACACAGAAGCACAATTTAGAAGCTGGGCAGAAACCACAGAATGTGATGCCGGTGGCGAACTCAATCTACTGGGTTTAACTCAGCAAATGTTTTCCGGTGCTTTTACCAATGGTGATGGACTGGCGTTACCGCTCTGGAAGCCCCTGCCAGCTACGCGATGGGCAACTCGATTACAGGTCATGGAGTCTGACAGACTCGACACACCTTCAGGCATGGAACAGAAAAAGAACCTGAGTGGTGGCGTACAGCATGACCAGCACGGTCGGCCTATCGAATACTGGATCATGAAAAACCATCCGGGTGAAAAATACGGATTTGTGTATGCCGGGGCCGATGAGTACCAGCGCATTCCCGCTTTCACCGATTGGGGTCGTCGTCGTGTTATTCACCTGCATGATAAAAAACGTGCCGGAGCAAGTCGTGGAAAGCCATTAATTTCATCGGTTATGCGTGAATTTAAAATGGCTGGTAAGTACACCGTTACCGAACTGCAAACCGCTATTGCAAATTCACTGATTGCTGCCGTGCTGGAATCTGATCTCGATCAGGAAACTATGAACAGTATTTTCGGTGAAAATGCCGAGAAAAAATACAACGAATTTTTAGGTGGATACAAACCCAGGCTATCCGGTGGTGCCGTATTAAAAACACCACCAGGCACAAAAATGCACCTGCTTAATGCCGGGCGCAATAACTCTGCTTATGACTCATTCATGCAGAGTCTACATCGCAATATGGCAGTTGGTTTAAATATTCCATACGAACTGTTGATGAAGGACTTTTCAAACGTCAATTATTCATCAGGACGCATGGCATTGCTCGAAGCCTGGCGTTATTTCTGGGGCCGTCGTCGCTGGATATCTGATTACTGGTTGAACGTTGTTTATGAATTATGGCTAGAAGAAGCCATTAACCTGGGCAGAGTCGAAGCACCAGATTATTACGACAATAAATATGCCTATTTACGCTGCCGCTGGATCATGTCCGGACGTGGTTGGGTTGACCCAGTTAAGGAAGCCAATGCGGCGAAAATCAGAATGGATATTGGTGTGTCTACTCTGGAAAACGAATGCGCGGAACAGGGTCTGGACTGGCGCGAAACTTTAGAACAGCGCAAGTTTGAAAACGATTATGCGCAAGAACTTGGTTTGCCGAGTGTGCATGAAGTTGAGTATGCGCCGGATGTTTCTCGGGAAACAGATCAAGATAAATCAGATGATGAAGAAAAAACCAAAAAAGAGGAATCGGCTAATGCCTGAAGTTGAACAATTTAAGTATCAACTTATCCAAGGCTTGCTTTACGACACGCCTTTGATGATAGCACCTGGTAAAGCAGAAATTCTGCATAATGTTATTCAGGGTTACTCAATGGGTAAGCCACCAGAAGTTGATGCTGCTGCATTTCCAAGCAATACAGAGCGTAAGCCGTACCAGATGACCACGAGTGGAATTGCTGTTATCTCTGTCATGGGCTCACTAACACATCGTGCTGGTTTTCTGGATGCGCTGTCGGGTATGACCAGCTATAGCCGGTTGGCCAGTCAATTACGCAAAGCTGAAAAAGATCAAGACGTTAAAGCAATCTTGCTCGATGTCGATTCGCCGGGTGGATCTGTCTCTGGATTGTTTGACCTGGCTGCAGAAATAAAACGTATAGATTCTGTAAAAACTGTTTGGGCTCTTAGTAATGAAAGCATGTTCAGTGCTGCTTACGCAATAGGTGCCAGTGCTAGCAGAATCATTGCACCAGAAACCGCTATGGTCGGTTCAATAGGCGTCATCATGATGCACCTGGACCAAAGCAAAGCACATGCAAAAGCCGGTAAAAAATACACGCCAATCTATGCAGGCCATCACAAAATTGATGGCAGCAGTCATGCGCCTTTAAGTAAACAGGCACAAGGCACTTATCAAAATATTGTCGATCAAAATTACGATATCTTTGTTCGTCATGTTGCAAGTGGTCGCACTAGCATGAGTGAGCAAGATGTTATCGATACACAAGCCCAAATTTACACTGCTAAGGATGCTATGGACGTTGGTTTAATAGACCAGATTGCCTCGCATGATGAAGCGCTTAACCTACTGGAAGCGGAAATACAGCAACCAGTTTTATCAACACTGGCAACAGCCAGTAAATCACCGGAGACAATTATGTCTGAAAAAGAAACGGGCATAACGTCCGTCATTTCACAGGCCGATCTCGACTCTGCTGTTGCCAACGCAAAAGCAGAAGGTCACGAGACTGGTCTACAAGCTGGACGCGAAGCGGAGCAAACCCGCATCAACTCTATTCTTAAACTCGACTCAGCCAAAGGCAAGATCGATGCAACGCTATCAGCTGCAATCGAAAACGGTCTTGAAGCTGAAGCTGCAGACAAATTTCTGGTTGCAGTACCGGCAAAAGCAACAAATGGTTTCACCGCCGCAATGGATGCCCTGGGTAATCCAGAGATCGGTGTTGATACCGGTGAAGGATCCGAATTAACCGATGATCAGTTAGCTGCGAAAGTAGTTTCACTGGTCCAGTCATAAGGGGGAATAACTCATGTCTGAATTTACATCAACAATCTATTCACCAGATCGCCTGGTGGGTAATAACGCTCATCTGCTGGTTGGGCAAAAAGTCACTATTTTAACCGGTCAGGTTTTAAGTCGTGGCGCATTGCTTGGCAAGATTACTGCATCCGGTAAGCATATTTTAAGCCTGTCTGCTGCTGGTGATGGTTCACAAACAGCCGATTTAATTCTGGCTGAAGATGTCGATGCAACGGCGGCTGATGTGGTAACACTAGCATACAGCCGTGGTGACTTTGACGAGTCCGCTGTCACTTATGGCACTGGCCACACTGCGGACAGCGTCCGTGAAACCCTGCGTGGAAAAGGCATTGTGCTTGTTCCATCTGTTAGCGCATAACTGGAGATAATAACAATGGATATCTTTTCTACAAACGTACTGGCGAAAGTGGTTGAACTCATGAACCGCCCGTCATCATTTTTACTCGATACCTATTTTCCTTCGGTGCAAGTTCACGCAACGGAGGAAATTAACTTCGATGTAGTCACGACAGCTCGACGCCTTGCGCCATTAGTGTCGGCAGTTGTTGAAGGTCAAATCGTACAGGAAACCGGCATGGTCGCTAAAAGCGTTAAACCTGCCTATGTTAAACCTCGTACACCGTTGGCACCATCAGGCGCGTTAAAGCGTATGGCAGGTGAGCAAATAGGCGGAACGCTGTCACCAGCAGACCGTCAAATGGCGCGTATTGCAGCGACTATTGCAGACCATATCGGCCAGATTACTCGTCGTAAGGAATGGATGGCAGCTTCTGCCCTGCGTACCGGTGCTATTACCCTGTCTGGTGATAAATTTCCCACGCAAAATATCGACTTTGGTCGTAATGCTGCATTAAGTGTTACGCTGGCTGGTGCCACTGCCTGGGGTGCTGCCGGGGTTAACCCATTGGCTAATCTACGCGCCTGGGCTTTGTTAGTGCTTAAAAATGGTGGGGTCGGTGTGACTGATATCACAATGGATGCAGATGCCTGGGAACTGTTCTTTGCATCAACCGAAGTTCAGGCACAGCTTAACTATCGTCGTGATGTTGCTGCAAACTTCAGCAGCAATTCACAAAGTAATGTGGGTGGTGTGTATCAGGGTTCAATCGGTAACTTCAATTTTTACACTTATGCTGAATGGTATGTCGATGATGCCGGTGCAACTCAGCCAATGTTGCCCAATAAAACTGTTATTCTCGGTGGTGCAGGACTCGAAGGTATTCAGGCGCATGGTGCGATTCTTGATGATGCGGCTGGTTTGATTGCGATGGAATACTTTCCTAAGTCATGGGTGCCACAAGACCCTGCAGTTCGTCAGGTGCTTACTCAATCTGCACCGTTGGTTGTGCCTTGCAATGTTAATGGTTGCCTGGCTGCAACAGTCGCATAGGGGTGATTGCCATGTTTATCACAAACAGCACGTTTCATATCACTAAAGACAAAGTTATCGAGTCTGGTGTTGAGGTCTCGCAAAAAGACCTTGGCATCAGTGATGACGATGTTAAGCGGTACATTGCACTTGGCTCGCTGGTTGATATTCAGAAACCGGCAAAAGCGGTAAAACCCGCTGAAGCTGAAAAAACGGAATCTCCTAAGTAGGGCCTTATGGATCTGTCCGCTCTAAACAATGCCGTCCTCAACACCTGGGGCGAAAAACTCCAGGTAAAGGTCGGCACTATTACGCACAGTAACATCGTTGGTGTTTATGCCGATGCGTACGCAAAAACCAGCGTCGGTAATACCGACGTAGAGCGGCCAGATCCATCTTTTTCGTTTAAAACATCAGACTATAATCAATTAGCACCTGCGGTCGATGACCAGGTTATCTACCAGGGTGTCACCTATACAATCATCAGTGCTCCAATTTATGAAACCGGTAACTGGTGCAATGTGATGGTGAGGGTGTACTGATGATTACGGTCGATATTAACCCGATTGATTTAAAACATACGGCACAGTTTCTGTTGGCATTCCCAAAAGAAATTAATACCGCAAAATATAGAACACTGGCAAAAACCGTTAAGTGGGCCAGTGGCCAACAAGCGTCAAAACTGGCAGCAGAAAATGCTATGCCGGTCAGTATCTTTAAGAAAGGTGCAAAAAATGTAAAAGGGTTCAGAGTCAGAACCAGCAAGATTAAATTTAATACTACAAAGGCACAAATATGGGCTGGTTCAAACAGTGTAAAAGCTCGTTACCTTGGTAAAGCTAAAGAATCAAAACGAGGTGTTACAGTAGGATCTGGGCGTACTCGTCGATTTTATGAAGAGGCTTTTTTAATTCAGAGAGCCGATGGACGGCCATCGGTTGTGTATCGTAATAAAAACAGCCGTAAAATCCGCTCAATCACTGAGCCAGTTCAATCTGTTTCAGTCGATGAAATTGAAGCGGCAATACCCGGTGAGCTATACAAAAAAATGGATCAGGAAATGAATTATATCCTGAACGTTGCAAAAACAAAGTACCAGAGAACAGGGCGGAACTAATGCCAGTCTCCAGTCAATTTGAAATAGAGCCGCTCATCCTGCAAGTCATTAACAGCCTGGCATTGGCCGGGCTTAAAACGGTCAGTGATGAAACCATCATGGCCGGTGTTAATAACCCGTCTAAATTATTACCAGCCGTTATTTTATTCAGTGGTGATGGCCAATACAGTCAGGGTGTCGATGGATCGGTGCAGACTGAAACACAGTTCTGGCAGATCTCTGTCATGGTTAAGCACGTTAACAATACAGCAACGCAAACCACAGCCAGTGAAGCCGGTAGTTTTATGACGCCGATACTTAACGCCCTGGTCGGTAATCAGATAAACGCCAATTTTGCACCACTAGAAATAGTAGAGCGTCCTGTTGCTAATTATTCAGAAGGGTTTGCAGAGTTCCCGGTCATCTTAAAAACCAGTTTTGATGTAGGGGCGGGGGCTTAACATGCATAGAGCAGAACAAAGCCTGCAGGCTATTAAAACAAACTTAACGGGGTTGACTGTTACCGGTGCTTCTATCCATCGAGCATTTGAAGAAATTCCAGCCGTGCCAGCCCTGGTATTAAAAATGGAGTCAGATGCCGTTATCGATTCAGCTTACGGGCAATTTAACCGGGCGCTAAGTTTTGCAGTCGATATACAGATCAAAAAAAGCGCCACAGCAGAAGCCACATTTAACCAGATTCGAGCAGAAGTGCACAAGGCACTGATGCTGGATATAACGCAGGGTTTAGCATTTATTGACAGAACAGAGCCGGTCATCGATGACGCACCCGCGCAAAAAGACCTGGAGCGCCCGATCATAGAACAGTCGATGCATTTCAGAGTTTATTATTCACATTCAACAAAAGATACCGAGGTATAAAACATGCCAACAGCAGAAAACGCAAAATTGCAATACGAGGCCGGACAATCAGTGACAGCGATGTCAGCATTGACTAATTCCGGTGATAATAAAACCTTTACCAGTGCGGCCAGTATCTGGTCAAAAAAATCTGGCTTTGAACCAGATATAAAACCAAACGGTCTGGCAACCGGTGGCGCTGTTATTCCGAATGCTGCTAATAATGCAGTTGATGTAGCTGGTTTAACCTGTTATCTGGCTGGCGTAAAAGCAACGGTCGCTGCAGCAGCTGCTGAAGCTATTACCCGTGCATCTACAAACGTTGCCAGTATCAGTGCTATTACCGTTACTTCTGCAGGTGCTATCGCTGTCGTAAAAGGCACCGATTCTGCTAGCACGGCATTTAGTGAAACGCGTGGTGCAGCCGGTGGGCCTCCTTTTATCGCTGTTGGGTCTATCGAAATTGCACAGGTACGCACCACCAGCAATGTTGCCGCCGCTATCACTGCAGCAGAAATCTACCAGGTCGTTGGACTGCATCAGGAGCGTTATGATTATCCGGTGTGGGATACAGAAACCGAAAGCGGTCAAATCACCTTTGCTGATTCGTTGCCTTTGATTCACACGGCCAGTGTACCAAAGATTGTATCGGCCTCTTTTGCAGAGCCTATATTCTCAGATGTGCAGCTATCCTCTGACTTTGTACCTGCGGAAACATCGCACAGCGTATCATCTACACAGGTTTATGGTTCCACAGTCGGTTCAAGTTCATCTAGTCTCGGTCAGGGTTCTTTCAATGCCCGTTTAAGTGATGGTGTTTCAGATGCACTGGTTAAAGAAAAAAATAACTTCCTCTGGTTCCGTTTCTATCCAGATCGTTACAAGACAAACTACATGCTGACACAGGGTAAGCTGGGTATTAGTCGTACCTTTCCAGCCGGTGACAGTATCCAGGCTGCCTGTACTATTTCTGCAGAAAAAGAAAGTTCAGACGTCGAGGTATAACTGATGGCCTTTGACCTCGCTCAATTCGAAAAAGCGAAGTTCAGCACCAGGCAGGAGGGCGTACAGCTCCCTGCTTTGGCTGCCTTTTTCGCCAAAGATGAAGAACCAGAGTGGACAGTGCGCGGTTTAACTCACGCAGAACTAGCAAAAGCCGAAGAATCCATCGTATCCAGTAAAGATATAGAGGCTCTGGTCACCGCATTAACCGGCCAATCCAAAGAAAAAGCCGATGCTATAACCGGTTTGCTAGGTGTTTCTGGTGATGACGTGCCGAAAGAAACCAAAAAGCGTATCGAGCATTTAGTCATGGGCTCGGTCGATCCGGTCATTGATTTACCAGTGGCCGTCAAGCTGGCTGATTGTTTCCCCATCGAATTCGGCATGTTAAGTAACAAAATAATGATCTTGACCGGACAGGGCAAACTGCAGGCAGAGGTAAAGCCGAAGCCCTCTGGAAAGTAAACGACATACAGGCAGCACTTAGCCTGGCGGATATAAAGCAGAATTATTTATATCAATCACGGCCGGACCTGTTTCCAGAGGGCCTGTTAACCGACACAGAAATACACCTCTGGTCGAAATATTACGAACAGAAAAACCGGAAATAAAACAACATGGCTGACCTTAAAAAAACCATAGACATTGTATTTGGAGCCGTCGATAACACCGGCAACGTCGTTAAAGGTGTCGGCAAAAACATCGATGCACTGGGAACCTCGGTTGGCAATATCGCTGGCCCGTTAGATTCTATTGCTAATTCTGTGCTGGCTGTGGATGCTGCTATTGTGGCTATGGGAGTGGCCATGGCGGGTATTGCTGTCAAAGAAGCGGCAGATTTTAAAACATCATTTAATGAAATCAGCACGCTATTCACCACCACCGGTGAAAATCTCGACCAGTTCAGTACCCAGATACAGGATTATGCAGGCGGATCAACCCAATCAATAGAAGACATCAATGCCGCGATTTATGCATCAATATCAGCCGGTGTTGATTATAAAGATTCACTAACGGTAGTTGCACAGGCCGAAAAACTTGCCGTTGCCGGAAAAGCAGGGCTCAGTGATACGCTGATTGCGCTGGTCTCTACGCTCAACAGTTACGGCGCAGAAATGAGTGATGCTGGAGGCTATTCAGACACGTTTTTCAAGATCGTCAAACAGGGCCAGACCACCATCCCTGAACTATCCAGTTCATTGTCTAAAGTCACGGGTATCGCCGCGAACTCAGGCGTATCATTTGAAGAGCTTGGAGCAGCGGTCGCATCATTGACAGGGTCTGGAATACGTACCAGTGAGTCCATCAGTGGAATAAAAGCGGCTCTCGGTAACATTTTAAAGCCGACAAAAGATGCCAGGGATGAAGCTGAACGCCTGGGTCTGCAATTTGATAGCGCTGCCATATCCAGTAAAGGATTTGGTGGATTTATCGAGGATATCAAAAATAAAACAGGTGGTTCTGTTGATTCAATGACAAAACTATTTGGCTCGGTAGAAGGGCTGAATGCAATTTTAACCCTGACCGGTAATGGAAACGCCAAATTTATTGAATCACTCGCTATTATGCAGAGTGAAGCTAATCTGTTGGATGAGGCATTCACGAAAATGTCTGAAAACCTCGACCTGGTCAGCCAGAACATGCAAAACAATCTACGCCTGGCATTTGTTGGGTTTGGTGCGAATATCTTGCCCCAATTCACCCAGGATGTAGAAGCAATCTCACAGGTATTTTCAGCCATCAGTTTTAGTTTTAACAGTACCGATGCCTTTGAAGAAGTTTATGCCGCGCTTAACGAATTGGGTTTTGATTTTGAACAGTTTGCGCTGGCAATTGCAGAGTCTTTGCCTGAGGCATTAAGCCTGGTTAATTTTTCTGGCGCGTTGGCTGCATGGTCTGGCGTGGGCGATCAGTTGAGTGGGCTGTTTGATGGTGTTGATGTCGCTACTCCAGAGGGTCTGTCAGAAGCTATTCAGAAAGTAGTTGATAGTGTTTCATCGCTGGGTACTGTTACCGAAGGCATGGCCAGCAACCTGGTTCCGTTTGTTAAAGAGATATTCAATGCGATTGATGCGTTTAATGGGTTGAGTGAAAAAGCAAAACTAACAACAGGTGAGACTCTGGGGCTAGGGAAGGTTGTTAATACTCTGTTACCAGTTTTAGATGGCATGAGTACGGCTATTACTACGCTGGGTGGTGGTCTTAGTTTGCTGGCAACTAAGGGTTTGGTTGACTCGGCGAAAGGGTTGACCGGGATTATTCCTCAATTTGATAGTGCTACTGTTAGTGCTGGTAAATTCGCCAAAGGCATGGGGATATTGTCATCCGGTGCAGTGGGCTGGGAGATAGGATCGCTAATCCATGACAATTTTGGCGAAGAAATACAAGATGGAATAGAAAGCGTTGTTGATTTTACCGAAAGCCTGTTCGGCCTGGGTGAGCAAAGTGAAGAATTTAAAACTGAATCAAAAAAACTCATCGACAGCTTTGCCGCAATAGGGGTTACGGTTAAAGAGTCTGATCTGGCGGTCAGTAATATCCAGGGTATGTGGGATATATATTACAACAGAATAAATGATGTAGAGCAGGGAAATAAAGATTTAGGAGAAAGTTTTAAAAAAGTCGATGAAGAAGCCGCTGAGCTGGCGCAATCCAATAAAGATCTGGAGTACGCCTCTGGCACCTATATAAATGGTGTAAAGCAAACAGCAGAGGCTATTGATGAAGTCACTAAAAGCACCGGTGAATTAGTCGCTATTAATAACACTGCGACAGATGATCAAGAGGAAGTCGCAAAGGCCATCAAGTACACGGCTGACCAGGCATTGAAACTGGAAATTGCACTGGCTGGATTTTCAACAGAGATCTATAAAGCAAGTATCGAGCTGGATATACAGCAAGCTAAAAACGAGCTTGAGTCGTATAGGCTCGCTATAGAATCAGTAACGGATTCAATTGTTGGTTCTCAATCACTTATGTCTGATTTGGTTGGTAGTCTGGCGTCAGGTTCAAATCTGGAATGGTTTGAGCGAGACCAGGTTATGCGCATTATTCGCGATGAAGCCGAGCTGAAAAAAGAGCAAATGAAACTGCAAAACGAACTGGTGCAGGCCGAGTTGGATAGTATAAAACTTAAAAATGACTATCTCAAAAGCGGAGGGGCCGCCATCAATATATCAGCCGCAGGGTTAGAGCCTGAAATTGAAGCGTTCATGTTTAAAATATTAGAAAAAATCCAGATACGCGCCACGGCAGAACAGGCCGCTTATTTAATAGGAGCCTAAAATGATTGGAATCAGCACGCCAACACTCGACCAGTCCGGGGAACTTATCCTGCACGAACTAGGTGACACCGCTATTAGTCAATATTCGCGCCGCATCAATGCCACTGCGACGCTAGATGGTGGGGTATCGGTAGAGGATAACGGGTTTACAGGCATAGATCGCCCAATCTCAATCGCGGTTAAATCGACAACCGCAATAATGTCCAGCCTTAAATACTTGCTGGAAAATTACACCACAGTAAACCTGTCAACCAGGGAAGGATTTAATACGGCAGTTATTAAAAAACTAAACGATATCGATGGGAAAATAACCCTCGAATGTGTGTTAAAAACATAATGAAATACACATTAACACTCACCGGAGCACCCGACGCCACCACAGACGTATTATTGCCTATATCCAGTTTCAGCCTGCGCCTGCGTGATAGCACAAAAGATAGTTATTTATCCTGTGTCGTGCCAAATGTCAGCGCTTATTCTGCATTAATCGCCGCCAGACCTAACGGCAATTTAATCCTGACCGGTGACTGGACCCTGATAACCTGCCCAATAACCGACATCAGAGAGCAAAAAGGCGCGCAAAGTTCCAGCATTACCCTGACCGGTTATGCCACCATATCGAATCCAGTACCCACCAGCCACACCGTCGAAACCGCGTTTTACACCAACAACGACCCAACTGGATCGTTCAGGATCAGAACACCAGTGATCCAGGCATTACCCGATGATACGCTGATATACCAGTCAGTCAGCAGAACCATTGAAAGCATATCGCTTAGTGTCAATGCCAACCAAACCCAGATGGAGCATAGCTGTGTGTAAAAATCAGTTACGAGTTGCAAGTAAAAACTTTCCACTTTCCACTTTCCACTGATCCTATGGCTAAATTTGAAATAGTGGGTGTAGGTGTAGAGGGAAATTACACCGTAAAAGAACACCTGGACGTTACCGGTATTGCATCCAGAATCACAACACTGGAAACCGAAAACACCAATCTGGCAGCGAGGAATGCAGAAATAGACGGCTGGTTGCCAGATCTTGAATCTGAACTGGAATCTGTATTACTGCAAATCGAAACCTATTCACTGCTGGATCCGCCAGACATTATCAATGCCAATAAACAAACTGCTTACAGCTTCACGCTGTCGCGCAGTATCGGCCTGGCCAATAACGAAAAAGCCAGCAACAATCTGCGCATAGCTGGTAACAACAAGACCATTCCGCAGCTACAAAAAATAATCGATGATCAGGCAATCGTACAAAACGCGGTTTGCATTGATGGCGCTGACACATTAACCGTTGGCCAACTGGTCGGCAGTATCGAACTGCACCGATTTGCAACACCCAAAACCAGCCCACAAAAAATACTAATCAGACCGGGTGACACAGCGCCATACAGCGCCGCCCGTGATGGCCTGCAAAGACACGCCATGGTCATGAGAGCATCAGAACTGTTTGTTAATGCAGCCCTGATGCCAACAGCGCAAGAAAATTTACCACGATACATTCCGGCCACAGTAACCGCTATCGACACCGATTTAAACACCATTAGTGCCAATCCCTACGAACAAAACAACAACCATCCGACTAGCTGGTGGGAAGGTGCAGTCATAACCCGTTTCCCAGACTCGTTTTATAACAATATCCCGGTCGTGTATTCAACCTGCGACGCTGCCGCTTTTACTGTTGGGGATAATGTTGTTGTTGAATATATTGCAGGGCAGCCTACTGTCGTTGGTTTTGTTGATAATCCGCAGCCCTGTGCTGGTGGTGATTTTCTCGCTGTTGCTGTGCCTGTAAATCTAATTGATACCTGCCGTTTTTGGTCGCCTGAAGCTTTTGAGGTTGACTGGGGTGGTGGTGCCTTTGTTTTATATGCTGGTGGATCTCTTGCCAGTTCTGTGCCTACGGGGAACGTGACAATTAGAGGGGCTTCTAATACTCGCGTAGCTTTTTATATTGGTTATCTATCTGTAGATATACAGCAGAGCAGTACTATAACAAACCTAAGTAGTGCTTTTAGAAATAACACAACAATGACAACGCTAGCGATTGCTGACACTAGCTCAGTAACTGATTTTAGTAGCTTGTGTGAGGGATGCACTTCTCTGTTATCATTTCCAACTCTAGACTATTCATCTGCATTAAAGTTATCTAGAGCATGGTATGGTTGTACAAGTATTACATCGTTTGGATCAATAAGCTTACCTATTGCCAATGATGCACTTACCTTGTATCAAGCATGGATGGGTTGCGTTAGCTTGCTATCTGTTGGGGATATAGACGCACCTCAAGCCATATCAATTAAAGAGGCATTTAATGGTTGTAGATCACTGCTATCAGTTGGAGTTCTTACAACGCCATTAGTGACTAACTTTAGCGGTTTGTTTTTTAATTGCAGGCATTTAAATTGTATTAGCGGAATAAATACTGTTAGTTTTACTGACACAAGTTTTATGTTTACTAATGCTGTGTTTTTAGTAAATCCGACCACTATAGAGATAACAGCGATAGTAACTGGAAGTATTTATGTAAATGCTAATCCGTGCCCATAAAAAACTGCTATAGTTTAGAGTGTCAACAAAGCGGGAATAAAAAGGAATGAAAAACACAATCAAGATGATGCTAATGCTGGTTATCCTGCTCGCAGGTTACACAGCACAAACAAACGCCAGCGGAGTATCATCGATACCAGGGCACGTCAAAAACCAGATAAAACAACAGGCAAAACAAAAATGGCCGAAAGACTACTCTATGCAAAAATACACCATAAAAAAGCAAGAAGCAGCTTATAAAAAAATATTGAAATACAGGGACAGCAAAGTACCGACCAACATAATCAATAACCTAAAACGACAAGCCGCCAAAAAATGGCCGAAAGATTATAAAATGAGGCTATATGTCATCAACAAACAGGCAAAAGCCTACAAATCGTTACACTGAACAAAAAACAATCAACACAGCGTAAATATAAAACAAGATTGCGGGTAATTCCCCGTGATATTTACGCACCATCGAACGAAAAACAGCTGTAATCCAAAAAAATAAACAATTCAAGGAAAAAGGGATGTGGGTGAATCAGTACACAGCAGGCTGGCCAGAATGGGTAATTATATTGGTGGCTATTTTTGGAATAATTTTTTCGGTAATGTGGATACTGCTACCATTTGCTGTTTCCAGTATCCTGGGTAAGGCATCAAAACAATTAAAGGTAAGCGAAGAAATTCTTTATGAATTAAATCGCCACCGACAATACCTGGCGATCCAGCCCGTGTATGTTTTTTCGGTTTTCAACGCCATATGTTTAACACGTAAAACTTTACGAGATTTTTCAATGACATTATCGATGGCGTTTGTGTGCATAGTTGAATTAATTCCTGTTAATCTCTGTTAGAAGGCATCAAAGCCCACACCCATAGTGTCCGTC
>Ga0233440_1001246_pt1 | contig 24305 bp, 21 predicted proteins | sample SI_123_September_5_FD_182791 | JGI IMG/M metagenome (GOLD analysis project Ga0233440, IMG submission 182791) | Seawater microbial communities from Saanich Inlet, British Columbia, Canada - SI_123_September2016_120_MG | ecosystem: Environmental > Aquatic > Marine > Inlet | place: Canada: British... | reverse complement strand
GGGCTCATTGAATAGCGCTATTGCCGACTTCAAGACCGCGGTGCGACTTCGCCCGAACAATCCGTATCCGATCATTTGGGCACATATCGCTCGGGTGCATAAGGGTGAAGACGATCGAGAGGAGTTTGCAGAGGCCGCCAAAAATGTACCGCGCAATGAGTGGCCCTTCGTGGTGCTCGGGCTTTACCTCGGCACCGATAAAACGGAATCTGTAAACGCGGCGGCTCTTCAGGGCGCCCCCGGTGAGAAGATAAAACGGGACTGCGAAGCCAGGTTTTTCGTTGGGGAATTCGCGCTTCACAACGGTGAGCGAGATCAAGCCCGTAAAATCTTGCAGCAACTGATCTCTACGTGTGGGCCGGAGGAAGTCGTGTACGCCGCAGCAATCGCCGAATTGAAACTGTTGCCTCCAAAGTGAGTTCGACGTCTGTGACGAGCGGTCTATTAAGCAACAGATAAAACATAAGCCTTTTAGTCAGGTTGCGCACCTTCGAAGGGCCTATCTGCCTGAGTGAGATTCAGTCTTTAGCGGTCTTGATCATAAGTTCTGATGCCGGGCAATTCACTCCTAGAGAAGAAGCCAAGCCTAGAGTCTTGCGTAGATGGACAAGAGAGGCCTTTCCGAAATGCGGTAATCGTAACAAATCGTCATCTGACGCCTCGCGTACTTGGCCGACTGTGCTTAGTCCGCCGGCGACCAGAGCGGTTCGAATCCTTTCAGGGAAACGCACCCTTTCGATTCGCGTCTCGTCAGGCAGCTCAGGAATCGGGTCCATCATATGCAATTCGTCTTCTTCGTCACTAAATACTGGGAGCCGGCGGCGTCTCAGGATACGCGTTCAGATCGATCAGCAAGGCGTCTCCGCTACGTCGAAAACGATAGAACCTATATTCCTGTTCCCTCAACGGCGAATGAAAAGTAATAGGCGTGTCATCGCGCCATCGGGCCAGTTCTGCTTTCAAATCGCCAACAGTCAAAATTGGAATAGGCTCGCTCATGCTCTTGCCTCTTTTGCCAACTGCCCCATCGACAAGTACTCCCCGCGCGAAGCCTGAGCTAACACACAGAGGAGGACGAGTGCCGCACTGCGCAATCGTCGACGGCTGTTGAGTGGGGACGCCCATACTCCCAGACCTTGTTCGCCGGCCGCCGCCCCGTTCGTAGAGCATGCAAAAGCTTTATACTATCTGGTTGTGTTGGCGCAATAATGCAGCTCCCACGCACCGGGCGTATTCACTTACGCTGAAAAAATGCCAACAGCGCGATCATCATCCCCGCCGCGCCCAAAGGACCGATTATGGTTACCCATGGATGCTCCGGAAAAGCGCGCTGAAGAAACATGCTGGCGAGCGTCGCAGCCAAGGAGACCGCCACCAAAAGTCCCGTAAGAAAGACGATTTTTTGACCCGAGGACACGACATGACTCTTGAAAGCCGCGAAATTGCGGAAATCTGACAATTTGCGCGCCAGGCAATCCTGGCGCGCCCGGGCACCACTGTACGAGCCTGTCTTCAAGGAACTCAAGTGTTGCCCGCGCGTATGTTCCGGACAAGCACGTTAGATGACAATTTTCAGAGGCTTAGAGCATTGCATGAGCTCATCCGAAAAAGCAGCGCCGGTTGTACCTAGTCCGGTTGTCGGGAAAAGCAAGCCGCGCCTTAAGGCCCGCGGCTCATATGATCCGCACGATGAGGCCGGACAGATGACCGCAACGACCAACTGCTGTAACGTCAAAATAGTTCTTGCCATGTGAGTGTCATCCACAGTGATGGTGTGGATGACGCCCACTCCCGGCACCGGTTGTGCCAAAGTGTGATCGTTGTCAGATCCACTGAGGGGAGCCATCCACAATGCATCCTACCATCATCGGTCTTGATCTCGCCAAGCATGTTTTTCAGATTCACGGCGTCGATGCCACAGGCCAGGTTGTCATCCGCAAGAAGCTTCGGCGATCGGAGCTGATCGATTTTTTCAAGAGGCTTTCTCCCTGCCTGATCGGCATGGAAGCCTGCGGGACCGCTCACTATTGGGGACGCGAATTGTCTTCACTCGCGCACGACGTACGCCTGATGCCGGCGGCTTACGTCAAACCTTATGTCAAGCGCGGTAAGAACGATGAAGTCGACGCCGAGGCGATCTGCGAAGCGGTCACGCGGCCGACGATGCGTTTCGTTTCAATCAAAAGCGCCGAACAGCAATCAATCCTGATGCTACATCGGACACGCGATCTGTTCGTGCGCCAGCGCACTATGCTGGTCAATTCGTTGCGGAGCCAGCTTTCCGAATTCGGCCTGATTGTGCCTCAGGGCATATGGCGCCTCAACGAATTGCACGAGCTCGCACAGCGCGCATCTCGCTCCGTACTGCCGGAAGCTGCCTGGGAGTGTTCGGAGTTGATTGTGGCTCAGATCGAAGATTTGCAGATGCGCATCAAGGCGATCGAAAAATCCATCCTCGCGTGTCACCGTGCCAGCGAAATCAGTCTCAGGCTTCAAACCATCCCCGGCATCGGCGTCATCACGGCAACCGCCATTGCCGCCACCATTGCGGATCCCGGTGTATTCAAGTCCGGACGTCACTTCGCGGCCTGGATCGGTCTGGTGCCGCGACAGTTCGGATCCGGCGGCAAGGTGCATCTTGGCCGAATATCCAAGAAGGGCGAACCATACTTGCGCAAGCTGCTCGTTCTCGGCGCCACGGCTGTGATTCGCTACGCACGCAACAAGCCTGAGCTGGCGGCGTGGATCAATGCGCTGCTGGCGCGGCGACCGGCGCGGGTCGTAACCGTCGCGGTCGCCAACAAGCTCGCGCGCATTGCCTGGGCCGTCATGAGTCGCGGAGAAAAATTTCGGCAAGTGTCCTCGGCAATCGCATGAGCTGATTGAGCAAAGGCATCCGGGATAGCAGCCGCAAACGAATTGGTAGGAGCGATGACGACGTAATGGTAAGGGGTCGAGCCCAAAGATCAGGAAAACCCGAACCTGTGCTTGCGCACTACAAGCGCGTCACTGTTATTGGGACTTGGTCAGCGGACTGCCATTAGGGCCATGCGGTCGAACGTGCCGCAATCAAAGGCCGGAGAGATGACCGCAACCGACCAACATGCCGAAACGTCGAAAAAAGTTCTTGCCATGTGGGCGTCATCCAGAGTGATGGTGTGGATGGCGTCCGCTACCGGCATCTGATGTGCCAAAGTGAGTCGTTGTCAGATTCACTCAAAGGGAGCCATCCACGATGCCCACTATGATTGTCGGTCTCGATCTTGCAAAGCACGTTTTTCAAGTCCATGCGGTCGATCCGGCTGGCAAGGTCACGATCCGCAAGAAGCTCCGTCGCTCGGAAGTGCTTGAATTCTTCAAAGGGCTGCCGCCCAGCCTGGTCGGTATGGAGGCCTGTGGTACCGCGCATTATTGGGGTCGCGAGCTGACGGCACTCGGGCACGACGTGCGGCTGATGCCGGCGGGGTACGTCAAACCCTACGTTAAACGCGGCAAGAACGATGCCGTCGATGCGGAGGCAATCTGCGAGGCCGTGACCAGGCCAACGATGCGATTTGTCGAGATCAAGAGCGCGGAGCAACAATCGGGTCTGATGCTGCACCGGACACGCGAGCTGCTGGTCCGACAGCGTACTGCGCTGATCAACTCGTTGCGTGGCCAGCTCGCCGAGTTCGGGCTGATCGCGCCCAAGGGAGTTTGGAGCATTCCAGACCTGCATGCGCTTGCCCAAGGCGCAACTCCCGCCGTCCTACCCGATGCGGTCCGCAGCTGCGTCGAGCTGATCATGGGTCAGATCGACGATCTGCAGTCACGCGTACAGACGATAGAGAAGGCTATTCGAGTAGCGCACCGGGCCAGCGAGGTCAGCCTCCGGCTGCAAACAATCCCCGGAATCGGCGTGATCACGGCTTCCGCCATCACTGCTACCATCGGCGACATCAAGGCCTTCAAATCCGGGCGACATCTGGCAGCTTGGATCGGCCTTGTCCCACGGCAGTCCGGATCCGGCGGCAAGGTTTATATGGGGAAGATATCGAAGAAAGGCGACGCGTATTTGCGCAAGCTTCTCGTGCTCGGCGCCACTGCGGTGATCCGCTATTGCCGCAACAAGCCCGAGCTTGCCGGCTGGATCAACGCGCTCCTCCAAAGGCGTCCACCGCGCGTGGTCACGATCGCGGTGGCCAACAAGATGGCAAGGATCGCGTGGGCGGTGATGAGCCGCGGCGAGACGTTCCGCCAGGAAGCCTCCGCCATCGCATAAGCGGAAGCAGCCGGAAAGGGGAGGAAAGTTAGCTGCCGAGTGGGATGATCGAATTGGTGAGAGCGACGACGACGTAATGGCAACCGGTCGAGACCGAGGATTGGGATAACCCGTACCTGTGCTTGCGCAGCAAGCGCCACAGTGGCTGGGACCCGATCCGCGGACTACCATTAGGGCCCGCGGACATGGAATCCGCTTTAGTCGAGGCCGGAGCGATGACCGCACCCCGACCACCAAGTTGTCAAAGCGTCGAAAAAGCTCTTGCCATGCGGACGCCATCCAGCGATGCACAGGTGTGCCAAAATTTCTGATGGTCTTTTATGTGGTCCTTGAGTGGAGCTTACTGGCCTTCGACTGGCCTAGCATAGTTGTTGAGCGGACCTTGAGTGGTCTCGGATAGTCAAAACTCCCGAGTTGAACTTTGAGTTAGGGTCGCCTGGTTCTGGCAAGCACTTACCGTCCAGTGGATATTCGTAAAATTGGCTCGATTCACGTAATGCTTCGTTAGGCGCTGCTTCACCTCGCGTGTGGCCCCGTGTGTTCCTTCAATGGCTCGTTAACACGCCTTGGGTAGGCGTGGGGCCATGAAGATCGATCTAAAACGTCTGCGATCCGAAGTGAATCGGCTTAAGGCCAACCGCATCGATTCCCCAATCGGAAAGATTAAGACGGGAGCCACTGAGATCATCCGCAGACATTTCGACGAATTGGAGCGCATGCATCACGAAGACGGTGCGTCTTGGACCGAAATAGCAGCAGGCCTTGCAGCGCAGGGCGTCACGCAAGGAGACGGTCGACCTCTGACGGGCCGGCGTCTGACGGCGTTAATGCATAACATCAGGGTTCGCGCGGGAAAGCTTAGAAGCAAGGGACCCGTGCGCACCCCCGGCGAGCATCTCCCCACTCCGATCCAAAAGCTGGCCGGACGGTCGAGAAAAGCAGTTTCACTCGCCCCCGAAATGACCCGTCCTCGCGGTGAGACGCCGCCTGATCAAGCTATAAGTGAAGAAGAAATCCGGCGTGCTGAGCTTTCAAAGCACGCTCATCTCCTCCGAAAACGCTGATGCAAAGGTGGTGCAGATATTTGCGCTACACTATTTGAGGTTCGTTTTCCCCTAAGCACTCGATCCACTCGCTGCAGCATGTGCGGCATCGAAAGATTTCGCCGGCTTGCAGTACGTCGTGGGTAGTCCAGTTTAGGAGAAATAATGTGACGCGTATCTTGCTTGTTGCCCAGGAGACCGGTGGCGTCGGTAAATCGATGCTCGCCCGAGGCGTAGCCGAAGCGATCCCCGACGCCCCGATACTTGAAATCGAGTCGACGCAGCGAATTCTCGAATACGACCACGGGAACACCAAGGGGAGCAAGCGTGTTGCTCACTTTCAGGTGCGCGCGGATCGGGCTTCGATCGACCGGACCGGCGGCCAGGCCGCACGCGCCGAGTTCGATGCTGTTATCAATGCGATGGTCGCCGTTACCGTGCCCTCGATCGTCGACATCGGCGCTAATACTGCGGGCTCGTTGCTGGCTTCTTTCGACGACGAATTTGTCGGCGGTCTCGCCGAAATGGGCATCGAAATCGGCGTATTGGTGGTGGTCACGTCGGATGCCAGCGCGCTGACCGAAGGTGCAAAGCTGCTGGCGCAGTCGAGACGCTGGACAACCGCTCGCTTCGCGGTTGAGAATAGGTTGCGCGGTAATGTCGATCCCGCAATGCTGAAAAAGGTCGCGGGCGATGCTGAGATCACCACGCTGGCGAAGTGGGAATTTGAGCCGCGGACCGTCGGCTTCCTCCAGGCAACGGGTCTCTACGCCATTCCCGGACTCAAGACCTCCGATTTCCAGAAGGAATACGGATTCAGCGAAGCGCGGCGGATGGTCAGTGACCTCAAGGGCTTCCGCCTCGCGGTCATGGAAGCGGTCCACCCGGCGGCCGTGTGGCTCGTGTCATGAGCAAGCGCCTCGCAACCTTGACCAAGCGGTTCGTCGACGCGAGGGCTGACGTTGACGCGTCGAAGCGCGAGCTCCGCGAGGCCAGCGCGCGGAAACTCGCCAAGCTTCAAGCCCTGCCGGACCCGGCAGCGCGACTGGCGGGATTGAAGGATCCCGCCTTGACTCCCTACGATCGCGACCGCCTGGAGCAAACGGTCGCAAACCTCCTGCCACGTCGCCGGGTTAGGGTCCCGCGCTCGCTCGCCGACACGATGCATGCCGGCCTTCGTCACGCTCGCTACCGTTGGCGGGGCTTGGTGTTGCTCGGCTTGATCTCGATTCCCGTCATGGTGATCGCAGCGGTCGCGGCGTCCCGTACCGGCCAGTCCATGGGCATATTCAATAATAACTACAACATCTCCTGGACATTTGCTGATGGCCACACCGAGTCCATTCCCGTTCCTGCCGGCGCTGCGGTGGTCGTCGCGGGTCGCATGCCGAACGGTGATTTCCGGTTGCGGTACTGGAAGGCAAGCGATGGTTATGGCGTAGCGATCATCTCCCCGGAGACGCTCGCCCGCATCACAAAATTCTAAGTTCGGAGTAACAACATGTTCTGGAAAGTCTTCCTCCCCATCACCCTGGTGGCCTTCGCGTTCGGTTTTCCGGCAGCGGAGTTTGCCGTCCATGGCCTCGATATGTCGCTCTGGCCTGACGTCGCTCAGCGCCCCTCGGCATGGTTCTCCGTGATGGTCAAAACCTACGGCCTCGGATCGCTCTCGATCTATCGCGATATGGCGGTCGGCCATACCAACTCGCTTGGGCCGACAGGCCCGCTTGCCGCCGCATGGATACTCGCGGGACCGCTGCTCGCTTTGATCGCGTGCTTCGTACCCAATTACGGGCCTCGACGCGACCCGAAGGGCACGCATGGAAACGCGCGATGGGCAACGCGTGGCGAGCGTGCAAGCATGCGGGTCGGCCTCGAGCTGGGGGTTGATCCGGACACTAGCCGCCCGATCCGGGTCTCGACGGAGAGTCATCTTATTACTGTTGCGCCACCGCGCACCGGTAAGACGAGCGGTCTTGTCATCCCGAATCTCGCCGCGCCGGAAAAGACGGCTTGGTTCGGACCGGCCGTGGTCATGGATCCCAAAGGGGAGATCTTTCGCGCGGTCGCTGCGCGCCGCCGGCAACTTGGCCGGACCGTGCGCTGCCTCGATCCGATCGGAATCGTCGGTGGCACGGACACGTGGAATCCGCTCGCGACGCTCAATCCCAACAACGTCTTGCATCTCCAGCGCATTGCCCGCGCACTCCTCCCGGACCATGTGAGCGGCGAAGCGGTGTACTTTCAGAACAGGGCCGTCGACGTCATCGTCGGCGCCTTTCTTGTCGCATATTCCGTCAGGCAGGCGACGCCCGCGTACGTCTCATGGCTTCTCTCAGACGTCACCGAGTTCGAACGGCTTCTTAGTCCACTGGAGGGCGCCGCCGCCGCCACAGCAATGGCCGTCCTCAAGATGGATGCCAAAGGCCGCGATTCCATTTTGTCCACTGCTGCCCAAGCGTTCGGTTGGTGCGCCGACCCCAGATTGCAACACCTAACCGGCAAGAGCAGCTTTCGTCTATCCGATTTGGCCGTTGGGAACACTGATTTGTTCATCACGTTGCCGGTCGAAGATATGACCACTCTCACCCCGCTGATGCGCTGGCTGCTTTGCGAATTATTCGCTGTTGTTCGGCGGCAGCGACCGCGCGAACCGGTCGTTTGTTTTATCGATGAAGCGGCAGCGCTCGGCAGGTTCGATGAACTCGTGGCCGTCGCTGGCGAGCTTCCCGGCCACAATCTGCGGCTTTGGACATTCTGGCAGGACCGAAGTCAGATAATCCGAATTTATGGCGAAGACGGCGCAAGAACGCTTATGAACACTGCGGAGATCGCCACCTATTCCGATCTTCCCCAAATTGATCCCGACGAACGGGAGTTCATCTCGCGCGCGATCGGCGATTACACCACGATCGAATTCGTGGAAACTCGAGACGAACAGACCGGCAAGAAGTCCACGTCGTTTCAGCCGAAGGGCGTCCGCCTCTTGACCGGCGATGCCGTTGGCCAAATTCCGAGTTCTGACCACATCGTCTTCCCCAACAGCAAACGCTATCCCAAGCGACCGATGATCTTGCGCAAGACGATGCATAACGATTCCAGGTTCGCCAAATATGTGGTGTTAAGGCGCGAGTGAATGAGAGGATTCAATCGCAATGACGCAGAAGTCCGGCCAACTGCCGCGACAAATCCAGCCTCATTTACAATTTCGGCTCGAGCGATATGGTTACCCTATCCGAACTCATCCAACCAGCTACCCACAGCAACCGTTACAAATGGCCTATCTGCCGTGTAACGCCGCGCCTCATCCAGGCGCGGCTCCCTGTAGACCGTGCAGGTAGTCCGCAGCACGCTGCGCAAGCGCGGCGGCGTTGAATATGGCACGCTTGTCGGATTTCAGAACGGTCAACCATGTGGCAAGGTAGGCTGCGTGATCGGGGCGAGGTTCGAGGGCGATCTTGAGATCGGCGCACAGGAACGCTGCACCAATCTCGGCGACGAGTTCTTCGCGGGCATAGGCATGATCGGCGAAGCGCTTACCGAGATCGCGATCGCAACGGTGTGCCGGCGATGTCCAGTGGATCAGTTCGTGCAATAAGGTTGCATAATATCCCTCTGCGGCCGTTGACGTCGGCGTATCCTGAAATTGCCGATAAGCTGGCATTTCGATGCGATCCAGCGAGGGAACGTAACATGCTCGGTTGCCCCTGTGCTGGATGTGCGCGCTTGTCGCGGTTACGAAGGCGTCGGCACGGTCAACGCGCCCTGAGACATCGATCGCAGCGACCTCTGGAACGGTATTAGGCATGTACTGGAGGGGCAATCCATCGATCTGGTCGACGTTAAAGACCGTGTAGGCCCTGAGAAGCGGTACGGTCCGCATATTGTCTTCATCAGTCGAGGCGTCCTCGTTGGGAAGCTGGATTGGCTTGGCATAGACGATGGTGGTGCCGCGTTCGCCCTTTCGGATCTGTGCGCCGAGCGACTGTGCCTGGCGATAGGTCATCCAGGTGGAAGATGTGTAGCCGTGATCGGACGCTTCTGACCACAGAATGAGAATATTGATCCCGCGATAGGGAGTGCCGTCGTGACGCAACGGCCGGATAACACTGGATGCCGATGATGTAGTGGTCCAGGGTTTGGTCCACGGACGTGCCCCCTGTTCGAGGTCGCGGATGATGGTGTCGGTGATGCGTTGATAAAAATCGGCGCGCGGGTTCGTGCTGATGCTCTGGGTCATCGGCGTGGCTTTCAATGATGGGTTGAAGAGACCGGCGCGGCCGTCGGGCGACCGCGCCGTGCTGCGGTCAGTCGGCGCTGCGGCGCGACCAGATCAAGGAGTGGTTCTTGTCTTCGCCTTCGATCATGTTGGCGAAGATCGGCGCGGCAAATGAAGGATCGTCGAGTCGAACCGAGAGATATTCGCGGCCGTTCTGCGCGGTCTTCTTCCAGGCAGCCCCAAACTCGACGGCACCGGCGAGGATTCGATAGTCGGGAGCCTTGTCGCTCTCTTTCTCGGCCGGGACGAACTTGGCTTTGACGTTGAGGCTCAGCGTTTTCACCGCACCTGCAAATCCGTCGTCGCTCTTGGTGAAGGTTCCGATGGTCGCCATGATCCATTCTCCTGTTTGCTGTCGGGCTCGCGTGATTGCAGCCTCGATGACGGTCCTTGCGCCGGGAGGCGATCGACCTGCACCGGGACGGCCGAAGCAAAGCGGAGGACGGCGGAGGGCTGGCTTTTTTGACTTGCGCGAGGAGCCAAGCGCAGCGCGGCGGGGAAAAAAGCCAGACGCCGCCGTTGCAGGGAAACGATCGGGGCCTTCGGCCCTTTACGTCTCGGCGATACCGTCCATCGTCAGAGGCTGCACACCTGCGTGACCGATCCGGGCAAACGGACGAATGATGGCGATCTGTATACCTTCATGATCGCGACAGGATGCTGGTGAGACGGGAGCGCGAGCACCGTCAAAGATCGGACCTGCCGACACTCAGACAAGGCACCGCGACTGAGACTGAGGGGTGACGGCGATCAGGCCAGCCTGACCGGAGCTGCACATCGGCTGCGGATTCGTGGACCAACTCGTCGGCTTATGATCACTGTCTGATGACACGATCGGGGGGCAACGAGAACGACTCGCACCCTTGGTCGGCAGTTTCAGCAACACCGGCATGCCGGCATCGCGGTCGTCCGACAGGCAGCCGGACACCCAAAATTGTGATGAGCCGATGCATCACATCAGCTTGCAAAAACCGCCGACTCAGCCGTAGATTTTGCAAAGGCTTCAGACACCTTCGACCTGTCGCCGGGTCAAACGTCCTTAAGACATTCCCTCACACCCCTGCATCTCATCCTGCGGGCTGCTGCGTAATCGGCGAACGGCAATGCCCCATTCAGGAGGATGCACATGTTTGTGCTTCGGATACCCGTCACACGATCTCACCTTGACGCCCTCAAGGGCGGTCTCACCAAGGTTTTGCCGGACGTAAAATCCTCGCACCGTGTCGAAGCCTTGGGACGCGGGCTTGGGTTTAGGACCTATGCGGCCTTGCGCGCGGCGGCTATCTCGCCGAACATGGCTTCGAGGTCGATCCCGCCCATCTCTATCGCGCAGCCGCCCAAGTCGCGATCAATGGCGTCCTCGACAAAATGCCGCGACTTTCGATCCACGGTATCGGTTTGGGGCGACCTCAACGCAATCAAGACAAGACCTGGGAGACCCCTCAGCAAAGTTACGCGAAATTCGTTGAACGGCGGCAGGAATGTCAGGGATTGCATGCGGCCGAAGAATTTCTGTTGGCTCTGGCACTGCTATCTCGCGTCCAACCGACCAAGACCGTCACGTCAGGCAGCGGAAGCTATCGGCTGAAACACATCGCGGAGAATTATGCCTGCACCTACCCCGAGGGCGGCAAACTCGGACCGCGATCTGTGGCAAATGGCATGCTGATCGCCGCCGCCGTTCATATGGGCTTTAGGTACAAGACGCATGTCGACGACCTCGGCTACGACACGCTGAATGCAACGTTCAATATGTCGAAGCGATCGATCGACGATCTTGATTTTGAAATCCGACCCAATACCGGGTTCGCGCATGATCGAATTCGACGACAACAATTGAAGCGGGCAAGAGAGGTCTTTGCGTCTATGCGGCAATGACGCAAAGCGGCGTCGAAAGCCGGAGAATGGGCTGCTACCATAACCACTGTTCTTCACAGGGCAAACGCGTCGACCGCGCGCGACAAGCGCGCGGTCGATTTTTTGCGATTTCCAGCTATTCGGCTGCGAGGTTGTAAGCGCCTTCGTCGGCCAACGACTCACCATTTTGGCTGATTTCAATGTCCAGCATGCTCCCGGCTATCGACGTGCGCATCACTGTCGGAAGCCAACCCGTCCCGGCAAGAAGGTGCTCGGCGGCTTCCGCCATCGCATCCTTCTTCATGCTGGCGATACGCTCGGCGGCCTCGACGCCAGCCGCCTCGCGAACGGCTGATATGATGCCGTCCTTGGTCACCCGCGCAAAGTAGCTCCGAGCGGCTGGTGACCAATGCTTGGTCATGTCGAGACCGACTGCGGTTGCAATGATGTCCGCCGTCGCCCACGCGCGGGGCTTCTTTTCCCAAGGCACTTTCACCGCGAATACCGTGAGCGCAGCACAGTGTGCAAACAGCGCCATCCGGCTGTCGTGGTCGAGCGCCACGACGAAATCCCAGAGATCGGATGGGAACTTCGGCAATTGCGCCGCCAATCGGTGATGACGATCCGCCAGCGCCTTGGCCGCTTCCGTGTCCTCGATTCCCTCTGCATGCGCCGCGAGCCCGGCACTGTTGGGACGGATATCGAGGCATGACACGTCTTGCCGGAAGAACGTCTGAGCTACCATCGCATGGATGACAGCGATAAGGGCTATGTCCGGCTGCTCGCCAAGGGCGAGCCGCAGACCGAGCGTCCGATGCGCCGTCAGGTCGCGGATGAGAGTATCGGACAACAGCTTGCCTGTCGTCGCCTCGTCCTCCTTGTCGGCGGAATGAGGACAACCGTCCTCGCTGCCATGGATGGTGTCACCCTCCCCGGCCATGCCGTCATCCTCATCGGTGCCATTATCATTCAGCAATTCGTCCTCGCGACGAATAAATCCTCGCTCGATCCTGAGCGATCCGTCATGGTTCAAGATCACGAACACGCCGGATCGAGCGATCACTTCCGGCGTGTAGACCAAGCGTTGGGCCTCTAGCCGCTCTATCTCGGCTTCGAGTTCACCAAACCGCTCATCCACGTCGTCAGAGAGTTCTTCCGCGCTCTCATGTTGTTCCGAAAGCGTAGCGAATTCCGCCTGCGCCACTTCATATGCCGCCGTATCTTCCGGCGATAGTTCGACCGTGTCCGGATAGGCCCGCCGCAGCCCGTGCGAATGAGGATAGTCAAGAAAGGCTTCCGCCCATTTCCAGCCCTCCGTCTCCGCGACAGCAACGGCGATGCCCTCCAGCTTTTCTTTTCCTTGGTGAGCCGGTCCAGAAGGACGACATCCTCCAGATATCCGTCCTGATCTTCGGAGAATAAATCTCGCAAGATCGTGCCGCCTGCCGCTTCATAGGCCTCCAACCCGACAAAGCGCGCTCGGCGATCCCGCGCCGAAATGTTGGCCTCCGTCAGCAACCGACGGATCGCGTACGGCTCGCGGTTGTGGCTGAGGCGTTCGAAGGCAGCCTCCTGCCGCTCACGATCTTCGGTGATCGCAAACGCCATCAATTGCTCCAACGTCAGACCGCCATCGCGATAGATTTGCATCAGGTTTGGCGAGACCGAACCAAGCCGCAATCGCTGGCGCACGACATGGGCGGTCACACCGAAGCGCGCCGCGATTTCTTCCGCACCATATCCCTTTTCTTCGGCGAGATATGTGAACACCTCGAACTGGTCTGCCGGATGCATGTCGGTGCGAGTGACATTTTCGTCGAGGCTGATTTCTCGCGGGTCGTTCGCGGTGTCGAGAACGCAGCGGATCGGCTCCGATTTCTTGATCTGCTTGCGTTTGGCGCGCAACAACTGCGCCAGACGCCGCCCCTCGCCGACGGTGACGAGATAACAGCCGGTTTCGACGCCTTCGGCATCGACCTCGGGTTCGACCACAAGATTTTGCAGCATTCCCTTCGCCGCGATGCTCCCCGCCAACGCCTCGATGGCGGCTTCGCCATGCGGCATCTTGCGGGCGTTCTTCGGCGACTTTTTGAGCTTGCTGAGCGGGACGAAGATTTCCATCCCGTTCTTAGCAACGGTTTCTGCTTGCTTGGCCGACATATTGATCTCCTTTCAGCTTCATGGGCGCAGAGCGCACCTCGCGCCTGCGCCCCTGCCCGTCGGCGAGACCGGGGTAGCAAGGGCAAGGGCGGCCGGGGCGGAGGGGGATCGCCCGGCCTGCACAAGCTTGTTCGGTTGTGAGCTTTCCGATCTTGTGGTCCGCGCGGAAGGTCGGGGAGACCGCCCCGGCCGGTCCCGGCTCTGCCGGGACTTCACCCTTGCCGGCGCGAGGGCGGAGCCCTTCCATGTCCTTTTGCAAGTAAAAAGATGTGCAAGGACTCTCGCCGTGCCGAAGGCACGGCGGCAGAGAACTCTTCTTTCCTGTTGGGTCGGGGGCGAAGCGCCGATGGCGACGGTCGATCAATCTTCCATTCGCGGGTTGGATACCGCATGAACGCTTTTCGTCGCGGCCTACCTCTGACTTAGCACGGGCATCGGATTGAACCGGCCCACTGGGCTCTCGAGGATTGCCTGACCTTGCGCTCCGCCCCCGGCCGAACAGGTCGGCGGATTTACACCATAGGCATCGGCGGCCTCACAGTCTGACCGATGGCCCAGACGAAGCCACTGAGTTCGCGGGCGATCGCGGTGACGACCACGGTGGGCTTCTTGCCGGCGGCTGCGAGCTTGCGATAGCGGCCGCAGAGACGAACCTGCGCCTTCCATGCAATGTCCCTTACCGGCTTCGGCTGGCGCTCCACAACGTCGGTCTTGCCCGACGAGACGCGCGGCTGATAGCGATAGCTCCAGGCGGCTTCTACCAGCATGCGGCGAGCCTCGCCGTTGCCAGCTCGGGTGATTCCGCCACGCCGGATGCGGCTGCCGCTCGATTGCTCAGACGGTACCAGGCCGAGATAGGCCATGAGTTGGCGAGGAGACTCGAAGCGGCCGAGATCGCCCACGGCCGCCACGAAAATTACCGATGAGATCAAGTCAATACCGCGGACGGTTCGCAGTGCCTCAACCAACTGCGCCATCGACCAGTCCTACAACATCGACGATATCCGCGCCTCGAGCTGATCGCGCCGACCCTAGTCGGACCATACCGCTTCAACATAATCCTGGAATACAATCTGGTGGGTGGTTTGCTCGAATGCTTGGGTCGCAAGCCAGCGCCGGTGACGCAGAGTCCAGTTCTTCTTACCTGGGCCGTAGCTCCGGCCACGACGGAGCAAGAAGGCGAGACACTGCTGACGAGCCCGCATCAGCTGCATGACGGCATCCATACGGGCGCGGACGAGATCGCGGATCGCCTCATGCACCGGATCAGGAACCCAGACCGCCGTCAGGTCGCCGAAGCGATGCTGCAGGGCCAGCTTCTGGGAATCCATCCGACACGGTACGGTGCTAACAGTTGGAGAACCGATACACCGAATTGCGATCCTTGCAACATCACGCCGGAACGACAATGACACGATTGGTGCCCAATGTTGGATCTGGTTCGCTGAATTTGATGCGCCGAATGACGTCCTCGACACAGCAATTTACGGCCGCTACATCGTATTCAACTCCCTGTGAGCCGACGATCAATCCACGGCCCGGAAAGCGCTGGCCGTCGATCTCAAAGGAGAGCCGGTGTTTGAACAAGCCTTCTTCGTCTACGTACAGGATATCTCCATGCGCAAATTCGGCAGCTATTTGAATGCAACCGCCAATCACGTTCTGCAGCGATTCCAGTGCGTCCGTCACTCCGACCAATTTGACGATACGGTGATATGGGTCGATCAGAATTGCAGGATAGCTCCGCACCGTGTGGGCGTCGTCGGGCTTGGCCGTGGCGGTCGGTCCGGAAACAGGAGGCAGTCGCGCCACGTTGAAGAACGTCGATCCCGAAGGAAGGAACGTCTCAGCGCCTTCGAGCCCTTCAGCTTCCCTGATATCGAGTTTTCGAAGATGATTAGTAAAGCCGCGGTCATGTTCGCAGGCCGCATGCCAGCAGGTCACGCATGCAACTCGCTGAAGTTCTTGCGCGAGTTTTGAGGCTGTCATGCCGGCTGCTTGCAATAGATCCGCGCTTACTGGTTCCTGATTCGGCGGACCTCCTAATGGCGGCAGAGCATCGGTGGCGATGACCTCATTGGGAGAACCCCACATCCATGTCAGAATTCGGCGGCTAAATTCACCAGGCGGCGACACCACGGCGAATGCGCGCGGTGCCGCAAGGTACTGTCCATCGGGACTCCTTTGGGTCAAAAGCGCGATGGCAGACACTTCGAATTTGCCGGCGGCCATCAACGCTTGGTCAGCAAAGTCTAAATAGACGGCAAGGTACTGAGCATTGAACATCTCTGCCTTCTCGGCCATTTCTCTCGTGACCTGCAGCTTAACAAGACCCTCTATGGTCTCTCGGTCGAATTGGAATGCCGCGACGTGGCGATCGCAATGCCCACTTTGATCAAGGAACCAGCGCGCAATCGTTGCATCGAACTCTGTATTGATATCGACGCCGCTACGAGACTGTGCGCGGATAACAGCCGCTCGATTTGCCGTCGCCATCATGGCAAGCAGTGGATTCTTCGCATGCGGTAAGTGACCCTGACCTTTGGCCACGAGATCGACTGCCACCTCGTGACCAGCATCCAACGCGAAACGATCCAACCAAGTTGCCATTTTGATGCTTTCCTCAAATTAATTGAGGCCTATGTACACGGCGCTGCTTCTTGTTGAATGAATCCAACCGATCAAATTCGACCGATCGATGCCGAACTTCGCCGAAGCCAGAATGTGCATACGAATACGTGCTGTAAGCAGCAACGACCGTTCCTGGACATGAGCGTTAGATTTTGCAAAGAACGCGAGCATCTCCGGTCCGGGTTGCGCGGCATTGGGATAGATCGAAAACACGGTGATGCGACTTCTGTTACGCGAGCCTGCGCAACGTGCAGCGCTGCTCGCGCAGATCAAGCGCTCGCGGGAGGGAGGCGCGGCAGGTCCTCCCTCCGTGCAATACGCTCACGCGATTCAGTCGATTCTTAAAATCTGATCTAACTCGCAAGTCGCCCATTTACACCTGAATGTTACGTGTGGCTCGACGTTACCCGCCCGATTGGTCGCAGTCGCGGCTTCCCCTCAATTCTCAAATCCGTTCTTTATAAAGAGAGCATCATGCAGTGCTATGACGAAGCCGGCGAACTGGTCGAGGACTTTCGGGTTTGTTTCTTTTTCGACGAAACCGATCCCCAAATTGTTCGACGAGTCGCTCTGATCCAGGGAAGGATGCTTGATCTCGGACGGACCCCGGTCGATGCCTACATTGAAGAGATCGACGATCCCTTCTGGATCAACGACAGCGATCACCTCTACATCAACTCCGGATTCGAATACGCAAGCAATTTACACGAATGGATAGCAGCACAGATCGCCGATCGCGGGCAAGCCCAGCTGAAGGTCATTGAGATCGACCCGCGGGATCTTTCCGCCTCAGGACTCCAAATTCCAGCGCGGCAAATGAGGGCATTTCAGGATGGCCAGCCGATATGGAGGCGCTCGGCTTTCTCATGCAATCCGGGTCCAGGAACAGACGGCCAATCTTCGATCTCTAGAAAGTTGCGGGACGCCTTGTACTCGTGGGTCGTGTTCTGCGATCTGTTCGCACGGCATGCGATGCGAGTCGAAAAAGACAACAAAAACTCCAAATTTTTCGGTAAGAAGGGATCGGCTATAACGAACTTCACGCGTGTGGTTTTGGGTCGGGCGTTCGAATGTGTCAGTGACATTAAGGCTTCAGAAATCGGAATATCGAAATTGCTTCTGGGCTCGTCAGCTTTTCAATTTGACAGCGCACGTAGCGAGGGACGTTCGCAATACTTCAACGATCTCTTCGCCGTTCCACCACAGAAATTGCTGACGCTCATCGGGCTGGAGATGTCTGATTTTAAGAAACACAATCGGCTTTTCGACGCGCAATTTGACTCTGACGCGTTGGTCGAATGGTCCGCCAGCATTCTTGTAGTTCTACGAATTGCGTTAGCCGCATCATCAGATTTAGATGGCAAGCGCTCGACCGTTCGCGACAAATTGATGAATGAAAAGCGGCAGGATGAGCGCGAACGACTAGCGCGTCAGTTTACGCTCGAATGGCTCAAGGGAGTCCGGGGTGTAAAATCTGATGGAAGAGAACAACGAGATATCGATCTGGAAGAACTGTTTGACCTTCAGCGGGCTGCACTCATCGCATTCGCGGCTGGCGTGGATCCGCGGGTTTTGTTTCCCTACATTTACGACGGGATCTATGATGGTGACAGACGACTTCTGAGTTCTCCGCTCTTCGCTGGTGCAGTATGGTTGGGAGAATTATTCCGCAAGCGCTATTTGCAAATGGAATACGCTCACGCCAGTCATATAGCGGCCTTTTGCAACCCTCATAGCCTCCCCCGCGAACTTCCGCTTGATCGACGAGAGGAATGGATTGCGGCTACGCGTATGATCACGTCCTTCATGACGGAGAAGGGGCTTGGCCAACTGATGGATGGCGCAAATGCCGTGCTGAACGACGGCAAGACCAGATCGGTGTTCGCAAGCGTACCAAGGCAATTGCGGGCGCCGAAGAAACCCGCCTCGATCGTCACGGTGCAAACGTCACCCTCGATCCATATTCAAATCGGCGACACGCCGCTGCCTCCACCGCCGATTATCGTAGAAGCCGGATGGTTAATTCTGCCCGGGGACTATCAAGAGGCTTGGGCCGGCAAATGCAACCCGTTCGAGCCCGATGATTTCTCCGAGCGATATCGGGGCCACTGACCGATATTTACGCTACACTATTTCAGAGTTCACTTGTGCTCCTTGGTTGCAGCGTCAACTAAGGAGCAGATCATGCCACTATCACTTCGAATCCATGCGCTGTTCGCCATGGAGATCATCAGGGAGTTCCAGGGCTACGGCCTGAGCGTCGTCGCTCAAGAGCATCGAACAGGCAGGTACATCGCAGCGGCTGCCGACGAATTCCACGGGCTCCTCGATCTGGATAGCGCTGCTGCGTTCGTCTGGGTGTCGGAACCTCTATTTGCGAATATTGTAAACGCAGAACGACTGGCTGGCAGGGACATGGATCTGTGCCCTCTTACCGGCTGGGTCTATTTTCCGGCCTCTTCAAACGTGCAGCGCACGATGGCTATTGGCCCAAGGATGGCAGCGCGGTTGAAGGCAGGACAGGCAGTGACGTTGACCGACCTGACCGCTCCCCATCTGAATGCCGCCTTCAAGGCGATGCCGCCCGTCTATTGTACGTGGCCGCTTCGGACGGCGCTCTGGGTAGGGATCCATTACGTGCTGTGGACAAAGCGTCCGTTGATGATCGAATTGCATCATCGTAACCGGGCGCTACTTTGGCACCTGCGAGGTAAATCGGTCATGGCCTATTTTGGGCGCAGGCCGCGCATGAAGATCTGATCCAATCGACCTCGGTCAAGAATGAATTAGGGCTCCTCGCGGAGCCCTTTTTATGTGCCCGGATCACGAGGCCGTCACCACCGTCCCAAGCTGCAGTTCGTATTTGCGCTACACTATTTGCAGGCTGACTTGTGACAAATGAGAGCCTCCTTCGATGGAGGCGGTCATGGTTGCGACAATCGCAGCTGGCACAACAGCGCAGTATTATTCAAAGCAGTCGGAATATTATCTCGGCGGGCACGAGCCTGCGGGCCGTTGGATCTCGGCAACCAACGATCTCGGTGTCACTCACGGCGCCGAGATCGAAAATGCCGTGTTCGAGCGCCTCCACGCTGGCGTTGACGAAGATGGTCAGCTGCTGCTGACGAATGCTGGTGACGTCGCCAAGCGCGTTGCTGGTATCGACCTGACGCTGTCCGCTCCGAAATCCGTGTCGGCTATCTTCGCCCTCGCTGACGATGAGACTCGTCGAGCGATCGAGGTTGCACAGCAGCGGGCTTGCGAAGCAACGATCGCCTTTCTCGATCGTCATGCGGCGTTTTGCAGACGCGGGAAAAATGGCCTGCATTTGGAACGCGCTTCGCTCACGGTGGCGTCGTTCCAGCATGGTGAAGCCAGGCCTGTTGCCCACGACAGCGGCAAAATCTTCGCCGATCCGAATCTGCATACACATAATGTAATTTTGAACTGCGCCGTTCGCGCCGACGGCACGATCGGCGCGTTGGACGCCAGGCATCTGTTCGCCCACAAGATGGCGGCCGGCGCTACCTACCATCTCGCACTCGCTACCGAATTGCAGAAGCTCGGTTTTGCCGTCGCTGACGTCGGCAAAAACGGCATCTTCGAAATCGCCGGCGTTCCTCGGGACCTGCGGGAGTACTTCTCGGCACGGCGGCACGAGGTCGAATCGGCCATCGCTGCGGAAGGCCTGACCACGTCAGAGGCGCCAGTGCTCGCCGCGGCGATCGCGAAGGGTACGCGCACCTCGAAACAAGAGCAGGGACCGAACGACCGGTTCGCGGTCTGGGCGAACGAGGCGTCGCGGTTCGTAGACGTAGAGCGCTTCGTCGCTGACCTGCAAACCTATCGCGATCACGACCCGGCAGAACACGACAAAATCATCGCCGAGCGCATGGCGGCGTTGCCTGACCAGCTGACCGCACACGAAAGTGTCTTTGAGGCGCGACAGCTTTATGCGGCCGTGGCAACGGCGCTCGTCGGCACCGGCGCCAACGCCAAGCGTGTCGATTTCGAGGCGGAACGCCTCGTCGAGATGGGCGTACTGGTTGAGCTCGGTCGAGATAAGCTTTCGCAGCCGATCTATTCGACGGCGACACAAATCGCAATCGAGCGGAATCTCCTCGCGCTCACCGTGCGTCTGCTTAATCAACGGCGTTCCGCGCCCGACGAGGAGCGCGTGGCCGAATTGTGCCGCGCCCACGGCCTTAACGAGGGGCAAGCGCGGGCCGCACGTTCTGCGACAACCACTGCAGCAGTTGCGATCGTCGAAGGCGCCGCCGGCTCCGGCAAGACCACGATGCTGGCACCCGTGGTTGCCGCCTATCGCGCCGCCGGCATGCGGGTCATCGGCACCGCGACGGCTTGGAAAATCGCGAACCAGCTCAAGGACGACCTCGGTATCCAAGCAAAGGCAACCGACGCATGGATTGCGTCCGCGCGTGCGGGTGGCCAGTTCCTGGACCGCAACACCGTTCTGGTCGTCGATGAAGCCGGGCTTCTCTCCTCGCGACAGATGTATGACTCGCTCGCGGAAGTCGAGCGAGCCGGCGCGAAGGTGGTCCTCGTCGGCGATCGACAGCAGCTGCAGGCGGTCGGCGCCGGGCCGGGGCTGGCCATCGTCGCCAGCGTTACGGATCAGGCCCGGGTCGACAACATCGTGCGCCAGCATGAAGCATGGGCGCGCCGGGCGGTTACGGATTTCGCCCGGGGCAATGCGACAGAGGGCCTGCAGGCCTATAGCGAACGCGGATTACTGACCATCGCAGCGAGCGAGAAGCTGGCGATCCGGCAACTGGTCGACGCCTGGGCAGCCACGCAGCAGGTCGTCTCAAACCCGTCCACCCTCCTGATCGCCAAGACCAATGCCCAGGTTCGTGCTCTCAACGAGGAAGTGCGAGCCCAGCTCAAGGCGCCTCACCAGATCCTGGGCGATGAGATCGCCATCTCCGCGGTGACGCCATCCGGGCACGGCCAGACCCTGAATTTGGCCATGGGGGACCGCATCAGGTTCCTGATGCGTCAGGATGCGCTCGGCGTCGTCAACGGCACGACAGCAACCATCACCCATATCGATGGCGCAGACGGTGAAGACCCGACTATCAGCGTCGTCATCGGAGATCGGCTCACGAACTTCAGGCCGTCCGATCTTGCCGATGAGCATGGCCGCGCTCAGCTCGGCCATGCCTACGCTACCACGATCTACGGCTGCCAGGGCCTGACCACGGACCACGCGTTCGTCCTGCTCGATCCTTCAATGAACCGGCACGACATCTACGTCGCCGCCAGCCGTGCGCGAATCCAGACGCAGCATTTCCTGAGCACCCAGGGATGTGACGCCCACATCAAACTGGAGCTGCCGTTGTCGGAACGGCGCGGGGCGGTCATCGATCAGGAAACGCGCATGGCGTGGCTCGCGGCCCGGCTGTCCCGCGTCCAGGTCAAGAGTTGCACGCTCGACCCCACGCTGGAATTCGCCGCGCGATCGCGCGCGCCGGAACGCGAGCAGTCACGGAGCTATGACCGTGGCTAGGGCAAGAAACACCGCGCGCCCGCGGCGGTTGCGGGACAAGCCTCAAGCACCCGACCTATCTCAGCCCGAGTGCGGCCAGACGGTGGCCGTCACGACCGATGAACCGATCCTGGTCGACGATCTGCCCGAGATGATTCCCGTCACTGGCCCGGAGCTGGATGTCATCGAAACTTACCTCGGCAACCTGATCGACCGGCTGCTTATGGACGTCGCCTCCGACAGGGCCGTGACGCCCACTCTCGCCTCGAATCCAGGGATGTCCATCCGGGCCTCCCGCCCTAGACCGTGACTAGTCACGCCATGTGCCCTCCTGACCCGACCAGCGACAAACCTGACAACAACGCCTCCACCGGCACGGCTGATGGCAATGCCGACGCTGCCCAGGAGCAGAATTACGTCGTTGGCCCGCTGACGGACGATGAACTGCTGGCCGGCGGCATGGATCGCGTTGTGGCCTTCGTCCGAACGAAACGGTCAAAAGAAGCACTGCGGAAGGAAAAACAGCGAAAAAAGCAGCACGACAACGGCACACGTCAAATCAACCTCGACGTTCCCAATAACGACCGTTCGCGTGCGACTATGCGGGGCGCTGCAATCGCGATCAAAGACGAGGTGTCGCACCAGGCTATCGAATTGCTGCTGGCTAACGAGGACTTGCGCCCCCTGATCGTCGGCGCCGCCGCGCGACCCGAGATTCGCGAAATAGTCGACCTTATCCAGCAGCGACCGGCAACACCAAATTCGCTGAACGCCGCGAGACTCGTTATCACTGATCCGGCCATTGCCGAACTGGTAGATAGGGCGACTACGACTAGCCGCGTGCGAGAGGCCATAGAATTGGCAGCCGCCAATCCGGAATTTGTGTTTTTTGGTCGCAACGCCGCCACTCAGCGCAGCCTCTGCGCATGGCTGGCCCGGCTCTTGCTCAGGATTCGCAAAGTCCGTCACGTCGAGAACGCCCCGTAGCGCTGCGCTGAAACGGTGACGTCTATTCGGGGCGGAGGTGCGCGTAGCAACGCTCAGGAAAAATCCTCAAGCGACAACGAAAAGCAGTGAACTACCCGGAAAATAAGGCTTTGCGGCGGCTTCCTGACCTGCAAGACTCGTCCCAATTCTTTCAAACTGGAAAGCGTATGAGCAACCGTAAGCGTCAAGCAAAACCCGTCGTTGGGACCAATAGGACCCGCGTGGCTCTGTATCTGCGCGTCTCAACGGATCGACAGCGGCAGCACGATTTGTCGATCCCGGATCAGAGGACGCAAATTTTGTCTTGGTGCGAAACCCAAGGCCATCAGACCGTGACGGAGTTTGTCGAAGGAGGAGCGACAGGGACTGACGACAAGCGACCGGTATTCCAGCAAATGATCGAACGGGCTTGCGATGGCGACCATGCATTCGATGTCATCGCCGTGCACAGCTATAGCCGTTTCTTTCGCGACGCGTTCGGCCAGGAATTCTATCTTCGTAAACTGGCCAAACAGGGCGTCAAGCTCGTCTCGATCACTCAACCGCTTGGCGACGACGATGATCCGGCGCAGGCGATGATGCGCAAAGTCATTGCGCTGTTCGATGAATATCAGTCCAAAGAGAATGCAAAACACGTTCTACGCAACATGAAGCTGAACGCCCAGCAGGGCTTCTGGAACGGTTCCCCCGTCCCTCTTGGCTATGTGCTTGTCGAGGTCGAGAAGCGCGGCACCAAGATCAAGAAAACCCTGGCCATCGACCCCGTCGATGCCGAAACCGTGCAGCTCATCTTCAAGCTCTATCTCCATGGTGACGGCACGTCGGGGGCGCTTGGCGTCAAAGAAGTCGTCAAATGGCTCAACAGCCGCGGCTATCGCACGCGCAAGGGCAAAACGTTTGGCGTCGGTACCATCTACAAGATCCTCACCAACACGACCTATAAGGGTGAGTGGAAATTCAACCGGATGTCGTCCCGCACCGGCAAATGGAAGCCTGATGAAGAGGTCGTCACGTCAGCAGTTCCGGCGATCATCGAACCTCACCTGTTTGAACAGGTCCAACGCCAGCTTCATGCCCGCAGTCCCAAGGTCGCTGCGCCGCGCGTGACGACGGGACCTATCCTGCTCACCGGTCTCGCCGTATGCGCAACCTGCAACGGCGGAATGACGCTGCGGACCGGCACCTCGAAGACCGGCGCCGTCCATCGGTATTATACGTGCTCGACCTGCGCCCGAAAGGGCAAGACAGTCTGCAAGGGCCGGTCGATACCGATGGACAAGCTCGACAATCTCGTCACCGCCCACATGACCGAACGGCTGTTTCAGCCGGAACGTCTGGCCATGATCTTGTCCTCGCTCTCGTCACGGCGCTCGGAAAAGGCCGACGCCGTCAATGCTCGCGTAACCGCTTTGCAGCGAGAGGCCACCGACGCCGACGACAAGCTCAAGCGGCTCTATCGACTGGTCGAGGACGGCATGACCGAAATGGACGACGTCCTGAAGGATCGCCTCAACTCCCTGAAGGCCGATCGGGATCGCGCCAAGGCCGCGCTTGAACGCGCCAAATCGCAATCATCAC
>Ga0233440_1001245_pt1 | contig 24307 bp, 26 predicted proteins | sample SI_123_September_5_FD_182791 | JGI IMG/M metagenome (GOLD analysis project Ga0233440, IMG submission 182791) | Seawater microbial communities from Saanich Inlet, British Columbia, Canada - SI_123_September2016_120_MG | ecosystem: Environmental > Aquatic > Marine > Inlet | place: Canada: British... | reverse complement strand
AAATAGTATTATATTGCCATCTAAATATCTTTCTTTTAAAAATAATATTAATAATTTATGTAGCGGCGACACATTATTTATTTTACAAGATCTTTGTAATAGAACCACAACTATAATACGTAATACTAATTATTTTATTAGATGTTATTATGCCTATTTATTTAACAATAATATGGAATTTCCAATTATAGATAATAAAATGATACGAGATATATTTACTTTAATAAGTACTATGAAACGAAATCAAAAAAATATATCATGTGATCCTATATTAGAAGAGTTTAATAAAAATGTATTTTCCAATTTATCTATTGACACTGTTTCAAGAGATAATTTAACACAAATATTGACATACGAAACTGAAAGAATACTTGTTAATATTGAAACAAATATTAAGGAACATTTTATAGATCATTTTAATAGATATATCAAAATTACATTTAATTATTACGAAAAAGATAAAATATTACGAAAAAGATATAAAAATAATGACAAATTTAAAGAAGAAATTAAAAAACTTATTAGTACGTACAATGATGTTAAAAATAATATACTTCATGTTCATGATGATATTTTACCAGATTATTACGATTTTATTTTAGAACAAAGACAAAAGTTATTTCCTAATTTAGATACCATTAAAAAAAATGTTTGGTATGATGTAAAATGCACACCATTAAAATACTTATATACATATTTTGTAATTGTTGATACATTTGAAAAGTTAAATATAAATTATAACATGGAAGAGAGTATAAAATATCACAATAATAAAAGTACTAATGATAATATATTTATTCACAAGTATAACGAATGTCATGAAACCAAGTTAAGTAAAATAACTATATTTTGTAACAATAAAAACAAAACTAAAAAAATAAAACTATTTAGCGTTACACCTTTACAAACATCTTTAATTCCAAAATATTTTACTATTGACACAGCAACAATTGTACAAGTATTTGGTAAAGTTATAAAAAATAATATTAACAAGTTTTCTGATGAAAAAATTACTAATGTAGAAGATGTAAGACGTTATTATAATAATGACCAAACTAAAAATGAACTATGGAGTCTTATTTTTGATATGGATAATGAATATTTCAAAAAGAAAGGTAATTATAAATTCAATTATACACTTACAACAGATTGTTTTGCATGTACTGCACTATTCTATCATCAAAATATGAAAACAGTTAAAAAAGGTAGAAATATGTCAATAAAAAGTAAAAGTAATAATGATCCGGAATATGTGGAAGATAAAATTATAAACTCCAAATTAGATTTAAATAAAAAAATTGTTTGTATTGATCCTAATAAACGTGATATAATATATTGTGGTATGTTTAAAGATGAAAATGATCCAACCACATTTGAGAAATTTAGATATACTAGTTGTCAGCGTAAATTGGAGCTTAAAACTAAAAAATATAATAGGATAAAATCAAAATCATTTCAAATAAAAACACAACAATTGGAATCTTTAAAAGTTATTGATAAAAATACTGTTAATATTATGAATGTTAGAAAATATATTTTAGGTTCCAATAAAATAAACAGATTATTAAAACATGAATATGAAAAACCTATTTATAGAAAACTAAAATGGTATTCGTATCTTAATAAACAAAAAAGTGAAAATAAAATGATTAAAAATTTTAAACAAAAAATGGGAAAATATCAAGATACTATTGTTGTCATAGGAGATTATAGTTGTAGATCAAATAATTTAAAAGGAACTACTCCAACTATAGCTAAACGTGTTATTGATATTTTTAAAAAGGCTCAATACGAAACCTATTTGATAGATGAATTTAACACGTCAAAAATATGCAATAAATGTGGATGCGAAACTGAAACATTTTTGAAAAAAATCTCACCCAAGCCTAAATTAAAAAAGAAAGGTATACATATTACTGTACATGGATTGCTACGATGTAAATCGGTAAAGCACACTTGCGAAGCACTCCATAACAGAGACACTAATGCTGTTCTAAATATGCTAAAAATAGTAAATATGACAAAAGAAAACTTAATAAGACCTTTGTTATATTGTCAACCTACAGCATATTACGCTACAAACCTTTCCTGACAAGTACACGCTTGTCATACCCACACAAATCAGTCGTTAATGACTTTAAGGTGACACTATGTCCAATTTCCTTAATGCACATTCATTGATTTTTTACGAAACAATTGAATTTATTTTATCATAGTAAAAGAATATTCCTATATTAAATGTTCAGTGAAGTATCTAACGAAGTAAAATTATCTATAGCATTGAATGCCTTAATAGGAAAACTCGATAACGGTCCTGATTTGTTGAAAACATTAATGAAATCTATGGACCTAACACATAATGATGCATTATACCATAAATATATTGACAATGAAATAGATATGGTCATGGTTGAAAATAAACAATTGGTACCATATAATGCGGTTACACATACGATGATAGATAGTGGATCTTTTGCCACCGTATTTAAAGCTAAACACAAATTGGATAATGAAACATACGCTATTAAACGAATATTATTAAAAGACGACGATAATTATAACACTGTATTAAAAGAGGCTCAAATATTAGCAAAAATGACATATCATCCAAATATAGTTCGTTATTACCATTCTTGGTTTGATAATAAACAATTATTGTTAGGAACAGACGAGAGAGAGGAACACGGCATATACTTGAACATCCAATTGGAATTATGTGATAGTACATTAAGAGAATATATGAGTACACAAATATATGATGATACATGTATAGAACGTTTAAAAATGTATAAAGGCATTGTTAGAGGTATTCAACATTTACATAGTTATAATATTATCCATCGTGACATTAAACCAAGTAACATCTTTTTAAAAAATGATATTGTGAAGATTGGTGACTTTGGACTTAGTCGTTTATACGATAGTGAAGAATCTCATGAATTATTAAAGTCTGTTGATATCGGTTGTTCATATTATCGTGCTCCAGAAATTGACTCTGGATTATATGGCATGCCAATAGACATATATTCGATTGGAATTATATTAATAGAATTGTTATTATTATATGGTACAATGTCAGAAAAAGATCACATTATACGATCTATGCTAAAGACCAAAGTTCTTCCTAAGTTGATGGATAATAATTATATTCCATTAATAAATAAAATGATAGCAGTTGATCCTAGAAAGCGACCCGTGGCCGATGAATTGTAATGACATAAAAAATGATATTAATTTATTAAATATAGTCTATAATTAATAAATGTTGTTATCAAATATTAATTTAGAAAATTTAGATTCTGCATTCATAAGTTTATTTGATGATGAACTTAATGTTGATATACCAGAACAGTTTTTATATATTATAGATGATTTTAATGCGAGATCTTTTAACGCTGATAATATAAATGGTATAATAAGTTTTTGTGATTTTTTAATGATATCAAATACTTGGCCTTTTATACTTGCCAACTTGGAACCAAGTAATCATGAATATATATTAGATGAATATCACGATTTACATTACAAGTTACCAATACGAATAAATGAAAGATTACCTATTAATTTAATGGCAAAGTATGGTTTATTGAAATTTATGAAACAAGTGCCAGATGATGAATGGACCGGGAAATCTTGCGTTGATGCTTGTTATCGTGGTCAACTTGAATGTTTAAAATATTTAGTTGGTTTAAATTACACAGTGCCAAATGAAGCGTACAATATAGTATGTACAAATGGACATGTCGAATGTTTAAAATATTTGCATGAATTAAATTATAAAGGTGATAAATGGTCATGTATTTTAGCTAGCGGTCAAGGTCATATTGAAACGTTAAAATGCGCTCATGATAATGGCTGTCCTCTGACCTGTAAAGCATTAATACATGCTTCATTAAATGGTCATCTTAATGTAGTACAATACTTAGTTTCTATCGATTGTCCCTTATCATCATATGCTGTGCGTGCTTCAACCACAAATAATCATCTTGATATATTAAAATATTTAGTGTCTGTTGATTGTCCCGGATGCAGAGATTTAGTAAATGTGGCATCATCGCGTGGCCACCTGGAAATACTAAAATATTTGATATCTCTTGATTGCCAATGGTTAAATAAAACATGCGCTATCACAGGATATAATGGACATCTCGAATGTTTAAAATATTTAGTTTTTATTGGATGTCCATGGACCATTCATACATTTACTATGATATGCGAAGGTGGACACTTAAATTGTTTAAAATGGGCTATCGAAAATGGATATCCGAAACCTGATACAATGATGGAAATACTTGTGAGAAATGGTCATGATGATTGTTTAGAGTGGTTAAAAATTGATTAATTTATTTTGTGCGATACTTTATATAATATTATATTAACAATGGTAAACCTTACCAATTTACCCGATGATATTATACGTCATTGTATAATGCCTTTTTTGCAAGTTACAGATCAAAGATCGTTATTAGACACCAATCGAAAATGGTATGAATATAAAAAATGTTCATGGTACGTTACAATACGACGATCAGATATTTTAGATAATTTAGATATGTTAAATAAGTTGGTTAGTGATCCATCTACACAAGTCAAATTAAATTTACCCAAATTAAAAATAGTTGACGTATCTGCATTAGCAAATGTACATACTCTTGATTTGCGTGGTTGTACTGGTATCACTGATATATCTGCATTAGCAAATGTACATACTCTTTATTTGATTGGTTGTACTGGTATCACTGATATATCTGCATTAGCAAATGTACATACTCTTTATTTGATTGGTTGTACTGGTATCACTGATATATCTGCATTAGCAAATGTACATACTCTTGATTTGCGTGGTTGTACTGGTATCACTGATGTATCTGCATTAGCAAATGTACATACTCTTGATTTGCGTTGGTGTACTAGTATCACTGATATATCTGCATTAGCAAATGTACATACTCTTAATTTGAGTTGTTGTACTAGTATCACTGATATATCTGCATTAGCGAATGTACATAGTCTTGATTTGCATGGTTGCACCGGTATCACTGATGTATCTGCATTAGCAAATGTACATACTCTTGATTTGCGTGGTTGTACTGGTATCACTGATATATCTGCATTAGCAAATGTACATACTCTTAATTTGAGTTGTTATATTGGTATCACTGATGTATCTGCATTAGCAAATGTACATACTCTTTATTTGCGTTGGTGTACTAGTATCACTGATATATCTGCATTAGCAAATGTACATACTCTTGATTTGCATGGTTGCACCGGTATCACTGATATATCTGCATTAACAAATGTACATACTCTTTATTTGAATGGTTGCACCGGTATTACTGATGTATCTTCATTAACAAATGTACATACTCTTTATTTGAATGGTTGTACTGGTATTACTGATGTATCTGCATTAGCGAATGTACATACTCTTGATTTGCATGGTTGCACCGGTATCACTGATGTATCTGCATTAACAAATGTACATACTCTTGATTTGCGTTATTGTACTGGTATTAAAAATTGATTAATTTATTTTATATGATACCTTAAATAATACTATTATATTAACAATGGTGAACCTCACCGATTTACCCGATGATATTATACGTCATTGCATAATACCTTTTTTGCAAGTTACAGATCAAAGATCATTATTAGATACCAATTATGATTGGTACAAATATAAAAAAAGTTCATGGTATATTACAATACAACAACCAAAAATTTTAAAGAATTTAGATATGTTAAATAAGTTGGTTATTAATCCATCTACACAAATCAAATTAAATTTATCATGGATAAAAATAATTGATGTATCTGCATTATCAAATGTACATACTCTTTATTTGCGTTGGTGTACTAGTATCACTGATGTATCTGCATTAGCGAATGTACATACTCTTTATTTGTATGGTTGTACTGGTGTCACTGATGTATCTGCATTAGGAAATGTACATACTCTTTATTTGAGTTATTGTCGTGGTATCACTGACGTATCTACATTATCAAATGTACATACTCTTTATTTGTATGGTTGTACTGGTATTACTGATGTATCTTCATTAACAAATGTACATACTCTTTATTTGTGTGGTTGCACCGGTATCACTGATGTATCTGCATTAACAAATGTACATACTCTTTATTTGTATGGTTGTACTGGTATTACTGATGTATCTGCATTAGCGAATGTACATACTCTTGATTTGAATGGTTGCACCGGTATCACTGATGTATCTGCATTAACAAATGTACATACTCTTTATTTGAATGGTTGTACTGGTATCACTGATGTATCTTCATTAACAAATGTACATACTCTTTATTTGTGTGGTTGTACTGGTATTACTGATGTATCTGCATTAGCGAATGTACATACTCTTGATTTGAGTGGTTGCACCGGTATCACTGATGTATCTGCATTAGCAAATGTACATACTCTTATTGTATAAAAATTGATTTATTTATTAGATAACAGCATTATTAGTAATAACTATATATACAATGATGAGTTACCGTGATATAAACATGCAAGGTTTGACCGCATCATTAATTGATATGCTTGAAGGAGATTTAAGCATTCAAATTCCTCATGGATTTCATCACATTGTTTATGATTTTAATGTGCGAGATATTCGACCAGATAATATAAATTGTATTATAAATTTTTGCGATTTCATGGCATTAACTGATACTCTGAAATTTATTATGGAAAATGTATGTCCTAGTGATCAACCATACATTTTAGAAGATAGACACAAGTTGCATTATCCTGTTCCAGAACCATATGCATCAATAACAACTGAAGTTATGGTGAGACGTGGCATGTTAAAATATATTATTCGTGCAACCTACGATAAACGTTTATTGCCAAATGATTCTGTTTACGGATGTTGCATTTATAATCATCTTAATACGTTAAAATATATTCATTCGATAGGTGGCATTATTGATCGAACAGCATATAATGTTGCTACCGTAAATAATAGTGATGAATGTGCTACATATGTATCAAAAGTATTAAAAGAATTGTCATCTATGGATGCATTGATATTTAATTGCGAACGTATGTTACATATCACTTGAATATCTTGTTGAATACAGGTTCTAAATTATTTCGTTTTTCATATATAAAATATGATATGTACCATGATGCTGCATTATATTTGTCATCTATCCATCCTTTATATATTGACGGATGTCTAGGTCCCTCATGTAAATCTTTATCGCTACCATTTAAATCCAAATATTTGATATATATGTAGAAATGTACAACGTTAAACATCTTTATTTATTAATGTGTCAAATGGTAAAACAGCTATCAAATATGTTAATGCAACGAATCCTTTACCTCTATCGTGTTTATCAATAATATTTTCTGCGCTATTCCAACTATTAACTAATCTGTTCCATTCACATTTAGCTTTTGGGAGCCAATCATCATTGGGGAATTGGAGAGTGTTATACATTGAAAACTCATATCATTCTTCAAATGTAAAATATGTATTATATAATATTTCTTCGAATGCTTTATAGGCACAATCTTCTTTCCAGTAAACTCTGTCATTATCTTCAAATAATTGCTTTTCGCTCATTACTATATTTTAAGTTGATTGATAACAATGTATTATTCAATTTTTTAACATATAAAAACGATATGGACTTTTGCATTGGTATTGAAATCCCTTTACGTATATTGGTGTCAAATACTTTGTTCATTAAAAAAATTGATTTATTATTATATTTACTATATTTATATAATAATTTAATGGGATATGCACAATCAAAGATGGATTCTATAGATGATGATACTATAGCTGATGCATATGATAATCTAATGGCAAATGCATATGATGATTTCATAGAACACAATGTTAATCCAGACACTATAAAAGCAATTGTCGAATTAACATTAAATAAAAAATTTGATAATATGCCAGATTATTATATTTTTAATGCACAGCCCACATTGAAACGATATATTGTGAACAATGATAAATATTATTCATTTCCTAATATTTTAAGAGAACGAGTTGATTATAAATCATTATGTGTAATGGGAATGTTAAATTGGTTAGAGTTTTATCATAAAATTTTAGAATCTGGTGATAAAGAAAGTTATATTTGTGATGCATTACCTGGGGATCAAGATTATTATAGAGAACTATTTAACACAACTTTAGATCATGGTGTACACGATAATCTTGTTATACATGGACATTTTGAATGTTTGAAATTTGTTGTTAGTAAAGGATGTATCGTAACAGAAAATATGTTGGATTTATCAATAAAATATGGTCAAATGAAGATATTCAAATATTTATGTCGAAAATTATCTAAAACTATTGATGTCATATACTTGTGTATGATGTATGAACGTTATGATATGATGGATAGTGCTTTAAAAAATAAATACAGATTTAATATTGTCTCGTGTAAAGAATTACCTAAATGTAAAGAATATTTAAAAACTTATTGTGAAAAATATAATTTTTTATTCACAGATGAAATATATGATTCATTAAATCAAGACAAATTTATTCATTTCCGTGGCCTATTTAAGTCTCAACTTTAATTTATCAATCAATAGAATTAATTCATTATCCAAATCAGCTCTCATAGTATGAGGACTATCATCGATCAAAATTGTATTATTTTTATTAAATTCGGGATATATTTTATATATTTTTCTTAATGATTTAGGAGACGATTCCTTACACATCACTAATCCATCATCAAATGTTATTACCATATTAAAACAATAGATGAAAGGTATATGTTTATATAATTCTTGTTTATACACATATCTATACCATTCTAGTGAACCATTGGTCCATATAGACACACTATCAAAATGGTCAAAAGCAAATATTAAAAATTCGGTTAAATGTGGTCTGGGTCGGATACATAAATTATTTGCATCATCATAATAATCGTCTATTAATGTACCATCTAAATCTAAGATTAGATTCATTAACTTAGTTGAATCAATATTCTTTTAACAATTTTTTAATCAATTTTTTAAACTCAATAAAAAATATAATGCGTTCATATTGTAATGAACATTTTTGGCGCTCAAAAAAAAGCCAAATATAGTATTTTGAGAAATATTGATGCCGACATACAGACTATAACATTTGACGAACCAACTACTAATCCGTTATCATGTCAAGGAATAAAATTTTGCGATAAAATATATTGTTTGGTATATTTTGAAAAATCAGCTACTAATTTAACATATATATTTGAGAAAAATGTTATGTTAAAATTTTATTTTCGTAACAAAGAAACTATAATTCATATTGTCAATCCAAAATATAAAATAAATGAAATTAAAATATGGGATGAAAAATATGCAAATAATTATTCAGCATTAACATGGAATATTCAATGTAAAGAAATAGATTACATAAATATTATGTCATATGAAAATTCTAAAAATTAAATAGAATTTAGTAAAAAATTTATGCTCTAGTGTTGAGCATGTCAAAGAACATCTTTGCTGCGACAGCACCCAATAGTTGAGCACCGACATATGGGATAAAATCAGCAGCAGGTAAAGATTTGTTCAAGTACATCATAACACTGACAGCAGGGTTAAGGTGAGCACCGGAAGTACTGGCAGTTAAGACAATACCGGCTAATAGACCAACAACAATTAGAAGTGGGGCTAGAGAAGGCCAAGCAGCCTTAGGACTGGTGGCTTGAAGGATCACGGAAAGGAAAACAAAAGTTCCAAGGAATTCAGCGAGATATTTCATCATTGTATGTATAACATTGTTTTGGATAAAAATTTACTTTATAGCTTTTTTTTGACTAGAAAAAATTGATGTTCAAACATTTAATATATTAATATTATTACTTTTTTAATGGTATTTTGTTGCGGTATAATTGTTTTTTACGAAAATGAGACTGTTATAGTTAGAACACCTAAAGGTAATTGTAGTTTTCCAAAAGGTAAAATAGAAAAAGGAGAAACTAATATGATGTGTGCTATCCGAGAATTAAAGGAAGAAACTAATATTGATATTTGTGATATAGAATTTTATATGGAAAATGATGAATATTTTGAATTATTGGAATATAAAAATAATAGAGCAACTATTAAATATTATGTGGCAAAATTGTTAAGAAAAGTTCCATTAACAATCATGGATCCTGATGAGTTAGCATCTGTCGAATATATTAAAATTGATAATGTACAATCAATATCCAATAATAAATTGTATGAAAAACGAAAACTTATTCTTGCTGATGCACAACGTATACATCAATATATTCCATCATTAAATAGTAACGATGAACGATATGTTAGTAAAGCTTTATCATGGCTATTGAGACATGGTATAATCAAAGAAAATATGACAATGGATGAAGAAGGTTATGTTAAATTGTCAGATGTTCTAGGGAAAAAAGCCTTTGAATCGTACAATGAAAATCACATACGATATGTTGTCAACAATAATGATAAACAACGTTATAAAATAAAAATGATAGGTACTGTTCCATATATTCGTGCGAATCAAGGACATTGTGATGAAGTTGGTCTATTATTAAATGATGATTTAATGATGCCTCTTATTACGGTACCGTGTGAAATGTGTATTCATGGCACCACTAAGAAAGCTATAAAAATGATCAAAGTTAGTGGTCTTATTCCAATGTCCAGAAAACATATTCATTTTGCCGATGGCCCGGATGCTATTAGTGGTCTAAGACAATCTAGTAAAGTAATAATTCATATTGATATGTCTTTAGCAATGGCAAATGGTAAACGATTCCATTTATCCGATAATGGTGTTATCTTATGTAAAGATACTATTGAACCTGCATATTTTAAGAAAATAGAATATGTATAGCTGAAAAATTGAAAAAAAGATTGATGCAACAACCTATAATAGTTAATTTATATACAACAATCATAATGGCAGATCAATGGATACTCACAGGTGACAATAAGGTTTGTTTGTTACATCATGTGGATTGGATTTGCATACATACTGATGAAGGCAACCAAATTGTTGCGCTCGCGCCACTTCCCCGTGGACCAAACGGTGAAATACGTTTACGTCGTCAACAAGCGATGGAACTTGATATATTAAATGGTGTACCAGTTCCAACTGGAGCCATCATTAATTTGGTGAACGAAGATGGTTCACCAATAATAGTGGACACTGAACATTAATTTATAACTTGTGATCAACGTTTAGTGCCACCAAAATATGCATAACCAAACTCTTCCTCAACCATGATGTCGTTTAGTGATTTATCTCCATTTGTTGCATTATAAACATTAACTAACACTCTGCCATATTTATCAAACTCTTTACAATCTAAAGTAATAGTAGAATCTTGTTCCAATAACTCAGTGAAACGTTCTTTAGCTTTTAAAGCATTCAACTTTACTTCGTCACGACCTTCTAAATTCAATCTTGGTCTCATTTCAGGAGAATCGTAACCCAGACATCTACATCTATATTTAATTACTTTATTACCATAATACCAGCATGCTGAAAAAGTATCACCATCATAAATATTACATGGTTTAGCTACAAGTTTCATATTTTCCCAACTAAAGTATTCGTAATCGTCTGTATTCAAGATTGCTACATCATGATTATCACTAACATCTGCTGTAATATATTCTGGATCCATTATCATAGTATATTATATTTATTTTTAAGTAAAAAATGATGTAAAAAATTGATTATTTTATTTTTTCAAGTTAATATTATCAAATTAGTAATGCAACCTTTTAGAACACTTTTAAAACATAGACAATGTACCCGTCCTTTTTTCACCATCATTGATGAAAATTGTAGAGGAGTAAAGTTGAACTTTGGAAAGTATAGAGAAACTTTGGAACCTGGTGTCCGTCTCAATCTTCCATTATATCATGATATCACGATCGTGTCCCTGACAGATAGAGTGCAGTATCTAGATAGACAATCGATTATTTCAAATATTGGTGTGAACTACAAAAATGTGCTAAATAATGTCTGTTATATCCAAATATGGAATTGTAAATCGCCAATACCACATATAAAAATAAATACCAATTATGACAAATAAAAATTTAATGGTGATCAATGATTTATCAAATCCTATTTAAAACTTAAATAAAGGAATTAATAAAATACCTAATAAAATTAAAAATATTCCAAATAAAAATAGACGATCATCTTTCATTATCGCTTCTTCAAACGTCATAATTTGAATATCATCAATAAACCCAACTATATTAGTAAATAATCTATCATATAACATATAATATTATGATCTATTAAAAAATTGAAAATATAATATTTAAAATGCTAACTATATTTATATACAATGCTGCCACCCAAATGTATCACCTGTGGAAAACTATTGGCCGATATTGAAGTTGAATGGAGTACTAAAAAAGATTTATGGGATAATGATAAAAGTTTAACCGAGGAACAAATTACCGATAAATTAGCAAAATTGTTAGATGATTTAAAACTGGTCAGACAATGTTGTAGAGCACAAGTATTAACATATGTTGATTTAATTAAAATTATTCTCTAAGTTCTATATTTATTTATATTGAAAGGAATATCTTGACTTGTAATATTTTCTTTATCCATATTTGCCGAAATATATAAAATTTCATCAAATATTTCATATTGTTTGCCAATCAAATATTTTGTTAGGTAACGATGAGAACAATCATCATGTGTAAACGTAATATTTTCAAAAGTTTTCAAATACTTTTCAAAAAATACCATATCTCCACCCTTACGTATATTTTCAAATGTACTTAATTTGTCGAAAACACTTTTATGATAAATTAAAGTACCCAAGCTAACAATTGGTTTACAACATGTTAATGAATGCGCTATTGTGGAAAGATTTTGAGTAACAATTTTTTCGAATATTTCCCTAGAATTTAAAATATCCATATTATTAAAATTTTCTATATGAGATCTTAAAATATAATTTCCACACATTAATAAATTCTTTTGTAACATTAAATTGATCAATCTCATAAATCTATCATGTAATGAAATATCATCTGAACCATGTATGGTAATATATGTTCCATTACATAAATTTAGTGCTAGGTTAATAGAAACATAACATCCATAATTTTTTTTATTCGTAATAATTGTTATTTTAATATTATCCTTAAAAGTATTTAAAATATTTTTAGTTTCTTCATTAGAATTATCATCAACAATGATCAATTCTATGTTGTCATATGTTTGTGATAAAATGGATTCAATAGCCCTAGATAATAAGTGTCCTCTATTAAATACTGGCATAATTATAGAGACTTTTGGCCTATGATTGATGGGTGTTATATTGGGAAAATTAAAATATAGGAAAATTGATGTATTGAAATTTATTTTTCTATTTTCTTTACATCCTTGGAATAAATAATGACTCATCAACATGTATTTATTATCTATATTGATTAAATCTTCATTTTCCACACGATAATATTCATGGTCAAAATGCATCATATATGGATATGCCTTATTAAACATATCAATATTTGTAATTCTATTTTCATGTTTTCCATACATGTTATAATGTAATAGTGCTGCATACTTGAAATTACCAAAAGATTCTTTTATATCATTGTTAAATAGAACATAAAATTCCCAATCAAAATCATTATCTGCCATTTTAATACGTTAATATCTTATAACGTTATAATCTGTCTTAATATAATCTGTCTTAATATTATATGTATAAATTAATGAAATTTGATAATGCATGTTCGTGGGACGGTAACATATTACCTAAAAACATATATCAAACATTAAGAGTAAATGATATTGTGCGACTTGTATTCCATGGTGATGAAAAAAAAATGATTGGTGCAAACATTATGTAAAAATAGATAAAATAGATAATTATAAATATGGAGGTGTTCATTTACCCAGAAAGTTTTGGGGCACAGTGATTCAAGTATATTATGATTATTGGCCATTTGTTAAAGAAAATGATAAAGTAACATTTAGAAAAGAAAATATTATGGAAATACCAGATTGGCACGGTGAAACACCATTATCACAACCCAATTATAGTGCTATCGACAATGATAAATCAAGAATGATAATGTTTGAAATGTTGGATGAAGAGTATGAATATAGAAAGCAACATTTGGTTGAAAACAAATTAAAACTTAAAATTAAAAACTTTTGTAAAGAAAATAATATTACAAAATCAATAATTGAAAAACATTTAATTAGTCCATATCCTAATATGATTTGGCGTCATTATGTTGAATGGTATGGTCAAAATAAAATAAGTGAACAAAAACTTGATGCCGATTTAAAAAAGCTCAGTTGCCAATTGCTCTCTTGATTTTTGCTTATACAATTGATATTTAGCATTTGATAATGATGAACCATTAATAAACTTTTTATATCCATCGTTAAATGCAGTTTCTGTCATATTATCCAAGATTTTTGTATTTGAATTATTAATTAATGTCATATAGTGACTAAAACTTATATCTATCAATATCCAATCACTAAGATCCTTATTATATAAACCATATTTATATACATCATTTTTACCTAAAACTAATCCTAAACAAGGATAATCATCATTTATAACAATTAACGATTGTTTTATAGTTGGTCGATAATCCTATGCCACATAATGCGGCACATCCATATGTTAACAAGTTTGAAATATTAGTATCAGTCATTAAATAATTTATATATTGATAATCTAAGAAATATATTATCAATTTTTTGTATTAAACAATAATTAAGAATCTATAACAAATGTCTGAACATGCTATCATAATACCATATAGAGATAGAAGTGAACATTTACCAATATTATTAAATGCATTAATTAAATATAGATCGTTGGTAGATATATACATATTTGAACAAAATAATAATAATTTATTTAATAGAGGACAATTGTTTAATAGTATTATTAATATTAAAAAAGATTATAAATATTATATATTTCATGATGTTGATTTGATACCGTCATCGGATATAGATTACATCAGGGATTATTTAGTTCCCACCCATTTATCTTGTTACGTAGAACAATTTGATTACAAATTGTTAGATGATGTAACCGATTATAAATTATCCAATATGTTTGGTGGGGTTGTCGCGCTATCTAAGGAACATTTTCTCAAAGTTAATGGTTACAGTAACTTGTATGAAGGTTGGGGTTGTGAAGATAATGATCTTTTAAGAAGAATCAAGAGTAAAGGTCTAACGATTGATCGTTTACCATGGTCATACAAATCATTAAATCATTCGCGAATTAATAATATGAATAATAATTTACTAAATAATACTAATATTTATGATATGACATGTACATCATGGCATTATAGAGATAAATGTCTGATGGCCAGTGAAATGGAACTATTAAAAAAATATGATAACGTTGAACATTATTTGGTTAACGTAGGAACTCAAGAAATAAAATGCATAATTATTAATGATCAAACCCTGTTACCTAATGATCTCACTATATGTTTATTAGCGATTTATCAAATGGGTTACAGTGTTATATTGTCACAATATCATATTGATCATATTGCTCACATTTATTATGGATCATATAAACATTCAACTGTTATACAAGATAATGTAAAATTTATTCATTACAGAGATTTATTATTATATATTCTGAACAATAAAATAACATATAAAACAGCAACTATTCTTGAAAAGAAAGTTGACATTTATGATTACGAAAATCATAAATTTATTAAACAATGTTTAAAAATACCACAAATTGATACCAATACAGTTGCTTATAATTATTTTATTTATAAATTGGTAAATCCCGATTTAGATAATAAAGATCGATTTGAATTATTTGATCATTATAGGGAACAAGGCATAAATGAAAATAGAAGCATGACATTTGATTTACCACCAGATTTTAACATCTTTACTTATTATGAATATAACAAAGATTTGAGATATATGAAGATTTTCAATAGAGATAAAAGTACATCATGTGTCGCACTAGCTAATCATTACATGAGGCAAGGCATAAATGAAAATAGGATAATTAATAATGAAACACATCTTACGATTCAAAATATAGATTGGTTATATTTTACATATAATATTAATTGTAATTATGTACTCAAATATTATGATTTTGTCACAAATTATGTGAAAAAAATACCATTAATAAACTTTCCTTTTCCCACTACAGTTAATACAGGTAGTAGTCGCACATTAATCATAACACATCCTGGTGGCGGAGGAGTAGAAAAATATATAAAAAGTTTATGTCGTTGGTTTCCCAATAATATAATTTTAAGACCCAATTCGGTAAACCATTCTCTATATGAATGCGATAAACAATTTTTTCACGAATCAAATATTTTACAACTGTACGAATACATATGTTCTCATAAAATAAATTTAATAATTGTTAATCATATGTCTATATATACTCCCCAAATGTTTCAAATGTTTAGTAAAATTAAATCCAATTATAATTGCAAAAGTATTGTTATTTTACATGATATAACATATTTAAATAATCATGTTAAAACAACATATAATTTAACACGAACAAAATGTATGAATGATGCAAACTTAATTATAGCACCGTCTAAATTTATACAAAATTTTTATAAATGTGGCACATTAATGCCTCATCCTGATATGACATGTCATACTATTCATTGTAAAGCAAGATTAGATAATGATGATCTTAAAATATTAGTAATTGGTGATAATAAAGGATCTCATAATATTAGACGATACTTGAAAGATAATATAAAAAATAAAGTTATATATTTAGGTAAAACAGATATTGTTAGTGATGGACTATGTAATTTAGGATCGTATAAAGATGATGAATTATTATCAATTATATTGCAAATTAATCCACATTTAATCTGGTTTCCTGGAAAAGTTAAGGAAGCATATTGTTATGCATTATCATATGCTATGTTATCTGGTTATCCAATATTAGCTAGTAAAACAGGTGCCTTTATAGAGCGACTATGTAACAGACCATTAAGTTGGTTAATTCAAAAACCATTATCACACGTTATAGATTATATATTATCCACATTTACCGATTGTACTTTTACTGATAATGGACCATATATTAGTGACGAATCTTATTCTCAAGTGTTACAAAATTATTGTACATAAATGTTATGTTTTTTTATTTGAACATTGAATTCTTTAATTAATTCATTCTTTTTACTTATGGTCTCAGATTGCATGCATTTATAAATTTTACTAATTAAATTATCTGGATGAAGTGTTTCTACAATCATGTTATTGACAATCATTGTATAGTGCGTATTTAATAGAACATTGTATAGTGTTTCTCCCGTATTAGGAATATATATAATTGTATCGTTATTTACCAGATTTTTGACAGGTTGCATTACACCATTCCAAAATATACTATGTTCTTTACTCATGACACTATCTATATGTGGGACCGAATTGCAGAGAGCATTTTTTTTAATTAATACTAGTTCATTGTGTACAGACACTGTTTTAGTAATATGTACAATCTTTTTATTTCTAATAGTATGAATATGTGGTAAAATCTTATCAATATCTATTATACCTTGGTCAGTATTAACAGGTGTACCTTTTCTAAAACATATGTTGCCAATCAAAATATCACCAAATAAATCTTGTAAATCTTCTAATGATAGTGATCCATAATCAGTGATAGTAACACCTTTGGTAGTAAGATATGAGTAAGCGTCATTAGTACTAGTATTATCAATTCTGTAAAAATTTAATTGTCCAAAATCAGTACCAGATTGAATAGTATCATTTGATGATAAATCTTGAATAAATGAACTATAAGTACTATAATTTAATGACGAATCTTTAAACATTGCAGTAACATCAGTAACATTAGTAAAGTCCCATTGACCAAGATTTTGATTAAATGATGTTGCACGGGTAAACATATATTTCATATCAGTCACATTGCTGGTATTCCAAGAACCAATATCTGTATTAAATGACAAATCTAATCTAAAGGCATTTGATAAAGTTGTTACAGGAGACATGTTCCAATGACCAATATTTAGTACAGATGCTGTTGCTTGATAAAATAAGTGGTTTGCAATAGAGGGCATAGTGGGACCATCAGTTGCAGTAATTTGACCAGCAAATCCGGTAAATTGATAACCGAGTTCAGTTAATGGAATACCTCCAAATTCAAGTATAATTATTGTTGCATCATCGTTGTATGACTGACCATTAAACGTCAATCCATCCGAAGTTGCATTTCGTGAAAAACTAGACCATGAAATATCAAAGGTATATACATCACCTAACACGGAATATGATGATGAGAAATCAGTAAATCCATTATTGGATACAGGTAATGATGTACTGATATCTTACTCTATGGAAAAAATAAAATTAGGCATAATTATAATAAATTAACATATTATTATTATTTAATGGCTGAAATATTAATATTGTATGATGATATTTTACCGCGTATCAATGGAAAAATTGTAAGAATAAACAGTGATTTGATAGCAGATATTCATGTGAAATATGAAAATTACTGTTACACAGTTGATGATCAACATATATATGAAAAAATCGATGACGTGCGTTATATTGATAGTAATAGTAATGATACTTTACCATATATACCTTTTTATCAAAATAATTTAACTATTAAAGTAATGTATGTTTTGCATTTATTAAATTATAAAAACTTTATACTCTGTAATATGAAATATATGAATCCAACACCATTTTATGAAAATAAAGTACCATCAGATAGTGTTAGTGCTATAACAATGTTAGATTTATACATGACAAAACAATTTTATGATATTGTCAAATTTACATTATATGATGATGATTTATGTTTACCACAATGTATTACGAGATATAACACAAATGTTGATCAAACATTGTATGATTATTTATTTAATGATTTAGAAAACGTAAGCGTAATTAAAAAATATTGCAAAATCCTACAAAGTCCCGTGAGAACAGTTGAATACATGTTGTCCAACGAATATAAGAAAATGTATAGAGAATCAGTTGATAAAAAATTTATGGAGAAATACTTTATATTAAATGCAGCATTAAAAATACCAATAAATAAGAATGATTTTAATACCATATTAACAATGTATGATCATAATTTTAATATATATTCAAATATGTTATCATTGCATAATTTCGATTCAACTTATATTTTTTTGCATTTTTTAACATTTGAAAATGAGAAAGAAATATTTGATTTACCAATTGATTTTAAAACTGAAATATATAAAAAACTTAATCCTGATTTATACGATTTAAATGATAGAGAATTATTAACACATTTTAATAAACAAGGTTTAGTAGAAGAACGAAATATTTATGAAAATTTAATTCGTTTTGATTGGAAAATATATGTTGAAATGAATAATTTACAATTTTCAGATAAATATTCAGCAGAATATCATTATTTGACATTTGGTAAAAAAAATAAATTATTATCAAGTATCATGTTACCACGTCATTTCTCATATGATTTATATATAAAAGAAAATCCAACATATGTGCATATGAAAAAAAGTGATGTGTTAAAGCAATATTTATTATCAAGTGAAAATAATGCTATTTTACCATCTCATTTTAATACTAAACATTATGAACATGCTAATCCTGATTTAAAATTTAAAAACTCTGATGAAGCTACGAATCATTTTATGAACTATGGAATATATGAAAATAGAGATATTAATTCTCCGCAAATTAAATATGGTAAAATTATATTACTATTATGTCATATTGGTGATATAAATGTATTTATGAAGATGGAACATTATATTTTGAATGCAATTGAAGCTTCCACTTCCAATATCGTATTTAAAATTGTGTTAAACGTAGTAAATACATTACCAGATAAAGATAAAGAATATATCAATCGAAAATATGCAGATCATGAAATAAGATATAATGACAACTTTGGATTTGATATTGGCAGCTTTTTTTTATATTTGAAAAAATGCAGAAATGAAAATATCACATATGATTACATTATTAAAATACATACCAAAACATCAGATATTGAAAGAGATAATTTAATAAAACCATTATTAGGATCAGTAAATCGAATAAAATTAATTATTGACATGTTATCAAATGAAAAGATTGGATTAATCGGATCTAAAAAATGCATGTATTATAATTATGATAAATTAGCAGCACAAAATCAAAATTGGTTAGTATATTTACTTCAAAAATATAATATTAATATTTCATACAATCGAATGGTTCAATTTATTGGTGGTACAGTATTCTTCGTAAAATTTTCTATAATACAAGATTTATTTTCTAGTCATGATTTTGATGAAATAATATCAGAATTAAATAATATCGATACATTTGATTGGAATTGGTATATTTGTGCTAATAAAAATATTTTACCAGATTTAACATCATTAAAATGTAAATCTGATGCGTTAAAACATTATAAAGCTAATGGTAAAAAATATAATTTATCAGGAAACTTATTTCATGCATTAAAATATAATACTAAATCTTTAAAATTAAGAGATGCAATGATTGAACATGCATATGAGCGTTTATTTTCGTATGCTGTTGAAGATAAATCATATGTGCAATTATTTTTACCATATGAATCATATGTTGATAAATTATTAATTCAACCTGTACCAATAATATTTCCACAATTTCATGTCATACCAGAAAATAACAAATTTTGGTCAGATGGGTTTACAGAGTGGACTATGTTGAATAAAGTTACACACAATTATCTTGGTAATAAATTGTTGACACCTCATAAGGATTTGGGTCAATATGATATATTAGATGAAAAGTATCTTGATAAGACGTCATCATTAATGAAGGATCATTTGATTAAAACAGTCATTTATTATCATTATTGGTTCAAAGGTCATAAAGTAATGTGGAAACCAATTGAGAAAATTAGAGATGAAGGAAAACCAAATGTAAACTTTGTGTTAGCATGGGCAAATGAAACTTGGTCATCGCGATGGGATGGTCAAGAAAATCAAATTCTATTAAAGCAAGATTATGGTATTGTGGATGATTGGCTCGAACATATTGAATATTTATTAACATTTTTTAAAGCTGATAATTATGTTGTGATAGATAACAAACCATTATTTTATATTTATAGACCATTAGATATTCCATATAAAATATTTGACAAGATTATGGAAACTTTTTCTCGTAAATGTGTGGAACATGCTTTTGATGGAATTATGATAATAATATTTTACAATAATACGAATAATTTATCATTGTACACTAAATATAAAAATAATCAATATGTAGATGGCATTATGGATTTTAATCCTAATTACACTAATACCACATCGTTTACAAAGTATCAAGAAGTCGATACAAATTGTTCTATTTTCGGAAATGAGGAATATAATGAAGAAATATATTTAGCGTATAATATTGATATTATGAATGCTGTTAATGGAGGAACCTTGAAAAATGGCCTTGAACATTATAATCGTATAGGTGAATTAGAAAAACAATCACGTACTTACAAATCAAGTATTGGTAATATTGTTTCATGTTATAATTATATTGAAAATGAACCTAGGAAACACGATTTACAATTGTATTCAACGTTTATGGGATGGGACAATACACCAAGGCGTGACATTACTAAAATAGGCATGAAACCAACTATATTTCTTGGTCCATCACCACAAGCATTTGAACAACATATTAAAAGCATGGTGATAAAAATTATTAAGAATCCTAATGTTGGTATAAATTGGTTAATCTTAAATGCATGGAATGAATGGAATGAACAAACAATGTTGGAACCCAATTCTAGCGACGGTTATAAATATTTAAAAGCTGTTAAAAAAGTGTTTGAAGAATATTATTAAAAAATTGATTCTCTTTTATTCTCCATCAAATGGTAAATAATTGTAATGTTTTATTCTGATCTTAATGTTGATGATTTAGAAAGTGTATTTATAGATAATTTAGATGATTTAGAAATTTTAATCGATAATCGATTTTCTAAATTATTGATTAATGATTTTAATAATCGTGTTATAAATGGAAATAATATAAATGAAATTATAAATTTATGTAATCATTTATTAATTGATAATACGTGGCGCTATGTAACATTAAATATGGAACCTGGTTCAAAATATGAATTAAACACAATACATTTACCAAATAATATAAATAATATATCTATCAATGAAATGGCTCAATATGGTTTATTAAAGTTTTTAATAAATGCTTACAAGAATGGTCAACGTGGCAATTATTTAACATGTTTATATGCTGTGTATAATGGACAACTTGAAATATTAAAATTTTTGCATTCTGTCAATTGTCCATGGACATCGGATGCTTGTACAGTGGCAGCACGTAATGGTCATCTCGATTGTTTAATGTTTTTACATTTTAATGGTTGTCCATGGACCAATGCTGTATGTAGAAATGCCAGTGAAAATGGTCACCTTGACATATTGAAATTTGCACATCGTCATGGTTGCCCATGGACCTATGATACATGTTCATATGCTGCTTTAAATGGTCACTATAAATGTTTAAAATGGGCCAGGGATAATGGTTGTCCTATGGATAAATGGACAATTATTTTTGCCAAAAAATATGATCATACAATGTGTTTAAAATATGCATATAAAAATTGATTATTGTTATCTTTACTATCATTATTTGTTGATTGCAATGGCTACTATTAGAAAGCTTACGAGTGATTTAGAGAAAATTGTTTTATGTGATGATGTAGAAAAATATGTTAAATATATGGTGAAAATGAAAAGTAAACATAAAACATTTACTCAAGTTTATGTTACAGGTTTCATACAAGCATGTAAACATGTCAAGTTGAATATAGCGAAATATATTTATGATGAAGATCTTAAGAAAACAGTACAATTGATAACACAAGATATTATATTCGATGAACTGAAATATGCATTAATAAATAAAAACGAAAGTATTTATACATGGGTAAAAATAATATGGCCAAGAAATAATATAAAAAAAGTAAGATCAATATTTATTAAATTATGTGAAATGAACTATATAACAGAAATTAAGTGGTTAAAACAACATTATGCACTTGATGTTCATGCCAATGACGATTCTATGTTGCAATATTGTTTTAAATATGGTTATATTGACCTTGGGAAATGGATCAGAGTTCAACCAACATATATATCGGAAAAGATGATTGATGAGTGCTGTAAATATGGACATCTTGAAATGTTGAAAGCATTTGATGGTAGAAATGCAGCCATGTCCTTTCGTATTATAGAAAATTGTTGTAGCAATGGTCAATATAAAATATTTACTTATTTGTGCGAATCATATAATGTTGAATCGTTGTACCTATTGTTTTCTATTGCTATAGAACACAATCGTAGACAAATATGCGAATATTTAATTGGAAAATCAGATAAAAAATCGAATTTAATTAAAACACATTCGAAAATTAAAATTAGCAAACAAATATTAGATTGGTTAGTTGCTGAACATCTTGATATATTTGAAGATTCTTATAACGATATATTTGTAAATCATGTTAATATATTGGCATATAGTGAACCATTTTTAAATAAATATGATATTGTATTAAATGATACATATAATTTATATCAAGATTTTAATACTTTTGATGATTATAGTGATGATACATTAATGTATTTAATTGATAACAAGATTGAAATGTTCAAAAATGTATATAAACATGCGTTTATTAGATGTTGTAAATTAAAACTTGATAAACAAATTACAAATATTGCCAATAAATATACTATTGATAACGAAATGGTAGATGAATGGTTTTTTTACGCATGTTCATATGGTCACCTCCTTTCAGCTAAAGCAATATATGCAATCAATCCTAATATAGATATTCGCAGAAATGATGATGTGGTATTTAATAGAGCATGTTTTAAAGAACGTAAAGAAGTATGTGATTGGTTATGTACACTTAATAATATATGGTCATATGTAGATAACGGAGCAAATTACGGATATGATATCATATATAAGATGCCAGTACTACCATGTGCAGAATTTATTGATGATTTATGTTGTGTATGTATGGATAAAACAAATACTAAAACAAATTGTGGTCATATTATATGTCTAGATTGTGTAAATAAAGTTAATCACCATACTTGTCCAATGTGTCGAGGAAAAATTGAACATTGTTATAAGGGAGACGGTGAAGTAACAGTGATTGAAGTTGATTAAAAAATCAATGAATGTGCATTAAGGAAATTGGACATAGTGTCACCTTAAAGTCATTAACGACTGATTTGTGTGGG